>Ga0209826_1002337_pt1 | contig 12536 bp, 11 predicted proteins | sample GOMGulsemesocosm_5_FD_184637 | JGI IMG/M metagenome (GOLD analysis project Ga0209826, IMG submission 184637) | Methane-oxidizing microbial communities from mesocosms in the Gulf of Mexico - GOM15C Gulf of Mexico (SPAdes) (version 2) | ecosystem: Environmental > Aquatic > Marine > Cold seeps... | reverse complement strand
CAAGACGTAAATCAAGCTCTTGCCAATCTAGTGACTCACCTGTGATAGGGTCAAAAATAATAGCAAATTGATCATCACAACAAATACGTACCATAACGTTATTCGGCACAAAAACAATATCCGTTTCAAAGCCACAAGCATTAATAATTTCAGTTATAAAAGCGGCTTTGATGATAGGAGACATTAATCTATTATTTAAGCTACTTGCGACTTTAAATGCATCAACAGGCCATACTGTCCGTTTCCTATCAATAAAAAGATGCTGAAAATATAACTGATTTATCAATATTTCAGTTTGTTCTAATGGTGACTCTATATCTTCAATAACAGCCTGACATTGCATTATAATTTGTTCTAAAGTGTCAAGTGAACACTCAATATCTTTATAATGTTCTACTTCCAGTATTTGTGGAGATAAAGGTAACTCTAGGTTCATGAAGTCATCATTTAGCGCAAAAGAGTCTTGAAAAATATACTCTTCAAGCATTACTAATATTTGCAGTAAATCTTTCTCTTCAGACTGTATTTCTGATAATAACAATTTATTCATATTTTAAAAAAACAACGCTTCTCTTGTCATGGCTAAACGAACAATTAACATAACCCAGCCCATGGCGCCAAGAAAACCAATGATTTGCATTACTTTATTACGCGCTAATTTAAGGGTGTAATAACCAGTAAATATATAAGCAACAACCGCTAATAATTTTTCTGCCAGCCAATACTGCTCTAAAGGATTAATATAAAGCTGAACCGCCATCACTACACCTAAAACAAGCAATAACGTATCAACAACATGCGGTGTAACTTTGACCCATTTTTTTTGAAGCTGTTGAGAATTAACAAGCATCCAGATAAAGCGTAAAGTAAAAAGTGCGATACTCAATACCGCTAATGTCATATGTAAATGTTTCATGTGTTCTCATTATTAGAAGGTGGAATGGGTATAAAACTGGATAAATTAAATTTTAGCCCATGTGACTCTGTCATTGTCATTTAAATCTTTAACCGTTTGAGCATTTTTATAGCCCAAATTCATTAATATCTCTCTTACTGCCTTTCCTTGTTGAAACCCATGTTCAAAGAATAAAACACCTTGCGTTGATAAATACATAATAGCTTCTTTAGCAATATGCTTAATATCAGCCAAACCTTGGTCTTTAGCAACTAATGCAGATTTTGGTTCAAACTGCACATCACCTTGCTTAAGGTTGTAATCATCAATGTCAATATAAGGCGGATTTGAAATGATAATATCAAATTTTTTATCTTTTACTACCTGTTTAAACCAATTACTCTGATAAATAACAACATGCTTAAGGTTTAGCTTTTTTGCATTTGATTGTGCTAACTCAACAGCACTTTTATCCATATCAATCGCTTCAATATGCCATAAAGGCTTTTCTGATGCTAAAGATAAAGCAATTGCACCAGTACCTGTACCTAAATCTAAACAACTTACTTGATGATCTTTATTTGTAAATACTTGTAAAACTAATTCTACTAAAGTTTCAGTATCAGGGCGTGGAATTAATGTCGACTTTGACACTTCAAAAGTTAAAGACCAAAACTCTTTAACTCCCGTTATATAAGCAATTGGCTCACCAGCACATCGGCGCGTTAATAATTGAATATAATGTTCAGTTAACGCCTTACTAACCACTTGTTCAGGCCAAGTTAATAAATAAGTACGTTCTTTCTCTAAGACAAAGCTCAATAATATTTGAGCATCAAGTTTTGCACTATCTGACACTAAACTTATGATTTCTTTACCTTGTTCAATCAAATTACTAATTGAATATTCACCTGCCAAGGATAATTTCATATATTTAGTTTTGTTCTGCAAGCTCTGCTAATAAATCAGCTTGATTTTCTTGCATGATAGGTTCCATAATCAAGTGCAAATTACCTTCCATAACTTCACCTAAACGATAAAGTGTTAGATTGATTCTATGATCACTCATACGCCCTTGAGGGAAATTATAGGTACGGATTCGCTCAGAACGGTCGCCACTCGCCACTAAATTACGACGAGATGACTCTTCTTCACTGCGACGTTTTTCATCTTCAGCTTGTTGTAAACGTGCTTGTAATACTGACATGGCTTGAGCACGGTTTTTATGTTGAGAACGTTGATCTTGACACTCTACCACTACACCACTGGGAATATGGGTAATGCGAATAGCTGAATCTGTTTTATTTACATGCTGGCCACCTGCACCAGAGGCTCTGAAAGTATCTATTTTTAAATCTGCTTTATTAATTTCAATCGCATCAGACTCAGGAATTTCAGGCATTACCACAACGGTACATGCTGAAGTATGCACTCGACCTTGTGATTCTGTTTCAGGAACACGTTGAACTCTATGTCCACCTGATTCAAACTTCATAAAGCCATAAACACCATCACCAATCACTTTAATAATAACTTCCTTAAAGCCACCTTGTTCAGATTCGTTTAAATTCATTACTTCAATTTTCCAGCCCTTTTTCTCGATATAACGGCTGTACATTCTGAATAAATCACCCGCAAAAATAGCAGCTTCATCACCACCAGCACCGGCTCTAATTTCCATAAAGCAATTTCTATCATCGTTAGGATCTTTAGGTAGTAATAAAATTTGCAATTCATCAGCTAACTCTGCAACTGCTTTTTTTGTTTCTTTATATTCTTCTTGCGCCATTTCACGCATTTCAGGATCATCATCTTTAAGCATTGACTCTGCTTCGGCAAAATCTTCTTCCGCTGATTTGTAATTATTAAAAACAGACGTTACTTGATCTAATTGCTTAAATTCTTGAGATAAAGTACGAAACTTATCTTGATTGGAAATGGTTTCAGGGTCTGAAAGTAATGCTTGAACTTCTTCAAAACGTTCAACAAGTATTTCAAGCTTTTGATAAACTGATGATTTCATTAAAATATTCTTATTTTTAAATAGGAAAAAAAGTAAACTGGCGATATTCTAGCACAGTCAAAAAGTGAGTGCGGTATTTTGAAAAGATTAACAGCTAATTGTGTTTATCTATTTGAAATATGTCACGTAAATAAATCAGTTTATCTAGCTCTCCACCTTGTGCGGCTGATTGTAATGCACTTGTTGGTGCATGCATAAATTTATTTGTTAACTTTGTTGCTAATTCAGCAACAACTAATTCAGGATTTTTACCTGTTTTAAGCTGAATTAATGCTTTTTCAAGAAGTTGGTCCCTATTGGATAAACTTTGTTTACGATAACTAATAACAGTATCTTGCGTATTTAATCCTCTAAGCCAACCCATAAAGCTATCTGACTGTGTATTTACAATACTTTCTGCTTGAACAGCTGCTTTACGTCGATTCTCAAGGTTTTTAGAAATTATTCCCTGTAAATCATCAACCGTATATAAAAATACATCCTCAAGATCTGAAACTTGCTCTTCAATATCGCGAGGTACAGCTAAATCAACCATAAAAATAGGCTGATGTTTACGTTTTGCAAGCGCTTGCTCAACCATACCTTTACCAATAATAGGTAATGTTGATCCTGTGGAACTAATAACAATATCAGCTTTACTCATATGCTCTGGTATTTGTGCTAACGTGATAACATCAGCACCAATTTTTTTCGCCATATTTTCAGCGCGAGCTATCGTTCTATTAGCAACCGTGATTTTACCCACTTTATTTTCATATAAATGTTTCGCAACTAACTCAATAGTTTCACCAGCACCAACTAATAAAACCTGCGTTTTTTCAAGGCTAGCAAATATATGTTTTGCTAAGTTAACAGAGGCAAATGCAACAGATACTGCACTTGCACCAATTTCAGTATCTGTTCTAACTTGTTTAGCAACACCAAAAGTTCGCTGAAACAAACGGTCCATAATCAAAGACAAAGATCCAGCTGCTTTAGCTTGGCTATAAGCTTGTTTCATTTGCCCTAGAATTTGAGGTTCACCTAAAACTAATGAATCAAGACCGCAAGCTACGCGCATCATATGATTCACCGCTTGTTGATCTTGATGCCAATATAAGCTGGGTAAAATAGTCGACGCGGGAATATTATGATAATGTGCTAACCATTGAACTAAACGTTCTTGAGTTACCTCAACTTCACCATCTTGAACTAAATATAGCTCTGTTCTATTACATGTTGATAATATTGCTACTTCTTTACATTTAACAGCGGTTAACATTTCTTGCAAGGCAACAGTAAGCCTATCAGGGTTAAAAGAGATTTTTTCCCTTACCGCAACAGGCGCAGTTTTATGATTAATACCAACAGCAACAATAGACAATGTAAATAAACCTATGAAAATTAGTAATATTCTAATCGTTTATTAATTAAAGACCAGAACAACACACTTATAAAATTTTATTGGCGAATTATACAGTAATTTTAAAGATAGTTTAATGATTCAGGTTAAATATTAATATTAATTTAAAAACACTATCTTGAATATGATCGGTAAACTATGTTCAAATACTTAACAATGAATAGCTCCTTAAGTAATACACTTTTATTTCGCACCACCATTTTTAGCATTATCTTTATCATGTTATCTAGCTGTGCATCAAAACAATCATCAAAATTAGTTAATTCTCAAAGTATTTATCAAAGAACACTTCAATTACAACAACTACAATACTGGAAAGTTAATGGGAAAATTGCGTTTATACAGGACAAAAAACGAGAAAGTGCTAATTTAGTATGGCAAGTCGATGTTAAAAATAATAATCAAAAACTCAACCTAAACTCTTATTTAGGTATCAATGTATTACATTTAGAATCTAATAATGATCAACATGTTGTTGAGGTTGACGGTAAAAAATATCACAGTAATGATTTAGATGAATTAATATACTCATTAACAGGAATGGTACTGCCAACTAAAGCATTAAATTTTTGGCTTAAAGGACTTCCTTATCTAAAAGGTGATGTGGTTTTAATAAACAAAAAATCTCAATTACCAGAACATTTAACAAGTAAATATAGTAATAAAATTTGGGAAATTGATTATACAAATTACAAAGTATTTAATAACATACACCTTCCTACTAAATTAACCATTAAAACAAATAATTTAACAATAAAAATAAATGTTCGGAACTGGCATTTTTAATGAATAATTTTATTAATAAAACATACCACTTCCCGTCTCCTGCTAAACTAAATTTATTTCTGCATATTGTTGGCCAGCGTGATGATGGTTATCACGAATTACAAACTTTATTTCAATTTTTAGATCATAATGACACTATTAGTATAACGGTAAATAACTCAGCAAAAATTTCATTATTAACACCAATAAAGGGTGTTAATAATGATGACAATTTAATCGTTAAAGCGGCTTATTTATTACAAAAAAAAGCAATAAATAGAAATAGAACTTTTTCTTTAGGCGCGGAAATTAGCATCAAAAAAATATTACCTATGGGCGGTGGTTTAGGCGGTGGTTCATCAAATGCTGCCACTATTTTAATCGCTTTAAATCAACTTTGGAAAACAAATTTTTCATTAGAAGATCTTGCTAAGTTAGGCATAGCATTAGGCGCTGATGTTCCTGTATTTATTCATGGCTTCGCTGCTTTTGCTCAAGGCGTAGGTGAAAAGTTAACACCAATACAACCAGAAGAGTGTTGGTATTTAGTAACGAAACCTAATTGCAGCATCTCAACAGTGAGTGTGTTTCAATCACCTGACCTTCCTCGTAACACACCAAAATTAAGTACTGATAATAATGTAGCATTATGGAGAGGTGAATTATTTCACAATGATTGTGAAACAATGGTAATAAAACACTATCCTGAGGTTGCCAACCTACTGGCTTGGTTGGTAGAATATGTACCGTCTAGAATGACAGGAACAGGTGCATGTGTATTTTCACCATTTTCAAGTCAAAAACAGGCGCGTGAACTACAAACAAAGCTTCCTACAGGAGTGAGTTCGTTTGTTGCGCAAGGGCTTAATATTTCGCCTTTAATTACCGTTATGGAACAACTGATAACCGAATAAAAGTTTAAAATAAACTCATTAACTGCTATTAACCTGTATTATTTATTGTTGATTCAGTTTTTTCAATATCAATGTCAAATATTTCTAAGGAAATGACTGTGCCTGAGATGAAAATCTTTGCGGGAAATGCCACCCCTGAACTGGCCAAACAAATTGCTAATCGTTTATATCTTACTTTAGGTGATGCCGATATTGGCAGCTTTAGTGATGGTGAAGTAAGCTTTGAAATACATGAAAATGTACGTGGAGCTGATGTATTCATTATTCAATCAACTTGTGCACCTACGAATAATAACCTAATGGAACTTATTGTGATGATTGACGCTTTTCGTCGTTCATCTGCAGGTAGAATCACCGCTGTTATCCCTTACTTTGGTTATGCTCGCCAAGATAGACGTGTACGAAGTGCTCGTGTTCCTATTACCGCTAAAGTAGTTGCTGACTTTCTTTCTAGTGTTGGTGTTGATCGTGTTTTAACGGTTGATTTACATGCTGAACAAATTCAAGGTTTTTTCGATGTTCCTGTTGATAATGTTTTCGGCACACCTATTTTATTAGAAGATATGAGAAACCGTAATTTAAAAAATCCTGTTATTGTTTCTCCTGATATTGGCGGTGTTGTTCGTGCTCGCGCAGTCGCAAAACTATTAGATGGTGCTGACCTTGCCATCATAGATAAACGTCGCCCTAAAGCAAATGTCGCTCAAGTTATGCATATTATTGGTGATGTTAAAGGCCGTGATTGTATAGTAGTTGATGATATGATTGACACTGGCGGTACATTAGCAAAAGCAGCTGAAGCATTAAAAGATCATGGCGCTAAACGCGTTATTGCTTATGCAACACACCCAGTTTTTTCAGGGAATGCCGTAGAGAACTTAAAAAACTCTGTTATTGATGAAGTTGTTATTACCGATTCAATTACCTTATCAGATGAAATAAAAGCATTACCTATGGTTCGTCAATTAACATTAAGCGGTATGCTATCTGAAGCTATTCGTCGTGTAAGTAATGAAGAATCTATATCTGCCATGTTTGATAATTAATATTATTTAATTAAATATCAAGTAGAATATATAGCTTATAAAGCAGCGCTAATTATATTAGCTCTGCTTTTTTATATTTTGCACTATTATTTTCATAGATTAAAACATGCTTGGGTGTTATAATTTCGCGCCTTTTTTATCTAAGCATATCAATATGGTTTTTTAGATAAAAAAACATCCTTGTTTTTGGTCGCAAAAAACAAGATTTTTTAATTTTATTATAAGAGTTATTACTATGACTGATTTATTTACTTTAGATGCAGAAACACGTACAGATTTAGGGAAAGGTTCGAGCCGCCGCCTACGTCATGCGAATAAAGTTCCTGCTATATTATACGGCGAAGGGAAAAAGCCTGTATCATTAACGTTAGAGCACAAAAATGTTTACCGTGCTCAACAAGAAGAAGCTTTTTACTCTCACATATTAACATTAAATGTTGATGGAAAAGCGGTTAAATGTTTAATCAAAGACATGCAACGTCATCCATTTAAAGATTTAGTAATGCATATGGACTTCTTACGTATTAGCGCGAAAAGTACTATTCATATGAATGTTCCTATTCATTTTATCAATGAAGAAAATGTTGCTAAATTAGGCGCAACAGTTGCACATCACGTTTTAGAAATAGCAATTAGCTGTTTACCTAAAGACTTACCTGAGTTCATTGAAGTTGACTTAACTGATATGGAACTTGGTCAAACGTTACATTTATCTGATGTTAAATTACCTAAAGGTGTTACATCTGATGAATTAGCTAAAGGTGAAAGCCATGACCAAGCGGTTGCTAGTGCTAACGTTGCTAAAGTTCAAGCTGAAGATGAAGATGATGCTGAACCAGTTGCTGAAGAAGAACCAGCTGCTGAATAATTTTATTTTATGATTAAGCTGATTGCGGGGCTGGGAAATCCTGGTCCCGAATATACTAGAACACGCCACAATGCCGGTGTTTGGTTTGTAGAAGAACTAGCACAGCGCAATAATATATCTCTCCGCCCTGAAAAAAAATATTCTGGTTACTACGGCAAAGGCCTTATTGGTAACGAACTTGTTCATTTATTGATCCCAACTACTTTTATGAATCGTAGTGGTCAAGCTGTTGCCCCTTTAGCAAACTTCTTTCGTATTGATGTCGAAAATATTTTAATCGCTCATGATGAATTAGATATGTTTCCTGGTACAGTAAAAATAAAGCAAGGTGGCGGACATGGCGGACACAATGGCCTAAAAGATATTATTTCTCGTATGGCAAACAACAAAGAATTTTATCGTTTACGCATTGGTATTGGTCACCCTGGTCATAGAGACAAAGTGACAGGTCACGTATTGGGTAAAGCACCAAAAAATGAACAAGAACAAATTGAACAAGCTATAGATGAAGCAGTTCGTTGCTTTGAAATTTGGCAAACAACTGATTTAACTAAAGCTCAACAACGATTACACGCTTTTAAAGCTTTGTAATTAATCAACTCGAACGATTTTCGTTCACATAAACATATTAATAGGTTATAAATTATGGGATTTAAATGTGGCATTGTTGGCTTACCTAATGTTGGTAAATCAACACTTTTTAATGCACTCACTAAAGCAGGGATTGAAGCTGCTAACTTCCCTTTTTGTACTATTGAGCCTAATACAGGTGTTGTACCTGTTCCAGATCCTCGTCTTGAACAATTAACAAAAATAGTTAAACCTGAACGCGTTTTAGCAACAACGATGGAATTTGTTGATATTGCAGGCTTAGTTGCTGGCGCATCAAAAGGTGAAGGCTTAGGTAATAAGTTTCTTGCTAATATTCGTGAAACAGATGCTATCGGCCATGTTGTTCGTTGCTTTGAAAATGAAAACATTATTCATGTTGCTAATAAAATCAGCCCTGAAGATGATATCGAAATTATAAATACTGAGTTAGCATTAGCCGATATGGATGCTGCAGAGCGTGCTGTCCATCGCCAAGCCAAACGCGCTAAAGGCGGAGATAAAGATGCTAAGTTTGAGTTACCTGTATTAGAAAAAATATTGAAGCATGTTGAAGATGGAAATATGATTCGCTCTTTAGATTTATCTAAAGAAGAAGAAGCATCTGTTGCTTATTTAAACTTTTTAACCATTAAGCCTACTATGTACATTGCCAATGTTAATGATGATGGCTTTGAAAACAATCCTTATTTAGATAAGGTTCGTGAAATTGCTGAAGCGGAAGGCTCAGTTGTTGTTGCCGTTTGCGCAGAAACAGAAAGTGACATAGCAGAACTTGATGATGATGAACGTGATGAGTTCATGGAAGACATGGGAATTACCGAACCTGGATTAAATCGTGTTATTAATGCTGGTTATGCATTATTACACTTACAAACCTATTTCACAGCTGGTGTGAAAGAAGTTCGAGCTTGGACAGTAAAACAAAATGCAACCGCCCCACAAGCTGCTGGTGTTATTCATACCGATTTTGAAAAAGGTTTTATTCGTGCTGAAGTGATTAGTTTCGATCACTTTATTGAATTCAACGGAGAGTCTGGTGCTAAAGAAGCAGGAAAATGGCGTTTAGAAGGTAAAGAATATCCAGTAAAAGATGGCGATGTTATTCATTTCCGTTTTAATGTTTAAGGATAAATAATTGCGTAGATACTCATCAAATTGTGTAGACATTAACCAAACACGCAAAAAGTCGTGTTTTTTGAAAAAAAACGGTTGACGTATGCCAAGCAGATTAGCATAATACGCGCCACTTGCTTTAGAGCGAGTTGGTAAGGCTACATAGCTCAGCTGGTTAGAGCACATCACTCATAATGATGGGGTCCCAGGTTCAAATCCCGGTGTAGCCACCATTTCATATAGAAATATATGAAGATATAGAAATTGCGCGGGTTTGGCGGAATTGGTAGACGCGCTGCTTATCTTTTAGGTAACAGTAGGTTCCAGTATCGCAAGATGTGAGAGTTCAAGTCTCTTTAAAAACTTGATATAGAAATGCGGGTTTGGCGGAATTGGTAGACGCGCTGGATTTAGGTTCCAGTATCGCAAGATGTGAGAGTTCAAGTCTCTTGACCCGTACCATTTTCTATAGAGTAAAAGGCAGAGTAATTGGTAGACGCGCTGCTTATGTTAGGAATGTACGGTTCCAGTATCGCAAGATATAAGAACTCAAGTCTCTTGACCCGTACCATTTTCTATAAAGTAAAAAGTAAGTACATTGCAGGGATATAGCCAAGCGGTAAGGCAGCGGGTTTTGATCCCGTCATTCAGAGGTTCAAATCCTCTTATCCCTGCCATCTTACAAAAAGCTTTCAGTTTAAAGCTGTCAGCTGTAATGTTCAAAGCTGTAATGTTCAAAGATTCAAATGCTGTAATGTCAAAAACTTTATAGCCTTATAACTTTAAAACCTTACTACCTTTAACTAGATTACTTTACAAAAGGGATATAGCCAAGCGGTAAGGCAGCGGGTTTTGATCCCGTCATTCAGAGGTTCAAATCCTCTTATCCCTGCCATTTTTAGAAACGCTCTAAAGTTTTAATGCTGAAAAGCTAAATGTATAAAAACCTTCCAACTTTTAAGCCTTTAAGCTTTCTCTACACACCACAAGCATAAGCTAACGCTTTACTTTTAACTACGCTGTTAATAAATGGAACGTGATTGATCAAAGAAAAACCTGAATTTCGAATCATCTTAATAATGGGTGATGGGTGACTAAAGGTAGAATATAAAGCATCCATCGTTGTCATCATTAATAAGTTATCTTTACGTCTTGTTTTTTCATATTGTGCCAGCACTTCTACATTATGCCAACACTCACCATTAGCAATGGCTGATGCAATAATACTTTGTAAAGCTTTAACATCTTTAAACCCTAAATTAACGCCCTGTCCTGCCATTGGATTAATAGTATGTGCCGCATCACCCAATAAAATCACACGCTTATTCTGATATGTGTTTGCATGACGACGTGTTAAAGGGAATGCTGCTTTATCAATTACTTTTATCTGTCCTAACCGTTTAGGGAATGATTGTGATATTTCTTTTTCTAATTGTGTATTCGATAAGGCAGCTAAACGTTTAATTTCATCTTGTTTGTGATACCACACCAATGATGCATAACTACCTTGCCCATTTTGACCAAAATCACTTATGCCTGATAGTGGTAAAAAAGCAACAGGCCCTGTAGGAAAAAACTGCTGCCAAGTTATATCTTGTTGAGAGATTTCAGTTTCAACGTTGATTAACATTGCTGATTGTTGATAGTTCCAACCAGTAAGACCAATGTTTACCATTGAACGTACTTTAGAGTTTGCTCCATCGGCACCAATAACAAATTTTGCTGAGATAATTTTATTTTTAAGCGTTAATTCTACATAATCATCAAATTGCTCTAAATTAGTTAATGTTTCTGGGCAATAAAGTGTTATATGTTCATGTGCTTCCATTTGTTGCCATAGCGATAACTGTATCAATCTATTTTCAATGATGTGCCCTAAATGCGCTTGTTCTATTTCTTGCGCATTAAATTCAGTATAGCTGCTTTCTTGCTCCCAAACGCCTAAACGTTTATAGGCACAGCTACGCCACTGCGTTATTTGAGACCACGCATTTAATTGTTCAAGTAAATGCTGAGAAGCTAGTGATATTGCTGAAACACGCAAATCAAATGGCTGTTCTTTTGAAAAGCTTTTTGGTATTGCTTGCTCTACAACAGCAACGTGCAAACCAAGTTGAGCTAACGTTAAAGCACTTGCTGCTCCAACCATGCCGCCACCAATAATGACACAATCAAAAGAATTTAAAGACTTTTCCTTTTTCACGATAAAAACACTTTTAAAGTTGAATTTTTTTTAGTTTACCCAAGCTTGAAGTATAATTCGATATAATTTTCTAGTAAACTCGAAATCCAACTGCAATTAAGATAAAATGTGCCTCCTTTTATCGACTGCATATAAACATGTGTAGTAAATACCTTGAACAATGAGTAGAAAAACAAATGAGTAAGAAGCTGTATATCAAAACTTGGGGCTGCCAAATGAACGAGTATGACTCGCAAAAGATGGCCGAATTGTTAGATTCAACTCATGGATTTGAATTATCAGAAACAGCAGAAGAGGCAGATGTTATTTTACTAAACACTTGCTCTATACGTGAAAAAGCTCAAGAAAAGGTGTTTCACCAATTAGGTAGATGGAAACATTTAAAAGCAGATAATCCAGATTTGGTTATTGGCGTTGGTGGCTGTGTTGCTTCTCAAGAAGGAGATGCTATTCGCCAACGAGCGCCATTCGTAGATATGGTTTTTGGTCCTCAAACATTACACCGTTTACCTGAAATGCTTAATCAGTTAAGTAAATCAAGTAGCCCTATTGTTGACGTTAGTTTCCCCGAAATTGAAAAATTTGATAATTTACCTGAGCCTAAAGCAGATGGACCAACCGCTTTTGTTTCAATTATGGAAGGATGTAGTAAATACTGTACTTTCTGCGTTGTTCCCTATACCCGTGGCGAAGAA
>Ga0209826_1002336_pt1 | contig 12541 bp, 11 predicted proteins | sample GOMGulsemesocosm_5_FD_184637 | JGI IMG/M metagenome (GOLD analysis project Ga0209826, IMG submission 184637) | Methane-oxidizing microbial communities from mesocosms in the Gulf of Mexico - GOM15C Gulf of Mexico (SPAdes) (version 2) | ecosystem: Environmental > Aquatic > Marine > Cold seeps... | reverse complement strand
CACCATTACAATTTGAGCGAGAATTTTATAGGAAAGCGTCTTAAAAAAGTGTCCTGTTTTTGTTGACCATTGCATTACCAACTGTTGCAGCATTACCATCAAATGGCTTCGTGAGAGCTAATATAGGTTTACCAGGCGCAGCGGACCATGCAACAAACCTTTCTTTTTCCATGAATCGCGTTGCTCCAATCTCAGCAAGCAATTCATCATAAAAATTAGCGCCTCTCTCTAAATCATTAGTTCCTATAGTTAGATATCCAATCATGTTTTATTTACCTTTGTTTTCTGAAATTAATGACACTTCTTTAAATAATATAGTTCTGTACACATCTTGTCAGCTCAAGTTCGAGCTAATACTTAGCACCGATCAAGATTGATATAATTTATATGATGCTAAGACGACTTCAATGTCCTCTTTTCTATCTATAAGCACATAATTTTCTAGTGGTTCAAACCACTTAACCCATTCTTTTTTATTTTTTGGAGATGATGGTGCTAAAGAGATTGAGGGCTTTAAACTGGGCTTTTCTCTGTAAAGATCAGTTGCTTCATATCTAAGCTGAAGCTGAGGGCCATAATAGCGTGTACCAAATTGAACAATTAATTCTTCTTTCTCGGTGTCATATTCAGCGTCCACATCAACAGTCAATTGTTGTGGCACACCACTTCGTTCAATAGGTGCTTGTGTTTTTCCTGACGCAAAAGAAACTAATAGCGTATTAGCTTTTAAAGAATGAATTAATAAGATATTACCGTTTTTATCAAGCCATAAGCCTAAAAATTTCTCTAGTCTATTTAGCATAGCGTATGTTTTTCTATAAATTTCATTATGGCCTATTGATATAGCGCTATTCAGGACGGTTAATTAGACAAGCAGTTAAGAATTGTTGGTTAATACGCTGCTTGCCATCTTATTTCTAATATTTTTATTTAGTGCTGGCAAACCTATTTTCAATAATATTTTGTACAACACTAGGGTCAGCCAACGTTGAAATATCACCTAAGCTATCAATCTCATTCGCGGCTATTTTACGTAAAATTCTACGCATAATTTTCCCCGAACGTGTTTTAGGTAGCTGTGGTGACCATTGAATAATATCAGGCGAGGCAATTGGACCGATATCCGCACGCACTAATTTAATTAATTCTTTCTTTAGTTCATCTGTCCCTTCAGTACCCAGGTGAAGCGTGACATAAGCATAAATACCCTGACCTTTAATATCGTGGGGGTAGCCTACGACGGCTGATTCTGCGACTAATGGGTGTTCATCAATGGCAGACTCAACTTCGGCTGTTCCCATTCGATGTCCTGAAACATTAATTACATCGTCAACACGCCCCGTGATCCAAAAATAACCACGTTCATCACGTCTAGCGCCATCTCCTGTAAAATAATAGCCTGGATAATTTTTAAAATAGGTATCAATAAAACGTTGATGATCACCATAAATTGATCTGGCTTGTCCTGGCCAAGGACGCTCCATTACAAGCACGCCTTCAGTGTCGTCTTCTATGACTTTACCTGGTTCTGTCGCAAATATTCCCAAAATCTCAAGTGAGCCTTTAGGGCAATAGCTGGCGAGTAACGAATAACCCAACGATTCAGCGTTGCATGATCAACTGTGACACCACGCTCTTCCATAATCTCTTCTAAGTCGCGGTAAGAAACACCGTAACGCACATAGAAAAAGACAGCATAAAGAATAACTTCTTTTGGATAATGAGCACCTTTAAAACTGATCATAGTTATTTTCATCTAAAAGCAGACATTGTCTCTGGTTTTTCTAAAATTTGCGACAGAACCGGCACAAGTTATCGCAAGTCAGCGGTCAGGGTTTCCGGTACCGGCATTGCCAAATTTCAGGGTGTCTGAATAATTACTACCATTCAGCTAATGCATATTATTAAAGTGTTAGTTTGATTTTACGTAGGTACTTACATTAGTTTATAGTGATGGCATGGCTGAGGCTTCTAAATCAAGATAAATAATATTTTGTTGAACAGCGGAGAATTGGCGACCTTACCGAAGTTTAACTAATAATAAGACTGTAACTATGCTTAAACATACCTTATTTTTTCAAAATATTAATGATAAGCGCATCACTGAAACGCTCAATCTATGGCAGAAAAAATATCCACAAGGTGGCGTATTTTCTATGGTTCCAGAGAGAAATTCTACGCACTCAGTAACATTATTGCAAAAGCAAGCCAATTATATTAACTATCCTTTAATTGGTGCGGTCTTTCCGCAATTGATTATAAACTCAGAATTTAAAAATCAGGGCGTAACCTTACTATGCTTTCAATCTATGCCTTTATATAGCTTAACGACACTGAGTGGTTATGAGGAAAATCCTGAGCAAACAACGAAAAATATAATTCAGCCATTAAGTATTGATCACGCTAAAGCTAATCAGTCGTTATTCTTTGTTTTTGATGCTATTATCCCCAGTATTTCTAGTGTTATGGATCAGTTGTACTTACAGCTAGGCGATCATTTGCACTATATGGGGGGCAATGCGGGTAGCGAAACATTTACACCTATCAACTGCTTGTTTGATAACCATAATTTCGTTAAAAATGCAGTCCTAAGCGTGCTTATTCCCGATCACCCTGGTGCAGGCTTGGAACACGGATACAGTATGCCTGACATTACTACCTCAGCAACCTCAACCAAAAATAACTGTATTAACAGTATAGACTGGCGGCCTGCATTCGATGTTTATAAAGAATTGGCTTTCAAGCACTACGGTATAGACATTAACGAAAATAATTTTTACGAATATGGCGTTCATTTTCCTTTTGGGATTATCCGTATGGATGGTGAGATATTAGTTCGGATTCCTGTTGGTTTGGATAGTGATCGTGCCATTTATTGTGTGGGAGAAATTCCAGAAAATTCATTGATTACATTATTACAAGGCGTGAAACCAGACTCTCCAAAAACCATTCGGAAGCTAGTCGAGTCATGTGCACCGATGTCAGCCGCTAGCTTACTGTTTTTTTATTGCGCAGGTAGGCGCTTACATTTGCAAGAAGCTAGTAAGCATGAATTAGTGCTATTAAGTGAAAATATGCCTGAAAAAACTATTGTAGGTGCGCTCACGCTGGGCGAGATATCGGGATCTAAACAGAGTGGCTATCCCTTATTCCATAATGCAGCTTTAGTCGCTATTCCCTGGAAATAAGTATGCAGCGCGAACAGATATTGCAAGCACTTTACGATATGGCTTTGGTCACGAGTGGTGAGGTGCATACTAAGCCGCTTATTCTCAAAACGTTACAACGACTTCTATTTCACACAGCATATCCTTGCGGACTGTTTCTCTCTCATATCAAAGAAATTAATAGTCATCAAGTGAGCGCTCACTTAGAACAAGTCATTGGCAATGCAATATTAATGCAGCAACACCATGACCTGATCACCTTGCCAAAAGAATTACTCGTTAAGCAATCAAGCTTATTGGATGATGCGACTCTGATAACAAACGCCTTTGGGAAGGGTGTGAACTACTGCACTGGGCTTAATTTAGTTGTTTCTGAGCAGGAGCAGTTTTTACTTTTAGGCCTAAGAGCACCTAACACAGCCAATATTTTTACTCACATATTTGAACCTGTGCTTAAAAACTTTGACAAAATTCTTAAGTTAACAAGAGAAAATGAACGTTATACGCAGCGCCTTGAAGAAGAAAATAAACTCCGTAAAGAGTTAGAGGAATCTTTGCGTGCATCACATAACTTTCTACAAAATATTTTGGATCATGTGCCCACGCGTATTTATTGGAAAGATACGAATTCTACCTACCTAGGTTGCAATAAACTTTTTTCCCAAGATGCAGGCTATACGTCTAGCTCTGAAATTATAGGTAAAACAGATTATGATTTGCCTATCAATAAAATATATGCTGAACAGTATATTAAAGAAGACCGCAGCATCACTCAGTCAATGCAAGCAAAAATACATGAAGAAGAGCGTTACCTGACTGCGGAAGGCCAAGAAGAATGGTATGACACAAGTAAAATTCCTTTGGCAGATCACACAGGGGAAATAATCACCTTGCTCGGTTTTTATGAAAATATTACATTGCGTAAACAAGTTAATAAAAAAATCATAGAAGCAAAAGATGAAGCTGAGCGTACTAACCACGCAAAATCCTTGTTTTTGTCCAGTATGAGTCATGAGCTTAGGACGCCGTTGAATGCTATTTTAGGTTTTAGTCAATTGTTAGAAACGGAAGATGACCTATCTTCTGGCAATAAAGAGGATGTCCAGGAGATTATAAAGGCGGGAAAGCATTTGTTAGAGCTAATCAATGGAATTTTAGATTTATCTGCAATTGAAGCAGGTAAAATAGATTTAACAATAGAAAAGTTTCCTCTTAATGACGTGATTACGGAGTGCCTTGCCTTACTTAAGCCGCTAGCCAGTCAACACAATATCCATTTTAATTATAAAACAAATAATGACCTTGTAATTGAGATAAAAGCTGACCGTTTTCGATTTAAACAAGTCTTATTAAATTTATTATCTAATGCCATCAAATACAATAAAGAAAATGGTGATATCAATATAAGTACCCTTTTATATAATCATGCCAACTGGCGTGTCTCCATTCAAGATACGGGCATAGGTATTCCTGCAGAAAAAATATCTGAGTTATTTAATTCCTTTGATCGTATCGGGGCAGAAAAATCAGCTATTGAGGGGACGGGGATTGGCTTAGTTATAACGAAGCAGCTTATTGAATTAATGCAAGGAGTGCTTATCGTAGAAAGTGAATATGGAGTAGGCAGTACATTTACTGTGCAAATACCAAAAGCTTAAATGCATTGGCGGAAGCCCATGAGTCTTTATGATTTTTCTTTGATCTAAATCACAATATAGTAATATAGCAAGTTTAGCCCTAAGAAAACAATGGTAAACTGACAGCCTATAAAGTATCAAACTCATAGATAGTTTAAAGCTCTAAATATGCACTCAGTCCACATGAATTCAACTCAGAAAAATGCAACACCTCGGATAATACGCAAACCTGTTTACTTAACGTTTTATTTATTAATTGTTATCTTGCTAGGTGCACAAAGCTATGTGCTTTATGAAATAATCAACACTCCAGCTAAACAAGTCATCTTAGATAAAATGGGGAAGCAACGCATGCTAAGTCAGCGTATTGCTAAAAATCTCATACTTGTTTTATATGCAGAAAATAATCAAGGGCGTGAACAAATATTTAAGAGTGATCTTAGCCAAGATGTTGGTCGTATAAAAAATGCACAAAAAGAATTATTAGCACTCAATTTGCCTGTAGATCAAGTACCTTTTCAGTTATTACTATCAACATTGACAGATATTGAATCTGTGTTAGATCAAGAAAGCATTGATATTAGTCAACTACGTAAGCTAAGTTATCTATACTTACAACAAGATTTATCCTTTATTAACAGTATGGATAAGTTGATTGCCAGTGAAGAATCGTATATTGAACAATCACTAAAGCATACCTTGTATGCAGTAATTCTTGGTATATTAGGCGTTGTTATAACCACTCTTATGGCAACTTTCTTTATTATTTGTCCAAGCATAAAGATGGTGAGAAATAAAATAAAGGAGATAGAAACTTACGGTAATGAAAAAACAAGCGACTTACTTAAATTACAAGAAAAAAATGAAGCGCTTAATCAGGCAACTATATACGCACAAAAAAATGAACAAGCAATAAGTGAACAGGCCGCACTAATTCTAGAACAAAAAATATTTACCGATGCGATATTAAACGCTAGTAAAGAAGGTATTATTAGCATTGACCCCAAAGGGCATATTTCTTTATTCAGCCAGGCAGCAGTAAAATTATTTGGCTATCAAATAGATGAAGTGACAGGAAAAAACATTAATATGCTGATGCCAAATCCTTATAAAAACGCGCACGATAGCTATTTAAAAAACTACGCAGATACTAAGCAGAAAAAAATAATTGGTATTGGTCGCGAAGTCGTCGGCTTAAAAAAAGACGGCTCTACTTTTCCCTTGCATTTACGTGTTTCAGAAATAGAAATCGGTACACGTAAAGAATATGTTGGTTTTGTACGAGATCTCACTGAGATAAGGCAAACAGAAACTCAGTTGAACAATAGTAATCAACGTTATAAAGCAATAGTGGAGGACCAAATGGACTTAATATGCCGATATACACCGGATTTTATTATTAGCTTTGTTAATCGCGCTTACTGTCATTATGTAAAACGAACGGAATCTGAGTTAATCGGTAGTTCAATTATTGATATATTGCCTAAAGAAAGTCGTGAGTGGTTTATAAGTACCCATGAAACTTTGACTAAAGAACACCCAATACACAGCCATGAAGATAAGATATATACCGGCGATAATCAGGAAGAGTGGCAGTATTGGACAACGCGTGCTATTTTTGATGAAGGCAATTCAGGCATTGTAGAGTTTCAAGGTGTGGGTACTATTGTTACAGATCGCAAAAGAGCCGAGCTTGAAGCTATTGATGCTAAACTACTGGCAGAAAAAGCGAACAAATCAAAATCAGAATTTTTATCCAATATGAGCCATGAGCTTAGAACGCCTTTAAATTCCATTATCGGCTTCTCACAATTAATGGAAATTGATGTCGATGAGCCATTAACAGAGTCACAATTAGATTCAGTGCAACAAATCAATAAAGCAGGCAATCATTTATTAAAATTAATTACTGAAATATTAGACCTATCTAGCATAGAAGCAGGCCAAGTTTCATTATCTATTGAGTCTTTTAATATAAATGAAGTAGTAGTAGAGGCACTTGATTTAATCAGTGGTATTGCCTTAAAAAAAGACATCAGCATTGAACTTAAGGACGAAAATAAACTAGGCTACCATGTGCTTGCGGATCATATGCGAACCAAGCAAGTATTATTGAACCTATTGTCTAATGCGGTTAAATATAATCATGCCAACGGCTTAGTAACAATTCTGATGACACAGAATGACCAGTTTGTCCGTGTTGATATAAAAGATACAGGGCTAGGTATTAATCAAAACAAACTACAAGATTTATTCCAACCATTTAATCGCTTAGGCTATGAATCTTCTGCTATTGAAGGAACAGGTATAGGGCTTAGTTTGAGTAAAAAATTAATAGAAAAAATGGGCGGAAAAATAAGTGTCAGTTCTGAAGAAGGTATCGGTTCCACTTTTTCCGTTATGTTTCCGATAAGTTCAGAGCAAGAGCAAGAGCAAGAGCAAGACACAGAAGAGGCAAGCAGCGATATACTCGTTAATGAACAAATTTATAAGCTACTTTATATAGAAGATAACCCGACGAATATGAAGTTAATGCGTAAAATAATGATACGTTTACCTCAATTTCTTTTAATTGAAGCTCCGAATGCGGAAATTGGTATTGAGCTGTTTGAACAGACGCATCCCGACGTTGTATTAATGGATATAGACTTACCGGGTATGAATGGCTATGATGCTTTTATAGAAATAAAAACGCGCTTTGATTTTGCTAAAAATGTCCCGGTTATTGCTGTTAGTGCAAATGCGATGGAAAAAGACATGAGTCGCGGGGCAGAACTGGGGTTTTATAAGTATCTTACGAAACCATTAGATATTCCCGAGTTCATAAAAACGGTTAATGAGGCGCTAGCGAACAAATGACAAGACTCGCCATTAACAGAGATCGTTATTTCAGAAACCAAACAGCTTGTCAGGACTATTCCGTTTAATGAGCTAAAATGCAAATAAAAAACAGAAACATTTTGCGCTTATTGGTTAGCCCATGCACTTATAAATAAAGTATCCCTTAGTTTGATGACGCGTTTTTTTATCCTATTAACCGCGCAGATTTAACTTAAGTAATTAATTTTTCTGCATTTTTAGAATAAAGGCTTTTGGTGAAACTAGTGAATATAGCAGATGAAATTCTTCAAGCAAATATACTCATCATTGATGATGAGCCTGCTAATGTTAAATTATTAACAAAATTGCTTGAACGCAAAGGCTATCAAAATATATTAGGCACCTCTGATTCTCGTGATGTTGAGCGCTTGTGTGCTGAGACTGAATTTGATGCTTTCCTATTAGATATCCGTATGCCTCATATCGATGGTTACGGTATTATGACTTTTTTAAAAGAAAAGTTTGTTAATGACTATATGCCTGTGCTAGTGCTTACAGCGCAAACAGACCGCGAAACTCGTCTTAAGGCACTTGAATACGGTGCGAAAGACTTTTTAACTAAGCCTTTTGACCAGGTAGAGGCCTTAACACGTATTCATAACCTATTAGAAGTTCGCTTAATGCATAAGCGTGTTCGCGATCAAAATATAATTTTAGAAGAGCAAGTACAGCAAAGAACTCAAGAGCTTTATGATACTCGGCGCGAAATTATTGCACGGCTAGGTATGGCTGCGGAATATCGTGATAATGAAACGGGTAACCATATTATCCGTATGAGCAAATATGCCAAGTTACTTGCTTTGGAAATCGGCTTAGAAGAAGAGCATGCCGACATTATTCTCAATGCTGCACCAATGCATGATATTGGTAAAATAGGCATTCCTGACCGCGTTTTACTCAAGCCGGGCAAGTTAGATGCTGATGAATGGGAAATCATGCAAAGCCATGTCAATATTGGTGCAGAGATTCTATCTGGACATGACTCGGATCTTATGCGGACGGCTCGTATAATTGCCGTGCATCATCATGAGAAATGGAATGGTACAGGTTACCCTGAAGGACTTAAGGGTGAGGAAATATCAATTGAAGGACGTATTTGTGCTGTTGCCGATGTGTTTGATGCATTATTATCAGAGCGCCCTTATAAAAAACCTTGGACAGTAGAGCAAGCTCTTACTTTAATAGAAGAAGAAGCAGGGCAACATTTTGATCCTAAAATTGCACCTTTAATGCGTAAATTATTACCTCAGGCTATTGAAATTATTCAGCAATACCCAGATTAGTAAACTGCTGCATAGCTAAATAGTCGTCAGCTAAATGGCTGACAAATTAGCTTAATTCAGCAAAGGAATAGCTGATTTTTCAGAAATCATTTCAACCTACTTTATATAAAATTTCTTGATCATTGCTATTGATAGCTTAATACGCTGAAAAATACATCAAAGCGTCATATCAGCCCTTGGTACTTTTCTGTGCACAAGCATTAGCAGTTAAAAACAATTTCACGCCTCTCTCACTACAATTAAAGGGGAGTGGGTTAAACACATGTTGTTTCACTTGTTCTTATGTTCACAGGAGGCGCTAGCACCGCTTATAAAAAGACTTGTATGTATTTCTTCCAACAGCGATAAAAGCAAGAACCAACAGTTTTGACCCACTCTGTACTTACGTCAAATTAAACTAACACTTTAATAATATGCATTAGCTGAATGGTATGCTCGTAGGTTCGAATTTATTCGTACCGAAAAAGCCGATTAAGCACAAGGTACGAATAAATTCGAACCTACAAAAACCGTTTTGTAATTATGCCTCGGTACTTACCAACAAAATGCAGGGAAACATTGGCGTTGAAAGTGAATTAGATAAAGGTTCCTGTTTTTGGTTTGAATTGCCTATAGCCTCTGGTCTAGAAAAAATAGTTTACTTGAGAGCAGCTAAGTAATCACTTAGCATGAAGCCCGTTTAATCGGCTGTTACAACCCCCTTCCTCTATTGAAGTTATATTTATGAAAATCTTAATTGTTGATGACCTACCGGCTAATAGGCTGTTAGTTGCTAAAGTTCTGACTAAAAACCATGAGTTTCTTTACGCAGAAAATGGCCTTCAAGCCGTTGAATTAGCTATTCAGGAAGAGCCTGATTTGATTCTTATGGATGTTATGATGCCAGAAATGGATGGTGTTGAAGCAACAATTAAAATACGTGAAAAATATACGCACAAATGGATGCCTATTGTTATGCTTAGCGCTTTAGTAGATGAAGAAAAAATTATTGCAGGCCTGAGTGCCGGAGCAGATGACTATCTTACTAAGCCTTTAAATTGCGAAATTTTGCTTGCTAAAGTCAATACTATGCAGCGCTCTATTTTGATGCAGAAGAATTTACTTGAGGCTAATAAACAACTAACTGAGTATCAGCAGAGAAATGAGGTTGAATATGCTTTTACTAAAGATATTTTTGATCAGCTCATTAAATACAAAGATTTCCAAGATGACGGTATAAATTATTGGCTATGCCCTTCTAAGTGCTTTAGTGGAGATTTAATTAGCATTAAGCGTATTGATTCTGCACGCCTCTATTTTATTGTTGCTGACGCAACTGGGCATGGTTTAGCGGCGTCATTGCCGACGATTATTGTTAACCAAGTTTTTCAGTCTATGACAGAAAAGCAGTTTTTGGTTTCAAGTATTGCCAAAGAAATCAATCACCGTTTACGAGCCGATATTCCCTGTGGTCGTTTTGTTGCTTTGGCAATAGGTATGCTGGATATGCGTAATAAAACCATTGAAGTCTGGAATGGGGGATTACCTGAGCTAGTAGCCATTAATAGTAACTGTGAAATAGCTTATAAGTTTGAATCTAAACATGTTTCTTCGGGTATTTTAGATGATAATAGCTTCGATGAAACGACAGGTATTTGGCAGTGGACGGAGCCTTGTGAATTATTTGCATACACCGATGGCGTTACCGATGTTCTTAATCATGATAATAAAGAATTTGGCGAACCACGCTTATTTGACGTATTACTGCAACACCAAGCGGGCGAGCGACTCGCTGCACTAAAAGCTGAAGTAATAAATTTTATGAGTAATGAGCGAGAGCAGGATGATGTATCTTGCCTATCTATATCTATGCAATTGAGCTAGCCAAGGTAATAATACCAATCCCAATATATTTGCACTTAAACTCATATACCCAAGAAAAACCGTCATCCTGCATGCTCTCTCATCAAACAAGATATAACCAATTGTTTTTAAAGGTGTATTTTTTAGAATTTTATGCCGCTTCAACCAATTCAAATCCAAGTTTTTGAGCTTTTCTTTGCAATGCCTTTAACTGACGGTCTTGTGTTCGGACCTCAAAGGCTTCAATTCCTTTTTCAACATAGGGTTGCCCTTTGGTCAACATTGCATAAATCAGTCGAGCTAGTTGGGGTCGAGTGGAAGAACCCCCAAAAGTGTTCGTTCTGGCCAGTCCACTTTCCAGTAGTACCATTTTAAATTTATTATTTACTGGTGAGATTGGTAATTTAATGTCTTAAAGCCTATATATTCGTCATGCTGGTTCAAAAAACGTAGGTTTTACTGGACTGATTTCCCAATCAAAAAAACTGCACTGTATGTCAGATTTGGGTAAGATAAACCGATTCAGAATGTCATTTTGAAGTTAGTAAAATGGACTAATCCTTATGAAAATAGGATATGCGCGCGCTTCAACCAAAGGGCAATCTTTGTCCATGCAAGATTTTTTTTTAAAAAAATCCGATTGCTGAACAGTGCTGATAGGAATTTAAACAAACATAACTTAGAACGAACACTTTTGGGGGTTCTTCCACAGGCTCCTATTAATTATTTTTTACAATATCAACTCTAACCGAAAATATAAGGGCTAAAACAATGAACGATTGGTTTTTTTCTTATGAAAATAATATAACAGGGCCGCATGACATAGATTATGCAAAAACCTTTGTCCGTGAACATCCTGGTGCCTATTGTTGGAAATCAGATTGGACTGATTGGCAGTTGGTGTTTGAAATCCCTGAGATTCGACGAATGAAAAAAGATGGTGTAACTCCATTCCCACCACCACCAATCGCTATGTTTTCTCCTAAGCCGACAAGCTTACCTTACGTTTCCGCTCCAAATACGCAAACAGTTACGGCACAAAGTCATCATGCATCGTCTCAAAATAAGGGTAGGTTTCAAGCTGATTCCTCTGCAGGTTTTGGTAGCCATGAATACACCGAGGGTCTAGATTATAAAATATACGGTGCAGAAATGCAGTTTGTCGAAATTGAGTTAGACCATGATGAAAGCGCAGTCGCCGAAGCAGGGGCGATGATGTATAAAACAGCCAGTGTCAACATGGATACTATTTTTGGTGATGGCTCGAAAAATAAAGATCAAGGTCTCATGGGGCGTCTGCTCGGTGCAGGGCAGCGCTTATTAACCAATGAAAGTTTATTTACCACAGTGTTTACGCAAAAAGGCCAGGGTAAAGGAAAGGTTGCTTTTGGTGCGCCTTTTCCTGGCACGATATTAGCGTTAAATCTGAGCGATTATAACGGCAAGTTAATTTGTCAAAAAGATAGCTTTCTAGCCGCAGCTAAAGGCGTGCAAATTGGCATTCAGTTTCAAAAGAAAATCTTAACAGGCTTATTCGGAGGCGAAGGTTTTATCATGCAAAAGCTCGAAGGGACGGGCTGGGTGTTCGTGCACATGGGCGGAACGCTGCATAAAATAGAATTAGAGGCAGGTGAAAAACTGCATGTAGATACGGGCTGTTTAGCCGCATTAACGCAAACGGTGCATTATGATATTCAAAAAGCGGGGGGCGTTAAAACCATGTTGTTCGGTG
>Ga0209826_1002335_pt1 | contig 12544 bp, 16 predicted proteins | sample GOMGulsemesocosm_5_FD_184637 | JGI IMG/M metagenome (GOLD analysis project Ga0209826, IMG submission 184637) | Methane-oxidizing microbial communities from mesocosms in the Gulf of Mexico - GOM15C Gulf of Mexico (SPAdes) (version 2) | ecosystem: Environmental > Aquatic > Marine > Cold seeps... | reverse complement strand
CCTTTAAATACTAACGAGCCTTTAGCCCATGAAAATTTTGCAGCAATTTTTTGAGTCAGAACATATTGATAATGAAGCCATGTATTTTATCGAAGCACATGGTTTTTTAACCAGCCTAGCCATTCAAGCTGGTGACTTAAGCGAACAGCAAATATTTGACGAAATTTTTGCCAAAACACTCGTCGATGACACTATTTCCAAGGAAATCAAACAGCTTCAAAACGAAATCAAACAGCATTTGCTAAAGGGTGATTTTCCAGACACCGTCAGTGATGATGAAGACGAAGACTCCCTAACATTATGGGCGGCTGGTTTTATGCAAGGCGTTTTCAACCAAGAGCAAGCTTGGTTTAACTCACACCCCGAAGAAGTTGCCGAACTCACCTTACCCATCCTCAGCTGCTCTGAACTACTTGACGATGAAACGGATGGTATGCAACACGACGACGAAGTGTTAGATGATATGGCAGAAAAAATACCTGATTGCGTGATTGACTTGTACTTATTATTTAATGCGCCAGAGGATAAATAAGTTAAACAAGCCGCACACCAAAGCTCACTCGTCAGGGATCTCGAGTGGGTCATTTCCAGTCCTCCCATCATTCAAGGCATTCACCAACAGAACAACTGGACTAACGCTGATTTTTGGCTTCGAGAAAGCCAATATTTTACCAATCAATATCAGCGACTGAGCAATAACCCCGATATTCTCAACGAACTACTGCAACATCAACATGACCACCGCTTAGGTCATCGTTTTGAGACCTTACTGAGTTTTTGGTTTCAACATAACGAACGCTATCAAATAATAAAACAAAATCTACAAGTTAATGATGGCAATAAAACAATCGGCGAGTTTGATTTCATTATCAAAGATACCCTCAGTAACAAAGTTCAGCACTGGGAAGTTGCCTGTAAATTTTATTTAGGCTTAGGTCATACTCAGTACCGAACAAACTGGGTTGGCCCCATGCTAAAAGATCGCTTAAATATTAAGTTTAAGACGATGCAACAACGACAAAGTGCCTTATCTAAACAGCCCGCAGCCAAGCAGTTACTACAACAGCTTGGCCTACAGATTGATGAGCGCATATGTCTAATGAAAGGGCGGCTGTTTTATCCCATCAACCAAACTATTTCCCCTGCCCCAAACAAAGCAAACAATAACCACCAACGGGGCTGGTGGGCAAGACCGGATGAATTCAAACACCTCTTTAACAAGGCACCACTGCAATGGCGCCCACTCAGCAAAAATCAATGGTTAGCGCCACAGCACAACAAACACAGTGACGTTAATCATCGTGCAGAAGGCATCCTTCATTATTTCCTAAACGAACACCAACAGCGGCCTCTGTGCATTGTTGGTTTTTCGCAAGATGAATCTTTGAGCAATGAGCTTGAACGTGGGTTTTTAGTCGCAAAAGATTGGGCGAACAACATTAACATCGTTGATAATAGAGACTCAAATTAACTGCCTAGTTGAGAAAACTCTTGAGCAACGATATACAGCAACCCATAGAACAAATTTGCATCAATAACTGCAACATTACGTTATTAGGTACTGCCCACGTCTCTAAAGCTAGCGCAGAGGCTGTTCAAACACTCATCACCGAAAACGACTACGGCGCTATTGCCATTGAACTGTGCCCAAGCCGTTACAATGCATTAATCGACCCCGACAGCCTCGCCCAAATGGACTTGTATAGCGTCATAAAAGACGGCAAAGCATCCATGGTAACCGCGAGTTTAGCGCTTGGCGCATTTCAACAGAAAATGGCTGATGAACTGGGTATAGAACCCGGCGCTGAAATGAAAGTTGCCGCCGAACTCGCTAAAGAAAACCACAAGTCAGTGTTATTAATTGATCGGGAAGTCGGTATTACTTTAAAACGCGTTTACAGAAATGTGCCATGGTGGAAACGAATGGAGCTATTCTCCGGTCTACTCGGCAGCGTTATGTTTGCCGAAAAAGTGAGCGAAGAAGATATTGAAAAACTCAAAGAAGGCGATGTTCTTGATGCAACCTTTTCACAATTTGCCGAGTCATCCAGTGAAATTTATCTACCCTTAGTCAACGAGCGTGACCAATATATGGCTCACCGCTTATTTGATGAGGCCAACTCCGGTAAACATAGCAGTATTCTTGCCGTTATAGGTGCAGGACACTTAAAAGGCATTAAGGCCTATTTAGAGTCGCAACTACAAGACACGATCAGCCTAGAACAGCTAGATACCATTCCAGCCGCTAGTCGTTGGCCTAAGCTTATTCCATGGTTCATCGTTTTACTTGTCGTCACGGGTTTTGCCATTGGTTTTAACCGCGCACCAGAGCTTGGCTGGCAACTTGTTTTTGAATGGGTTTTGATCAATGGCGGCTTATCCGCACTTGGCGCACTGCTTGCCAATGGCCACCCGCTAACAGTTATTACCGCATTCTTAGCCGCGCCATTAACATCGCTTAATCCAACAGTGGGCGCTGGCATGGTGACCGCCGCAACAGAAGCATGGATTAGAAAACCAAGAGTCGGAGATTTTTCTACCTTAAAGAAAGATACCGTAAAACTCACTGGCTGGTGGAAAAATCGCGTTTCTCGCACGCTACTCGTTTTCTTATTCAGCACTATCGGCTCTGCCGCAGGCACTTATATTGCTGGTTTTAGAATCTTTGAGCAGCTCAGCTAGTCAATAAAACAAGAGACTTCGATGGCATAGCAAACCCAACCATCGACGTTCATTTTCGATACCATTATTAATCGGTAATTTGATGAATATTCTTTCTAACCTGTTGGCTCATCACTAAACCAGCATCATCAATAATAGCTTCAAGTGCCTCGCCATAAGTTAGCTTGCCTTTATCATCCGCCCAAATAATACCTTGATTAAACAGCATCTCGATAAAGCCTTTAAAGGATGCTTTATCGAAGAACTCAGGAGAGTTCAAACCATTCAACTCCGAAAGCTCCTCAGCCGTTTTACCACAAATTCTCTCTAGCTCTAGACGTGTGAGCACGCCATGACCCTGATGCTTAAGCAAAACCACGGTTAAATAAAAGCGCTCCAAACTCAATAACACACCACCAGATAAACAAGCCATTAACGGTAAATTATCATCACTCACCGATAAAGTATCCGCCGTCTGATTAACCAAGCCTTGCTCAACAAAACTAGCCAGCACTTTATTTGCCGCGTAACTAATTTGACGTTGCCGCCAATGCATGGATAACTCAATCTTTAAGAATGGGTAAACTAATTTAAACCAATGAATCACTTGTTTCTTATTTAACAATTGACTACTCAAAAAACAACACGCAATAAAAGAAGGCAAGACAAATAAGTGAACAATATTGTTTCTAAAGTAAGTCATTAAAATAGCATCACTTCCTTCAATATATAGTTCACTTTCACGGCGCTTAAGAACACCAAACTCTTCACCATAAGCAATAATAGCTACCGCATCTAAATCAAGTTTGGTTACATTTTTAGCATACGGTGCCGCCTTTAAAAAGGCCAAATAAATGGTTAATTGTTGAATTAACTCAGCCTCGCTCATACTTTGCTTGGGTGCATTAAGCAAAGCCATCGCTAACAAACCAATCGCATTAACATGCGTTGCTTCGTTAATACCCGACATAATTAATTCACCTAAGTTATCCACCACCTTCGACACAACAGTTTTGTTATCAACCACGCCCTCTCTTCGCCAATTTGGCTGCTGCGCTTCAATAACCTTATCAAGATAAATAGGCGAACCAAAGTTAACGTGCACCTGACCAAAATTATCTTTTAGTGCTTTAAACGAGCGCAAAAGGCCCATCACCGATTCCGTCTTCTTCGGCTTCCCGCTCAGCTCATTAACATATGTTTCACCTTCCAACAGTTTTTCATACGCAAAATTAACCGGTACAAAGACTACTGAGCGTTTATGGTCACGAATATAGCTCCTTACGCTCATGGCCAATAAACCGGGCTTTGCTTTCAACTTCCGCCCTGTTCGACTACGCCCACCCTCAACAAAGTACTCAACCGCCGTACCGTTGCTTGCCAAGTGCCCCATATAGGCTTCAAACACAGAGCTATAAAGCACATTACCCTTAAATGTTCGGCGTAAGAAAAAGGCACCACAGCGCCGTATCCAAGGCCCAGCAATAGGAATATTTAAGTTAATACCTGCCGCAACATGCGGGGGAGCCAAGCCCCTATTAAATAAAGCATACGATAAAACCAAGTAATCCATATGGCTTTGGTGACTAGGCACATACACAATTTGATGTTCACGCGATAAATGCTCAACACGTGAAAAATGATGTAATACAATGCCGTCATACAACTTATTCCACAACCAACCCAGCATTTTTTCCAAAACGATGGCTGCACGAATATTAATAACGGCAGCAATTTCTAACGAATATGCCTTTGCTTGCTTCTCGGCCTCCGCTCTCGTTATTTTTTTACGGCGAACTTCTCGCTCTATCGCTTGTTGCACAATATCCGCCTGAATAAGCTTCTTTGCCAATTTTTTAGGTGACGGTTGATCTGGCCCTGTCGTTGCTAAACGCGTGCGGGCAAAGTGAACACGTAATACCCTAGACAGCTTACGCGTTAATAATCGTGAACCTTGGTCATCTGCTACAAATTGCCTTAATGAGACTGGCTCACCAAAACGTAACAAGGTTTGTCTACCATTAAAAATAATGGACAGTAAGCGCGATAATCTAGTCGAGCTTACTCCTTCATCGGTAAACAAAGCGCCCCAAAAACTATCTGACTTTAATGGACCTCTGCCCCAAAAAATAGAGACAGGAACAATCAATACATCCTCATCAGACTTAGATGTTTTGACTGCATCAAGAAGCTGGTTTAAACAAACCGGCGCTGGGTCTACATAATGGCTTTTACTACATTCGATACTACACACTGCTGATGATCGTTTAAACTCATCAAACTGAAGACCTGATGCGGGTAATGGCAACGATTGCTGCGCACAGACTCGCTCTAAAACCCATTGCTTAGATAAGGCATCACTGCGAGTGACGTAGCATATTTTTTTGTTTTTTAATGATGATATTAACGTATCATCTTTTGGCAGCACCTTAACCCTAATCCATAAGTGCAATAACCATCGTAATATTGAAAAAAAGACATTCATTGTTTATTCTGCCCGTATTGCCGAGAAGACGATCGGCTGTGATTGTACAGGCACTTCTAGCTCATTATCTTCCTGACTTAAATTCTCAAAATCAAACAGTGTTGAATCCAATAACTGTGAGGGCCGAATATTTTTCAAACTATTGAAGATCGTTTCAACACGACCGGGAAACTCACGATCCCAAGTGGTTAACATCTTCTTCATTTGCACACGTTGCAAACTGTCTTGGCTACCACATAAGTTACACGGAATGATGGGGTAGCCTTTTAACTGCGCAAACTCCTCAATATCTTTTTCGCGTGCATACGCCAATGGACGAATCACAATATGCTTACCATTATCACTCTTCAGCTTTGCTGGCATCGCTTTCAACTGAGCACCATGAAACATATTAAGGAAAAAAGTTTCTACAATATCATCACGATGATGGCCTAGTGCAATTTTATTGTAACCATGCTCTTCAGCATACGCATATAAAGCCCCTCGTCGCATTCGTGAGCAAAGGCCACAAGTGGTTTTACCTTCAGGAACAACACGCTTCACTACGCTATAAGTATCTTGCTCAATAACATGATAATCCACCCCTAATGACGATAAATAGTCCGGTAAAATATGCTCAGGAAAATCGGGCTGTTTTTGATCCAAATTAACGGCTAATACATCAAAATTGATGGGCGCACTTTGTTTCAAATTAAGCAGGATATCGAGCATTGTGTAGGAGTCTTTTCCTCCCGACAAGCACACCATGATCCGGTCGCCATCCTCAATCATATTGTAATCAGCAATCGCCTGACCCATTTCGCGCCGTAAGCGTTTGTGTAACTTATTAAATCGTAGCTTTATTTTATCGTCTGTATTCATCTAGTTATTTTACCAGAGATAATCCCCTACCAGATGCCGATACGCCTTAAGCAAGTAAAATGCTATAACATACAAAGCTTTGCTACTCGTTATCTAAAAAGATAACGCTCACCAACATGGTAAAACCTAATGCCTCTATCTAACGCGCCCACATGGGCAAACCACCTCGATGAAGAGCTCAATAAGCCTTACATGGTTCATTTAAAAGCGTTCTTACAACACGAAAAAATGGCACATAAAACAATCTACCCGCATTCATCCAACTGGTTTCATGCCTTAGAGATGACGCCTTTACCCGATGTAAAAGTTGTTATTATTGGACAAGACCCTTATCACCAGCCAAAGCAGGCTCATGGCTTATGTTTTTCTGTACTGCCCGGCGTTAAAGTCCCCCCGTCTTTACTCAATATTTATAAAGAGCTTGAAAGCGACCTAAAAATACCCCGTAGTTACCACGGCTATTTAGAAAGCTGGGCGAAACAAGGCGTTCTTTTACTGAATAGCGTGTTAACGGTAGAGCAAGCACAAGCTAACTCACACCAAGGCAAAGGCTGGGAGCAGTTTACTGACAAAATAATACGCTTAGTGGCTGAACAAAATGAACACGTTTGTTTTTTACTCTGGGGTAATTACGCACAAAAGAAAGGACACTTCATTGATGCCAAACGACACTGCACCCTAAAAGCTCCTCACCCTTCACCTTTATCCGCTCATCGTGGCTTTTTTGGCTGCCAACACTTCAGTAAAGTGAATACCTACTTAGAGCTGCATGGCAAATCAACTATTCATTGGCAATTGCCATTATTGAGTGCGCCGGCTTAAAGTTACTCAAGCACTTCACCCATGAAAAACGAATACAAATTGCACGGTCTTCTCTAGTCAGCTTATGCTCTCTATTTTGTCAAAACAGGAGCATCAGCATAGGAATATGCTTTCAAAATACCAATCCGTTTAGTTAAGCAAATATCGGCAGCACTCAATTTATGATGGTGCAACTACGCACATAGAATAAAAACATATGACTGCCTTCTGGGACTTTCCCAAAGCAAGCTTTCGCAGTGCCATGCATTCAATCCACCAACACTTAAATTTTCTAAGACTATTTAGCAGTAATTCACAAAACACGATACCCACGAATAAAAACACTTGATTTCAAATAATTGTAAAAAACTATCGACTTATTGTTGCTAATGATAACCATTCGCATTAGACTTGTTACCACATTAAATGAATTGACTCACAGGATGTAAAACAACAAACGGATATCAAGCTCATGAATAGAATTGCAAAGAATACGAAAAAGCCTCAAACCCTACGTTTTGAAATAGATGCAGACAAATTATCGGCTCTATTCTCTCAGCAGCTAATTTGTGCTGCCGATATTCGCTGCCTAGACCATTCATCGAAAAGCTGTTTACAAACTATTTGTTTAAAGTCATTACTGGCAAGCCATTCATAAAAAATTGACCGCTAGCACCATCTATTTGCAAAAACTTTAAGGAAAAAAGATGAGCAAGAACCCTTACCCTGTATTTACTGTCTCTAATAAAGATCAGCCAGAACGTTTAAAAATGAAGTTAAAAATGTTCATTCGACTTTACAGTAAGAACCAGTCCGCAATAATTGCCGATACTGTAGTGATGCATCTTGGCGCATTATTGGCTCACAGTAACTTTAAAGAAAGTGCTGAGCAGCGCTATCAATATAAAACACTCGAAATGCACTGGCGATGCCTAGCGTGGAATGCTCGTAACTAATTGACCTGAAAACATTATAAGCAAACCCCTGTCCCACCGAGTCCGCAGTAACCTAGTGGATTCTTTGCTAAATATTGTTGATGGTAATGCTCTGCATAATAAAGCTCCGGAAAGGCAATGAGCTCAGTTGTAATACCCCCATAGCCCATCTTTGAAAGCTGTTGCTGGCACGCTAAACGACTCTCTTGCGCCCTAAGCAACTGCTCATCAGTCTGATAGTAAATACCAGAGCGGTACTGCGTTCCAACATCATTGCCTTGTTGCATACCCTGCGTTGGATTATGCGATTCCCAAAAAACTTTCAATAGACTCAAATAAGAAATAATCGCAGGGTCGTAAACAACAAGTACCACCTCATTATGTCCCGTCATACCGGAACAAACCTCCTCATATGTTGGATTTGGCGTTAAACCAGCCGCATAGCCAACCGCCGTAGAATACACCCCCTTAAGTGACCAAAACTTTCGCTCTGCGCCCCAAAAGCAACCCATACCGAACAGAGCCGTCTCTAAATTTTGCGGGAAAGGTGCTTGTAAAACATGCCCCTTATGAACGTAATGTTGGCTGGGTGGTATTATTTTTTCATCACGACCTATTAGTGCATCAGCTACAGATGGTAAATTAGATTTATTCATTGATTAAGCAACACTAGGCATTTTAAAATAAGCATCAATTATAATGCTTTATTAACGAATGAGTTGATAGTCTCTTTAAAGTCAGCCATGACGATCAAATGATCCATAGAAAACACCATAAATTAGTTTTTTCATTTTTTATCGCCTTACTCATGTCGGGAATTATGTCCTTTGTTATCTCCTTATTTAATCTAGGGTTTGTAAACGATATTATTCAACGCTGGCTACAGGCATGGGCTTTTGCATTTTCAATTGCATTTCCCACCGTTATCATCATATCTCCCCTCGTTCACAAACTAGTGGAGTTTGTGCTACATAAGGAGGGTGATAATTAATGTCTATTTTTCAGCTTAAACTATACTTGAGCAAACTCTGATCAAATCATGATTGTTTTATTCTGAGATAAAATTCAACCAGACTTAACCAGAGATTCCTTCAGTTGAACTTTGATAAAACTTGAGCATATGGCAACCATTGACAAAACACTATTTCAACGCATCGGCGGCTTAGATACCCTTAAAAAGGTGCATAAAATATTTTATGACAAAGTATATGCCCATGAATGGCTCAAGCTCTATTTCACCGATAAACCGCAAACACTTCTGGAAGACCAGCAAACAGATTTCATGGCTCAACTGATCGGCGGCCCTAAGAAATATGCCGGAAAAACCCCAAAAATGGCTCATCAACATATCCACATTACTGATGAGCTATTCCAACTACGACAAGAAATACTAGAAGAATCTTTACGTGATTTTGGGCTTGCCGACAACCTATCCAAGGAATGGATCATGGCGGATGCTGCATTAAAAAAAGCCATTACAAAAAAAACAGTTGATGAATGTAAGCGATCTTACCCCTCACAACCTATTCTTGATTTCCCTAGGCCTAAAAACATTTAACCTGGGCGTTTATTCGCTAGTAGTCGAGCCGATTTAAACACAGGTTCAGTTAATGCTAACGTCTAATAAAGCTTTAGAGCGAACAGTGCATCATGTAATACAATAGCTGGTTACAACTCATCCTCAACCGAGCAATAAAAGGAACCATGTTGATAACAGATAATGACAAAGACCGGCTTTTACGCTTCCTATTCACTGAGCATGGTGTACGCGGCGAAATAATATCACTTGATTCAAGCTGGTTAGCTGCTCAGGTTAATCATGAATACCCAAAACGTATAGCAGAGCAATTAGGCCAAGCATTAGCCGCCTCGTTACTTTTATCAGCCACGATTAAATTTAATGGCACGCTAACCTTACAAGTGCAGGGTGATGGGCTCATCAATATGCTCGTTGCTCAAGCAACAGACAGACAAGCCGTTAGAGGCTTAGCACACTGGCAAGAGGACACTAGCGAGACAAAAAACAGCTCATTATTTGGTAATGGCCGTTTAGTATTAACCATCAAGCCGGATCAAGGAGAACCGTATCAAGGCATCGTTAATTTAGAAGGTGACTCCATTTTAGAAGCCGTACAAACTTATTTTAAACAATCAGAACAGCTAAAAACTCGGCTGTGGTTTGCCATTAATGAGGGTCGAGCCGTAGGTTTACTGCTGCAACAACTACCCATTCAAGAAGACGAGCAACAAGATGGCTGGCAACACTTAGAGCTGCTTGCTAATACCATTACTAATGCTGAATTATTAGAACTACCTGCCCAACAAATAATTCACCGATTATTTCACGAGGAAACCATTCGTTTATTCGACCCTGAACCCGTCAAGTTCCAGTGCGACTGCTCTAATGAAAAAGTTGAAGCCAGTCTTATTAATTTAGGTCATTCAGAAGTTTTATCTATTCTAGAAGAAAAAGGTGCCGTAGAAGTAGACTGCGGGTATTGTAATAAGCACTATAAATTTGACTCTATTGATGTTGAGAAGCTATTTAGCGATACACCAAACGCAGCGGCTCCGGTACTACATTAACCCCTTGCCAAAAATAGAACTCTACAGCAAATAAGGTTTTAACCAAGCTTCAAACTGAGCCAAGCTCATTGCACCAGCTTGCCTCGCAACTTCCTTACCATTTTTCATAATTAATAAGGTAGGAATGCTTCTTATTTTAAAACGAGAGGCCAGCTTCTGTTCCTTCTCCGTATCCAGCTTTACAAACCGTGCCTTAGGCTCCAGCTTTTTAGTAGCCGAATCATACGTAGAGGCAAACGATTTACACGGGCCACACCAAGCTGCCCAACAGTCTACAACCACCGGAATACCACTTTGTTCAAAGTGGCGCTGGGCATTTGCTGCTGTTAACACCGCCGGCTTCCCAGCAAATAATTTTTTCTTGCACTTACCGCATGTACCCCCAGAATTTAACTTATCTTCGGGCAACTTATTAACCGCATCACAATGAGGGCAAACAATTTTTATTGATTCAGGCATAGTTCGTTAATGATTTGGTTATTAGCTCTTTTTTCAAGATTCGAGACAATTTTTTAATTTGTGCCTCTCGTATACTAGCAGAACTCCGCGTATGGTTCTTTTCAGTAAACACAAAGCGTACGGGGCGACGGCCATTAAAATATTTGGCTCCCGCCCCTTGCAGATGCTGCTGAAATCGCCGATCAAGATTCGTCGTTATACCGGTATATAGCGTATTATCACTAGCCTCAATAATATAAACAAACCAATTCATAGCTGTTTCAACAGCTCACCGCAGCGGCGACAAGAATACCGAGCCTCTTTTCGAAGCAGTTTATTATGCCGTCGAATACCTAATTCATGACGCTGACAACCACAAGCATAAGCAACCGTTGAATATCGTCGTTTAGGAATATCACTTAAATCATACGTAGCGGTACGGTTAGCCTCAACGCCAAAGTCTGACATCACTTCACGCCATTGAACGCCATGCGGGCGAATATTTTTCCGCTTAAAACGCATATCAACAATATAATGCGCCACCTCATGTGGAACCGTCTCACGCAGGTTAGCATCAAAATATTTCGCAAACACTGTTGGGTTATAGCGAATAAATCGCCGCAACCTCAAGCGCTTATACATGCCGATGGTATGCCCCGTTAAGTCAAAGTGAATATCAATAGCAGGAAAGGCTAACTCATATAACTTACAGGCTAACTGAATGTAACGATCAGTTTCTTCAACAACCGTTGTTTTTTGCTCTGCCGTTAGTACTGCCAGCATTTAAATTAGATTAAGGTTCTCAACCAATGAACGTACATCTTGCTTAGCAGCAACATTTGAGAGGCTATTCGCATTATCTACATCCAAAATAGTCAAACCACTTGGAAATAGCTCCTTATAGATCACACGCTCGTACAAACCCGGCAAATATCTAAACATCACCCGTTCCTGCAAGGCATCCAAGGCAGCATGAACTCGTTTATTATTTCTAGAACCCAACGATGCCAAGCGGTTACGCACCACAACCCAATCCATTGGTGGAAGCCCACTGGCCGCACGAAACTTCCTACTATCCCATACCATTTCGCTATAGCAACTTAACTTCTTTACTTGATAGTCGCTTGCCGCTACTTCACCAAGTAAGTCTAAATCAACAAAACTATCGTTAAGTGGGGTAATTAAAGTATCAGCCAAAGCATGTGCTAAACGGGATAAATAAGTGTCGTTCCCTGGGCAATCAATAACAATAAAGTCCATGCTATTTTTATACTTTTTTAATGCCTTTTGGAACTTTTTCTGATCATCTGCCTCACGATCTTTAATAGAACCCGCTGCTGACTGAGGAACGACACGAAAGGCAGGCATTGCAAAATCAGTGCCCGTACTTTCAATATAGAGCTCTCTATTTTGTAAATAACGGGCAACACTCTTTTGTCGTGAGTCTAAATCAATAACGCCGACCTTCTTCCCAGCATTCAGCAAACAAATGATGATATGCATGGCTAACGTGGACTTGCCAGTCCCTCCTTTTTCATTGCCTAAAACAATGATTCGAGCTTCTTTTTTATCCATAAAAAATAACGTCCAGCGGGATTATTAGAGTGTTTCCAATTCAAATTCAACCAGAGGGTTACTGTCTTCCTCATAATTGATTGCCTCTAAACTAAAACCAAATAAGTTTAAAAACTCTTTTTTATAGCCAGCGTAATCTGTTAATTCAAATAAGTTATCAGTTGTCACTTTTGGCCAAATATCACGGCATTGCTGTTGAATA
>Ga0209826_1002334_pt1 | contig 12548 bp, 10 predicted proteins | sample GOMGulsemesocosm_5_FD_184637 | JGI IMG/M metagenome (GOLD analysis project Ga0209826, IMG submission 184637) | Methane-oxidizing microbial communities from mesocosms in the Gulf of Mexico - GOM15C Gulf of Mexico (SPAdes) (version 2) | ecosystem: Environmental > Aquatic > Marine > Cold seeps... | reverse complement strand
GTGGGCTTTTTTTCCAGCTTTTCGCCTCAATCGTAATGCTCTGGTCATCAATTAAAGCCGTTACGTCCTCAACCAGCTGCTTGGGACTATAACCCGGCAGCAGACGAAAATTCACCTTTGCCTCAGCCTTTTGTGAAATCACGTTCTCTTTTATACCCGCGGAGAACATGGTCACCGCGGTGGTCGAGCGCACCTGGGCGTTGGTCGCCGGATCGCGGCTCAACATCGCTTTCAGTATCGGTGCACTGAGCCACTGGTTGCTCATCAACCAGCCCTGCATGCCGCCTATGTGATCGCCCATGATTTTCAACATGTCGGTCATGGGGGGCACCAGCTGCGGCTCAAAGGGGTTTTCATGCAGTAGCGTGACGGCTCTAGAAAGGTTTACAACCGCGTTATTCTCAACCGGCATGGAAGAGTGACCGCCGTCCCCCTCCGCCTTGAGGGTTAAGGTCACGTAGGTCTTTTCCGCCAGCGCGATCATAGCCATCGACTGCCCCGGTAGCATAGGGTTGTCTTCTACCACCAAACCGCCCTCGCCGACCATAAACTCCAACTCAATGTTTTGAGCGGCCAGGTATTTGGCAATATTGGCAGCGCCGTTGCTGCCGCCGATTTCTTCATCGTGTGCCAGTGAGAAAATAAGCGTACGTTCCGGTGTAAAGCCGCTCAGCAATAAAGACTCCAGCGCTTCCATGGTCGCGATCACCGAGGCTTTATCGTCGATAGCGCCACGCCCCCAGACATAACCGTCGGCCACCACACCGGAAAAAGGCGCGTGGGTCCACTCGTCTTCCGTGCCGGGCTCGACCGGCACCACATCATAGTGAGAATCGAGTAACACCGGCTTCAGAGTATTATTGGTGCCAGGCAAGGTGATCACCAAGCTGTAGTCGGCAATAACATCAACCTGCAGCTGAGAGAAAACCGTCGGATAACGCTCGCTGAGAAACGACTTAAATTCGTCAAAAGCCGTGTAATCAATACTGGTTCGGTCTTGCTGGCTCACGGTTTCAATGCGTATGGCCGCAGCTAAACTCTCAACGGCATGCTCGTTAGCGTTTGTCGGTACACTTAAGGCCGTTAAGAGCGCTAGGGCTGACAAGCCAAAACCCGAATTTATCTTCATACCACGACTCCGCACACGCTTGTGCTGTATCTATTATTATTGACTGGCTAGCTAAACACTTTTGCGCTTGGCTGAGAAGCACCAGAGAGACTCAATAGTGACCCACTCGTCACGCCACAGCCGCCGGAGTCTATACTCCATACACGAGAAATATTCATATCATCTGCAATCAAACCAAAGATACACTTAAAGCCGCGTACTGTAGAATCTTTGTATAATGACCATAGGCAGAAAACAGCAATTTTTATCTCCTGCACCGAACCAGCTACAAGCAAGACAATAGCGCCTACAAACAAGCATTGAAGCGATTAGATAATGACCACGTAATAACTGAGTTTGATCAAGTAGAGCGCAACAATAGACGAGGTTATTCAATGACAAAAACTGGGATTACTGGCCAGCTGATCAAAGCACTATCCTCGCTCAGCTTATGCCTGAGCCTAAACAGCTATGCCGACACCCACAGGAATATTTCTGTTGGTATCTCTCTGGGAAACCCTCCCTGGTTATACCGAGATCCGGTCTTAAAGGAATTGCGTGGCATTCAACTTACGGCACAGAAAGATTTATTTGCCCCCCTCGGGCTGACCCCTCACATAAAACCCTATGAGAACCTCGTCCGGCTTGCCGCTGAAATCGTTAAAGGCACCATCGATGCAGGCACCATGATTAGAACGAACAACATCACCACACTCGAGGTTTCCGATCGGCTATCCTGCACACAAAAACCCTTTGGCAGCACCGAAGCCTTCTTGTACACGCTAGCGGAAAGCCCCATCACAGCCACACACGAACTTCAAAAAATCGCCCATTTAAACATCGTTTTTCCTCGAATCATCGACATATCAAAATACCTACTCGAGCTCCCACTTGCGCGGATAAGCACAAACAAAAACCCCGACGAGGCATTAAAAATGCTCATCAGTGGACGCGCGCAGCTATTGGCTTCTACACCCAGGACAACGCAGTTTTGGGGAAGTGAACGCGATATAAAATTCAAAGCCGTTTACAAGATCGGCGACATCACCGGACACATGTGTTTCTCTCACGCAAGCCTAGGCAAAGAAACAGCGCAAAGTTATGCAGAGCAGCTAGACAAGGTGATCACCGACCACCTTGTCACCAGTTCTCCAGCATCAAGTAGAGACACACAAAGACCACCACTCGCCAGAGAAAACGGCACACGTTAAAACGGATAGTTCCATGACACTTTTGATGAACCTCCTCTCTGTTTCATAAACCCCGGTCATTATCTTTCCTGCCGGGTCATGATCGTCGTGCGTTTATTCCTCAAGCCCGCGCCACCCGCCAGACTACCGAGAAATCTCTTTTCTTGAAATAAAATCTGGGCACGGTCACATAAGACGTCTCACTGACCGCAACACCGAAGCCTTTACCAACTCAGCCACCCCCACCTAACCAAGTGGCATAAACGTTAGACAGAACAAAGCCATCGACCGTATCAAGGCATCGTCCCATGAAAAACATCTATTGCGCTTGAGTGGCCGCCAGTGCACGACCGTTAAACCTGCTTGACTTGGGTGTAGGCCACCACAGTCGGGCTACATAGATCAGTAAGGGCTAAGAGATGGTTATGGAAATCTTGCCAAACACCTTTCCGGACTCTGCATAGCCATGAGCATCAGCGAGATTGTCAAGTAAAAACTTTCTGTCTACAACGGGTTTAACGCTTCCCTTTTCGATTAAATTCTTTACGCTAACCAGTGCATCCCGATTGAATTTAAACATGCCCCAAGCATAGTTAACACTTTGCTTCTTGAAGGTCTTTTTCTTTTTCATGAGTTCTCGAATAGCACTGAAACCACCCAGAAAAAAACCTCTTTCATCGATATTCGATAGCACCGGAATAATCAACGTCACATAGTGAGAATTCCCGTCTTTCTTCAAGACCTGTAAAAATTTCTCCTCGTGATCATGCCCAACGGCATCCAATAGCACATCATAATTATTGACTAGATCCGAGTAGTCCTGGCTGCGGTAGTCGATCACCAGATCTGCGCCCAACGACTTCACCTGTTCAACTTTTTCGGTGCTGCAGGTGGCAGCCACTTCAGCGCCCCAAGACTTTAACAGTTGAATCGAAAATGAACCTATGCCGCCAGACCCGCCATTTACCAAGACTTTTTTACCGCGGTAGTCTTGTGGAGTCAACTTGGTAGCGGTGACCAATGCCGACCAGGTTGTCAGGGCAACATAGGGAATGGTGGCCGCCTCCTCAAAGGTGAGATTTTTCGGTTTCTCAACACAGTACTTGGCTTTAACAGATCTGTACTCACAATAGCTACCATGGCCGGTCACTTCCGGTGCAGAAAACACTTCATCACCGAGTTTAAATTCTGTGACCTTTACACCCACCGCTTCGATCACACCACAGACGTCATTGCCTAAAATAACAGGAAATTCAAAACCTCTTTTTTTTGTAAAGACCTTGCGTCCGTAGCCACCACGCATCTTGTATTCAATCGGATTTACGCTGGAGGCTTTCATGCGAACCAGCACTTCATCTGGTTTAATCGAGGGTTTTTCTAATTCGACGCTTTGAAACACATCGTCTGCCGCACCATAGCGTTCTATAAGCATTGCTTGCATTTCATTACCTCTGGATATCTCAATATGGTTCTACAAAAACATGACGCCCTAATACCAAGATAAATTAAATTCTTAGTGCCGACTGCGTCGACATTACGCGTGGCGGCATATAAATAAAGGGGTGTCACTGACACCCCTTTATTTATTTTCATTGATGTCTATTCAACAATATAAGTCAGGTCCTTGTCCTGATAGCTTCCCACCTGCTCATGCATACCGGCGAGTGTCGCCAGGGGAGATTTAACAATAAATCGATTAACCAAATTGCGCGGTACGCTGCCACCAGGATTGGCATGGATGTGATACGAGACGTGAACCACCCCAGCATCCCCTGGCGTAAACGTCCACTGGCCTTTGATCGCGGGAATACGCACGGTTTTTTCGATGGGCTCAATATAGTCAGGCAGGTTTTCCAGGGTGATGGTTACCACCTTTGATTCAGGGTCTTGCGCCAGTACCGAGCGAATAATACTGTCACGATCCTGCATAAAAGGGCCCGCCTTGGAAATGCTGTGTACGATGGATTCCTTATCGCTCGATTTTTCCAGCACTCGGTTGGATTTAAGATTATACAACCAGTTAGGGCGATTTTCGATATCGTTCATCAATCCGACAACGCCCTTGAGTGTGCTTTTTAGTGTGGTTTCACCCTTATATTCCTTGATAGAGGAACCCTCAACATCTCGGGTATAGACCAGGATGCCGAGATCTTTATTGCCGTCTCTCACCTCCCATTCAGAGGCAAACAAGGTGGTTGATAAGGTTAGACTTAGTGCCAATATTGTAAAGCGAGTTAAGAACATACTGAATACTCTATTATGTTATTGCATGGGTAGAGCACAATCTCACACAGGCAGGGCGGTCTGTGGCGACCGCACCTCCCATACAACACGAGAAGGTCTCTGTGATTTCTAACAGTTTGTTGAACAGGATATTCGCGGCCGCTTGTTCCCGACGCAGTTCCAGCACCAACATCCTTTTGCTTGTGTACTTTTCCATTTCATGAAAATCAACGACCTAACAGCCGCCCACCTTGACAAAATATCTGACCTCCATAAATAGATGAAATGCAGTAGGACTGAGAGATAACCTACTGCCATGTTTTGTGAACAGGCGTCGAAATTCTTAGCCTTTCAACAATTTTCTAGTAAGCCAGATTAAACTGTACTTCCATGGTTCTAGGTGGAGCCATGTAGGCGAAGAAAGCACCACTTAATAAAAACGGATCGTTTGAGAAGGTAACAATTTCCTCATCGGTCAGGTTTTTACCAACCAGAGCCAGCTCCCAAGTCCCTTCTTGGCTGGCAAGTGCTAGACGTCCATTCAAGGTTGTATGAGCATCTTCTAGGGTATTCTTATCAAGATCCCCTCCTAGGTACTGCTCATCTGTGTAGGCGACGTTCAGATGGCTGCGCAACAGCAGCTCCTCACCCCAGGACGTCTCGTAATCCAAAGCGATAGTGCCAGCCCACTCTGGGGCATTCGGCAACTCTCTGTCCGTCAGATCTTGCGTACAGGCGGCGGGATTTCCACCGGCCAAAGCAATGGCGCCGGTCTGACCAACCGTGCAGGTTGCATTTTTAAACTGACTGTAATGGGCATCCAGATAAGAGAAGGAACCTGTGAGCATCAGCTTTTCAGTCAAGCGTACACTGCCATCGACTTCCAGCCCCTGACTGACAGCCTCTGCAGCATTACCAACGATATAACCATCACCCTGAAAGCTGCTGACCTGTAAATCACTGTAGTTGGTGCGAAACAGCGCGAGATTCAGCGTTGCCCTGCCATCCAACAATGTGGTTTTTGCCCCGACTTCAAAAGCCAACGCTTCCTCTTCACCGAAGTCGAACACCTCCGCCGATCCCGTGATCGCGTACTCGCCAGCATCGTCACCTTTACCCCCGGCCTCATTAAATCCGCCCGATTTGAAGGCCTGACTCGCACTCGCATAGAGCATGACATCCGAATTCATGTCGTAGGATACTTTAAACGATGGCGATATATTTTCGGCCCGTCTACCACCCTCAATTTCATGTTCAAAAAAACCAGCCCCTTGAAGCGTAGCAACCGCAGCACCGTAGGTTCCCGCATTCGTCACAGGGTCATAGCTCTGGGCAAGGGAAAGACTGGTGTCATAACCTGTGTATGCTAAATCTCTCGCCGCCTGCTTTTCCTCAATCGTGTAGCGCAAGCCGAACATAAAATGCAGATGCTCTGATGGGTGCCAGCCAAGAGAGCCAAACGCAGCATAGGTTTCCGAATCCTGATCGAAGTTACCGCTAAAGCCAGTGGCGGGTAGAAATGCGAAGACGGGATTTATACCCGGTCCACCGGCGATATTGGCCGGTATAAAGCCCAACTCTCGCTGTGCCTTTAACTCAGTGGTTTGGTAGTAAAGCCCTGCGATGTAATCAAACTCGCCACCCAGTGGCGAAGTCAAACGCAGCTCCTGGCTCCATTGATAAAACTCCTGCCCCTGGATAAGGAAGCTGGCCTCAATAGGTGAGGTGTCGGCATCCAGTAGATCGCTATTCTGGTATTCTGAATAGCCCGTGATGGACGTAAATTCAAGATCATCGATGTCATAGTTCACACTCAGTGTAAAACTTTCGCTGTCTGTGTCTGCGTACTCTTTTTCACTGGTAGAACGCTGTTCGGCATCAACCTCAAAATCCGGGTCTGCCGTCTGAATAAAATCGCCCCAAGCGCCTATCTCCTTCAGGCGATAGGAACGGCCAACATTATCAGAGCGCCCCTGTTCGTATTTGGCAAGAACCTCCAGGTCTTCGCTTGGCGACCATAACAGTGTGCCGCGCATCACCGTATTCACGGAAGAGACTTCATCGCTATCCTGCAAGGTATTTTTCATGTAGCCATCGGACTCAGTCTGCCGTACCGCCAAACGCCCCTGCAGGCCGTCAGTTATTGGGCCAGAGACAACGCCGTCTACCGTATAACTGGCGTATTCGGAATCGTAACTGGTGTGCAGAAAAGCCTCCAGCTCTTCCGTGGGTTTCGCCGTGGTGACAGTCAGAGCGCCGGCGATGGTGTTTTTACCAAACAAAGTTCCCTGGGGACCTCGCAGCACCTCGACACCGGCCACATCCAGAAACGGCGCCTGAAATTGCCGCGCACGCCCGGCATAGACACCGTCGATAAACAGCCCCACGGACTGCTCAAAACCCTGATTATCTCCGGAACCAAGGCCGCGAATAGAAATTTTCGAGACAGAAGGGCCCTGCGTGATATGCAAGTTTGGAACATGGGCCGAGAGCGCCTCCAAATCACCCATCCCGCCTTCGGCTATCTGCTCGCCGCCAAACGCACTGACAGACACAGGCACATCCTGCAGGTTTTGCTCGCGCTTTTGCGCCGTTACGACAATCTCCTCCAGGAGAAAAGTCTCAGCTGCCAGAGCCAAGGTCGGCATGGTCGACGGCAACGCCAAGGCCATAGCCGTGATGATGGATTTTTTTCTATAGTGCTGCATAAGCTACTCTCTTTATCGGATTTATTTTTATATCTCAGCCCAGCAAATGGCTGCAATTATGTTTAGCTTGTAACTTCCATTGCTGTTGAAGATTTTCTATAGCCTGTTCCTGTCAACATTGAATTTGAGCATCATAATTAATTACGATTTTGCCGAGCTGTTCGAGCGCAGCATTCTGGACATAACCTGATCGCGAAGGAAAAACTGGTGATAGAGGGCTGCCAGCACATGCAGGGAAATCAGCACGATAATAGTTTGGGTGGCAAGTTTATGAAATTGACGGACAAACTGAAAAAACGTCTCATCCACGTTGCCCAGCGTGACATCGTAGATTCCAAATACAGAGATAGGCGCCGTGGCATTCATGGCCGTCACCAGGCCGGTAATAAACAGCATCGCCATTAACAGATAAATTGCCACATGGGTGACTTTTGAAAGAGTGACCTGCCAGGCAACCATGTTATTGGGCGCTTGTGGTGTACCGTGCTTGCGACGCAGAAAAACCCTTATCAGAAACAAACACAAAACGATAAGGTTAAGACTGGCGTGGTCGACGCGTGAGTCCAACCTGTCCAGCAGTTCCATTTCCCCGCCAAATTTTCTCGCCACCACAAGATCCAATGTGATCAGAATGGCCATTAACCAGTGAATAAGTTTTTGTGAGAATTGGTAATTAGTCGTCATTTCTTGTACCTCGTGATTTATCAACTTAACTCAGTTTCTTAAAATTCTGTTGTCGTTGGGGAAGCCTAAAACAGGGTGATATTGCACACCTTCTGCACCTACCTGCCTACCGTAAAAAATCAAACTGTAATCGGCCGCCTCGTCGAAACACTCCCACTTGGAAGCATCATTTTTTTGCCGAGCCCCGGCGCGACAAGCAAGGCAAGACATACAGCTTCCGCCAAGTTTTATTTAAAACGCCTGCTCAAAACTGCGTACATCAATCTCGTGACTCCAGGCCCGCCGCGGCTGGCGGTGTAGCATCTCGTAGATATACACAACGCCTTCCAGGTCTATCCGGCGCTCTTCAGTCAGAGTTTGCGCCAATTGTGGGCGCCCCCTTTCAGAGTGATCGCCGCTGCTATCGCCATCGATCACCACATGGCCCACGTGGATACCCTGGGGTTGAAACTCTCGTGCCAGTGACTTTGCCAAAGCCCGTAAGCCTGCCTTGGCAGCGCCAAAGGCGGAGAGCAATGGGTTGCCGTGAATGGCGGCGCTGCCGCCGGTAAACAACAACGTACCCTCGCCGTTTGGCACCATATGGCGCAGTGCCTGCTGACTAAATAAAAAGCCGCCAAAGCAGGCGACACGCCAACAGCGTTCGAAAAAGTCACTCTCCATGCCGAGCAGATCACAGGGCATATTGTTGCCGGCGTTATAGATACTGAGCCGGATAGGGCCGGCCGAGGCCGCCTCGTCAAACAGCCCCTGCACCGAAGCCGGGTCGGTGGCATCGGCCACCACCGGGGTAATTTCTACGTCTTCCGCGCGGATAGAATCCGCTACCGCATCCAGTTTTTCCCGAGTACGCCCGCCAATAAAGACGTGTGCACCGCCCTGAGCAAATCGACGCGCAAGCTTTGCACCGAGGCCTTGTAGGGCACTGACCCCGATAATGACAACAACCTGTTCGGCCATATTCACCTCCTATATCCAACGTAATAAACACTTGTTACTTGCAAGTAACAAGCTCAATATACGCCCACTCACTTGCAACTTGCAAGCAGCAAGTGAAAATAACTTGCTGATTGCAAGTGTTATAGAGATGTGGTCTATTGCCCTCATGTAACCGTTGTACGAGCACGCGCAACGACCTGAACGACCCACAATAGGCAAAGTAAGATAAACCCACTAAAAGAGTGATGACACAAATTAAGATGAGCAAGAGATCGGATAAGCAGCGCTCTAACTGCCCCATCAGCCGAGCATTGGAACTCCTCGGGGATAAATGGACCCTATTGATTATTCGGGACCTTATGTTCTCAGACAAACACCGCTTCAAGGACTTTATGTCCTCGGCAGAGAAGATAGCCACTAATGTGCTCGCCAGCCGCCTGATGCGCTTGGAAGAGAACAAACTGGTGATCAAGTGTGCGGACCCCGATAACCTGAACAGTGCTCTCTTCGAATTGACTCCCAAAGGCATTGGCCTGCTCCCAACCGTACTGGAGCTTAGCGCTTGGAGCGCCGAATACGAGAAGAACCTGAGCAAGGGTAAGGACGATGTGGCCGAAATGCAGGCGAATCGCGATACCATTATTGAGCAGCTGCAGACCAAGTTGTTGGCCCGCTATCACGCCGCTACCTAAGCATCTGCAACAGATACTGATGCAGATACTCAGGCGCCTGCCCCCGATAGAACCATGATTAAGCAGGACCTCTCGCAGTCTTGAATTAACCGGAAAACTGGCGGCGCCAGCGAGTTTTTGCCGAGAATGTCGAGGTATATTCGTAGGCCTACTGCAGCTGTATGGTCAACGTACGAGGGCTATTGAGATAGAGGCAAATACCTTGCCCCCACACAAGTTATGATCGATATCAGTTCCTCCTCCAGGCACTCATATTTAGCCGTGTCGGATCTACTCATGGCAGCTCTCAGCCTAGCAGTCTCAGCAGTCTCAGCAGTCTCAGCAGTCTGATAGACTACAATCGCTAGGGCCCCCACCCATCAAATCAAAAGAGAACGCCGAGAGTTCGGCGCTCAATGAGAGTACACACTATGAAAAAACTTGTTGCCAGTCTCAGCCTGATTACCGCCAGCCTATTCACGTCAGGTTGCGAAACCGCCACGCAGCTGAGCAGCATGTCGCAAACCGGCATGACGGCCCTGTCATGCGATCAGGTCTACGCGGCCTTTAACGCTTATAAAGCCGATAAGAACTCAGCCGACGCGTGGATTGAATTATTCAAAACCATCAGCCCTGAGACAGATGCCACAGCGCTGATCGGCGACCGCTCCCCAGAAAAGCTCTTCGAGGATGCGACGCTCTACACCAATGTTGCTTTGTCGGTGCAGGGTTGCCGCACGATATAACTGAGCACCCAAGCTCACGGCCACATGGTCGCTCTGTCGCTGCAGGGTTCTCGGTGCAGGGTTCTCGGTGCAGGGCAGCCGCACGATATAACTGAGCACCCAAGCTCACGGCCACATGGTCGCCCTGTCGGTGCAGGGTTCTCGCTGCAGGGCAGCCGCACCATATAACTGCGCGCTCACCAAGGCGGTAAAAGTCTGGCCCCGGTGAGCGACTACAGCTACGCTTTATAACCCTCGCTGGCGGCTGGCACTTCACTCTGAGTTGATGCCAGCGCGGGCAATTTTCTCGGCCCGCTCATCAAAAACAACACCATCCAGACACAGATACTAAAATAGCCAGAGTGCCAGATAAGAAACCCTACCCCGCCCCACTCATTAAAGTCCTTCGTTTCATTAACAATAAAAAAGGCGTCCTGCAGCGCACTGAACCCCGTATTCATCACCACACCCGTAGTCTTCAAGTTCTCTATTACATGTGGCCAGTATTCGATGGGCAGGTGGTAAAACACCGAATAGCTGCAATACAGCAGACACCAGCTCGCATTCATCCAAGTAAAGGCCCGCAGCATTTTTAAATTGCCATCACTGTCTTGCATCGTATAGACGCTGCGCAATTGAAAAATGGCCAGGGGTGTGATCACTAAAAATGCGATGCCCCACAGGGTTTCCTCAATGGCAAACAACAACTCCAACTTGGTGACCAGCGCCGTTGTGGCAAAGAACTGCGCAATAAAAAGACACGCAAAGAAAACATAGGGCGCTTTCTTATAGAAAAAATCTTGAAGCCCTCCGACCTTACCCTCAACACTGGCCGGCACATCTTTATTCACCTGAAGCATGGCCAACGTAAATAGCCCGGCAAAAGACAGTTCGGCAAAAAAGGCCAAACCGCGAATCAACAGCGAACTGTTCGCCAGGCTGTCGAACCAGGCCAGCTGCTCAAGGTAACTGGAAACAAACACCGATCGATACAGCGCCACAGCAATAAAGACCAGCCCCAATATTCTCATGACTTTAAGGTATTTAACCCGACCGTCATCCACTGTATTCAGTGAACGCCAAAATATATACAAGCCGATAGAAAAACTGAGGGCGTTGATGGCAACCATGATGCTCCACCACTGCCAGGGCCAAAAGCCAGATAAGCTATCCATTATTTCTCTCTCAAGGGGGAAGGTATTTTTTAGAATCTGAGCAGCAACCGACAGGCGCCGCTCGATAAATAACCCAAGGCACACTTATCAACAACCAATAACTGCAACAGAGCTTGGGTTTAAGAAAGTATGGCCCCTATGGAATGAACATCCACAGAGGCCGGCCGAACGATAAGAACTGTTGAGCTTACTGGTACTGGTACTTCAGCTGCAGGGCCAGAGTACGAGGGGTATTGAGATAGAGCGCATTGATGCCTTCCTGTAGCGGCGCATCATTGCCCAGGTGGGCTACCTCTTTGTTGCCGAGGTTTTTACCGATCAACGCAAGCTCCCAACCCTCGTCATTGGACAGGGCGATGCGTCCGTTGATCAAGGTGTAGTCCGGCTGTTTGATGCTCTCATCCAAGTCAGACGACAGGTAGCGCTCGTCAACATAGGAGGCTTCCAGCTGACTGCCGAGGATGATGCCATTGGCCATGACCCACTCGTGTTCTACGCTGATATTGCCCGTCCATTCTGGGGCGAGGGCAATCGGTCGGCCACTCAAGCTACAACTGCTTGCCGCCGCATCATAAGGACAAGGACCACTCTCATAGTCACCGTATTTGGCATCCAAGTAGGCGAGCGACGCGTTAAGACTAAAGCCACCGCCCAGTTTCCAGCGGCTGTCGACCTCGAAACCTTTTGAAACGGCCGAGGCGGCATTACCAACCACGTACGAATCGCCGATAAAGGAGCTCACCTGCAGGTCGTCAAAATCTGTGTAGTAGAGCGCAAAGGTGACGAAACCTTGGCCATCGAGTGTGGACAATTTACCGCCCACTTCATAGGCCAGCGCCTGCTCGTCGCCAAACTCAAAGGTCTCGGCGTTACCGACGGTTTCCGCAGCGTTAAAACTTCCCGACTTAAACGACTTGGAAACACTGCTGTAAAGCATTAAATCATCGGTCACATCGGCGTAGAATTTAATCGCTGGCGAAAAGTTTTCCACCGAACGTGAGTCGACCAGTGCGTGTTCATAGCTGCCAAAGGCGCTGTTAAAAATACCGCGCACGGTATTAAACGGAGCAGGCAGTCCGGTCGACAGACCCAAGAGCGCAGGGTCCATCGCGTTATCCGTGCCGT
>Ga0209826_1002333_pt1 | contig 12549 bp, 12 predicted proteins | sample GOMGulsemesocosm_5_FD_184637 | JGI IMG/M metagenome (GOLD analysis project Ga0209826, IMG submission 184637) | Methane-oxidizing microbial communities from mesocosms in the Gulf of Mexico - GOM15C Gulf of Mexico (SPAdes) (version 2) | ecosystem: Environmental > Aquatic > Marine > Cold seeps... | reverse complement strand
AAGGCCATCTTTAAGGCGGCGAAACCACCCTTTTTTCTCTTTTTTTTCCGCGTCACTCATTAAAACTGTTTAGTCTCCAAGGCAGGCAAAAAGTGTTTTGCCGTTTGTATGGGTCATTTTGACTTCGATGATCGTACCGGGTTCTGCGACAAAATCAAAATTTACGGGGGCATATTGATCTGTGCGTCCGGTTTTTTCGTTTTCTACCAATACTGGGGCGATTTTACCCACTTGTTCTTCTAAATAGCGCTTAAGATTTTCATCTCCGACTGCGCGTAATTGTGCCGCCCGTTCTTTTCGAATATTTCCCGGTACTTGCGGCATTTTTGCGGCCGGGGTTCCGGGCCGTTCTGAGTAAGGGAAGACATGCATATAGGTAATGTCACACTCTTTTGCGAGCCTTAAACTATTTTCGGCCATCTCCTCTGTTTCTGTGGGGAAACCAGCAATAATGTCAGCACCGAAGACGACGCCGGGCCGTAATTTCCGGGCTCTCTCCACAAATTTGTACACATCATCGCGTAAATGGCGGCGTTTCATGCGTTTTAGAACCATGTCATCACCGGCCTGCAAACTAATATGCAGGTGGGGCATGAGGCGAGGTTCATTTTCTATCAAGCGCCATAAATCTTCATCCACCTCAACAGGGTCGAGAGAGGAGAGACGCAGTCGCGCAATCTCGGGGACGGCGGCCAATAGTCGGCGGCACATTTGTCCAAGGGTTGGCGTGCCCGGTAAATCTTCGCCATAGGCTGTAATGTCAACGCCCGTGAGGACAAATTCTTTATAGCCGTTTTTGGTTAGCGATTTTGCTTGCTCAACAATGGCACCCAAAGGCACAGAGCGGCTATTTCCACGACCATAAGGAATAATGCAAAATGTACAACGATGATCACAGCCATTTTGTATTTGCAAAAAGGCTCGTGCACGACCATCAAAACCTTCAATCAGATGACTGGCCGTTTCAGTTGCCGACATTATATCGTTAACCTGTACACGTTCGGTCTCTTCCAAACCAAAAGAAGCCGCTTCCAGTTTTTCAAGGTTTCCCAGAATTTGGTCAACCTCTTCCATTTTCTCAAATTGCTCTGGATTGGTTTGTGCAGCACAGCCCGTCACAATAATTTTGGCATCGGGATTAGCGCGCCTTGCTTTACGAATGGCTTGTCTTGCTTGTCGTTCCGCCTCGTTAGTGACGGCGCAGGTATTAATAATGACGGCATCTGTCATCCCTGCAGCGATAGCATGCCCACGCATGACTTCAGACTCGTATGTATTAAGTCTGCAACCGAATGTAATGAGCTCCGGTGTTTTTGGGTGCTTTTGCTCTCCCATCATGCAGCTCCACTTAAAAGGCCTGGTGCGATTTCACCGGAAAACGAAAAGGCAATTGCGCCTCCCATAAAGACAGACCCGTCATCGGCCCAACGCATTTCAAGGGGGCCGCCGTTAAGGTGAACAGTGGCAGATCCTTGAACCAGGTTTCGTTTCGTTGCTGCAACAATAACGGCGCAAGCTGCGGAGCCACAGGCGAGTGTGATGCCAACACCTCGCTCCCAAACACGAAGACGAATACTTCCGTCTGTGTTGAGGCTGGCAACACTTATATTGGCTTTCTGGGGAAGCAGAGAATCGTGTTCCAGTACGGGACCCCATTTTTCCAAATCAATAGCCTCTGCATCTTCAACAAAGAATACCAAATGGGGATTTCCCATATTTACGCCAACCGGATTACTTAGCGGACCGGCTTGTATAGGGATTCGCAGTGTATCTTCATTTTGAGCGAGGGGTATCTCTTGCCAGCCTAGTTTTGGAAGGCCCATATTAATGACGACAGTACCATTCGCAGATTGGGTGCCGTTCAAAAATCCAGCAACAGTTTCAACAACTGCTTGATCTTGTTTTATTTCAGCCATGATGAGATGAGCCACACAGCGGGTGGCATTGCCACACGCTTCGGCTTCTGTCCCGTCGCAATTGTAGATACGCATAAACACATCTGCATCAGCAGAGGGCTCTAACACAATAAGCTGGTCATATCCAATTCCGCGGTGGCGATCTCCGATAGCACGCAGTGCATTAGGCGTTAGATGAGGATGTTTTTCCCGACCGTCAATAATGACGAAATCGTTGCCCAAACCATGCATCTTTATAAATGATAACTGTTCCATAAAGGGCGATATAAGCGTTTACGCATGGTGGGTCTAGGTTATTCGTAAAAATTGATCCGGAACGAGATGGGGATCATAGACCTGGATGGCAGAGGGTAAAGAATGAAGCGGCTGAATTCTATTGACTTATTTTGTGCTTTATGGCTAATTCCGGTCACTCAATATACCTGAGTCGCACGGAAAATACCTTTTAGGGGTATCCGTCAGTCCGCGAGTTTCGCGCACTGGCGTTTTTCTCGTTGCGTATTCGGGTTTGTGTTGAGGCGAAATTTTGGCTTTATTTTGAACGGGTTATCGACCGAATGTTCGAAAATTTAACAGGTAGACTAGGGGACGTTCTTGGGCAATTGACCAAGCGCGGGGCTCTGAAAGAATCAGACGTCAGTGACGTAATGCGGGAAGTTCGCGTTGCCTTGCTTGAAGCTGATGTGGCGCTGCCTGTTGTTAAAAGCTTTATCAAGAAGGTCAAAGCGAAAGCGGTTGGCACAGAAGTTCTGAAATCCATTAACCCTGGCCAAATGGTCATCAAGGTGGTTCATGAGCAACTGGTCGCGACACTTGGGTCCGAATCGCAAGATTTGAACTTGATGGCAGTCCCACCTGTTGTGTTCATGATGGTTGGACTTCAAGGTTCAGGTAAGACAACTTCTACAGCGAAAATTGCTAAGCTTCTGACCGAAAAGCATAACAAAAAAGTTATGATGGCGTCTCTCGATGTTCGCCGTCCTGCAGCCCAGGAACAACTTCGGGTGTTGGGGGAGCAGTTAGAGATTGCAACGCTGCCCATTGTTGAAGGTCAGCAACCTGTAGAAATTACCAGTCGCGCACTTCAGTCGGCCAAACTTCAAGGTATGGACGTAATTTTGCTGGATACAGCAGGGCGTTTGCATGTTGATGAGCAGCTGATGGCGGAAATGAAGGCCGTTCATCAAATGGCGGCCCCGTCGGAGACATTGCTTGTTGTCGATAGTTTGACTGGACAAGATGCCGTTAATGTCGCTCAGCAATTTAAAGAGCGCGTTGATGTAACGGGTATCGTTATGACCCGTATCGATGGTGATGGTCGCGGTGGTGCGGCTCTTTCCATGCGAGAAATCACAGGGTGCCCGATTAAATTATTGGGTACGGGAGAGAAGCTTGATGCTTTGGAAGTCTTCCACCCGGATCGTATCGCAAATCGTATTTTGGGCATGGGCGACGTTGTCTCCCTTGTTGAAAAAGCCGCAGCGACCATTGAGAAAGACGAAGCTGAAAAGCTGGCTTTCAAGCTTCAAAAGGGCATTTTTGATCTCGATGATCTGTCGTCCCAGTTGAAGCAGATGATGAAAATGGGCGGAATGAGCGGCCTTATGGGAATGCTTCCCGGTGTGGGCAAGATGAAGAAGCAGCTTGAAGGCGCTAATTTGGATGACAAACTGCTGAAACGGCAGATTGCTATCATTTCATCTATGACCCCAAAGGAACGTCGAAACCCACAATTACTTGCTGCATCCCGAAAGCGCAGAATTGCCGCGGGATCTGGTATGGCAGTACAGGATGTCAATCGATTGCTTAAACAACATAAGCAAATGGCGTCCATGATGAAGAAGGTGAAGAAACTCGGCAATAAAGGCGTCATGCGTGGCGGTATGCAGGGACTTCTTCCACCTGGAATGAAATTTTAATTAGTTTTTTGATTGAAGAGAAAGAGCGCAAGCTATGGCACTAAAAATTCGCCTTACCCGTCAGGGCGCTAAAAAACGTCCCTTCTACCGTATTGTAGTTGCAGACGTTCGCAGCCCACGTGATGGTAAATATTTGGAAATTTTGGGCACGTATAACCCAATGCTTCCTAAAGATGACGAAGGTCGCGTGACTTTGAAAGAAGATCGCATCAAGCATTGGATCGGCGTTGGCGCGCAGGCAACTGACCGTGTAAACGGTTTCTTGGCAGCAGCTGGTTTGTCCGAAAAAGTAACACGGAACAACGCAGAAAAAGCTAAGCCAAAAGCGAAAGCACAAGAGCGTCTTCGTGAAGCTGAAGAAGCTGCAAAAGCGGCTGCTGAAGCTGCCGCGGCTCCCGCTGAGGAAGCTGCAGAAGCTTAAGGACGGTTTGCATGCCACAATCAGGCAAGCTACTTTTGGGCGTGATCGCTGGAGCAAAGGGAATCAAGGGTGAAGTGAAGGTCAAGACCTTTACAGGATCTCCTGAAGACATTGTCTCCTATGGTCCGTTGGAAAATAAAGCAGGAACGGTAAAATATAAATTATCGTTTACTGGGTTTTCTAAAGGCACGCCCGTTGTTCGGATCAAAGGTGTTGTCGATCGTAATCAGGCTGAGGCCCTTAAGGGGACTGAGCTTTATATGGATCGAGACAAATTACCGGCGATTGAAGGTGACGACGAATTTTACCACGCAGACTTAATTGGTTTGGACGTGGTTTTTGAAGACGGCACTCGTTACGGAAAGATCCTTCGCCTCCATGATTTCGGAGCCGGAGATATGCTTGAAATCGTACCGGACGGAAAAAGTGAAAAGGCAGCAGTATTGGTGCCCTTTACATTGGAAATGGTTCCAACCGTTGACATAAAAGCGGGCCAGGTTGTTTTAAATTTGTCCGATGATTTTTTTGAGGTTCCCGATCGGGAAAAAGCATCAGAAGAAGCTAGGGACGGTAATGAAGGGGAGTGCTGACCACAGGGTGTTAGCGGACGCCGAAAAAACAGAAAGCGAAACGCAAGCAGCTTGGTCTGCCCATGTTTTGACTCTCTACCCAGATATGTTTCCGGGACCATTAAATCAGTCATTGGCTGGTCGCGGTTTGGAAAATGGCGCTTGGAACCTTCAAGTGTCTAATATCAGGGATCATTCGGTTGGTAAGCATCACACGGTGGATGACAGTCCCTTTGGCGGCGGAGCCGGAATGGTCATGAGACCAGATGTGCTTGGCAACGCAATCGATGCAGCGAAAGATGTATCGGGTGCAGACAAAAGATTGATTTACTTTAGCCCTCGCGGTCGGGTCATGGATCAGGCTTATATTCGAGAGCTATCAGAAGGGCCGGGAGCCATATTGGTTTGCGGTCGGTTTGAAGGGATCGATCAGAGGGTTATTGATGCTCGAGAAATGGAAGAGGTTTGCCTAGGCGACTTTATCCTGTCGGGCGGAGAAATCGCAGCATTAGCACTGCTGGACTCAGTGGTTCGTTTGCTTCCCGGTGTTACCGGGAATAAGGCGTCGCTGATGGAAGAAAGTTTTGAGACCGGGTTGTTGGAATATCCACATTACACCCGGCCTCCGGTCTGGGAAGACCGAGACGTTCCGGAAGTTTTACTTTCGGGGCATCATGAGAGAATAAAGGAATGGCGGCAACGGCGTTCTGAGGAATTGACGAAACAGCGGCGAACGGACCTTTGGGACCGTTGGTCAGATGAAAATTTGAAATAAAGGTGAAAGCTATGAATGTAATTCAAAAGCTAGAGCAAGAGCAGATTGAAAAACTGGTTGCAGAGCGTCCAGTTCCAGATTTCCGCGCAGGCGACACTCTTCGTGTCCATGTGAAAGTTGTTGAAGGAACACGTGAACGTATTCAGATGTTTGAAGGCGTCTGCATCGCACGGAATTCCGGCGGTATTAATAAGAATTTCACAGTGCGTAAAATTTCTTACGGTGAAGGTGTGGAACGTATTTTCCCACTTTACTCTCCTCGCGTGGCCAAAATTGAAGTTGTTCGTCAGGGTATCGTTCGTCGTGCAAAACTTTATTACTTGCGCGAACTACGTGGTAAGAAAGCCCGTATTACAGAACGTCGTGAAAATCGCGGCGTGAAAAAATAATCACTGTCTGCCTCTTGGTAGGACAGCTCGACACGGAATACACCGTGTCGGGATGCGCTAAAAAATAAAATCAAGTAACCAAGCTCGGAGAGGACGCTATTATGGGTGACGCAAGAACCCTTTATGACAAGATTTGGGATGATCATCTCGTTGATACGCAAGATGATGGTGCCAGTTTGCTCTATATTGACAGACATCTGGTTCATGAAGTGACTAGCCCACAAGCGTTCGAAGGCCTTCGTACTTCAGGTCGTACGGTCCGTCGCACAGACGCCACATTTGCTGTTGCGGATCATAACGTACCGACAAAAGATTTGCATTTAGGTATTGTTGAACCTGAAAGTAAACTTCAAGTTGAGACCCTTGAAGCGAATGTGAAAGAGTTTGGTGTAAACTATTTCTCCATGACAGATGACCGACGCGGTATCGTGCATATCATTGGTCCTGAGCAAGGTTTGACTTTACCGGGCATGACAATTGTCTGTGGTGATAGTCATACCTCCACACACGGTGCTTTTGGCTCACTGGCCCATGGTATCGGAACTTCAGAAGTTGAACACGTTTTGGCAACTCAAACCTTGATCCAGAAAAAAGCAAAAAACATGCTTATTCAGGTGAACGGTGAGCTGGGCGCTGGCGTTACCGCAAAAGATCTCGCCCTTGCCATTATTGGTAAAATCGGGACTGCTGGCGGTACAGGTTGTGTTATCGAATATGCAGGGGATGCTGTTCGTGATCTTTCAATGGAAGGTCGGATGACTCTTTGTAATCTTACAATTGAAGCCGGTGCGCGCGCTGGTTTGATTGCGCCTGATCAGACAACGTTTGACTATGTTAAAGGTCGCGCCCATGCGCCGAAAGCTGGGGCTTATGAGCAAGCCGTTAGCTATTGGAAAACTCTTGTTACTGATGAGGGCGCTCATTTCGATGAGACTGTTGTCATGGAAGCTGCGGATATTGTGCCTTTCGTAACATGGGGTACAAGCCCTGAAGATGCGTTGCCGATCACAGGTACCGTTCCAGCGCCGTCAAGTTTTGCCGACAGCGGTAAGCAGATTGCGGCAGAACGGGCACTGAAATATATGGGCTTAGAAGCTGGCATGAAACTGACTGATATTGAAGTAGATCATGTTTTTGTCGGCTCCTGCACAAACGGTCGAATTGAAGACCTTCGGGCTGTCGCTGAAGTGGTTAAAGGTAAGACTGTTAAAGACACAGTGAATGCCATTATCGTTCCAGGTTCTGGTTTGGTGAAAATCCAAGCCGAAGAAGAAGGGCTTGATGTCATCTTCACCGAGGCTGGGTTTGAGTGGCGCGAACCGGGTTGTTCCATGTGCCTTGCCATGAACGCTGATCGTCTTGAAGATGGGGATCGTTGTGCCTCTACTTCAAACCGGAATTTTGAAGGCCGTCAAGGACGGGGTGGACGAACTCATCTGGTAAGCCCTGCAATGGCCGCAGCCGCAGCCATCACTGGGCATCTAACAGATATTCGTGACTTCAGTTAAGGGGGATTGATCAATGGAAAAATTTAATAAACTGAACGGTATTGCCGCGGCTATGCCTTTGGTGAATATCGACACAGATATGATCATCCCCAAGCAGTATTTGAAAACTATTCAACGTGCTGGCCTTGGTAAAAACCTGTTCGCTGAAATGCGGTATGAGGATGACGGAAGCGATCGTCAAGATTTCGTTCTCAATCAGCCTGCCTATAGAAAAGCAAAGATCCTTGTTGCTGGTGACAATTTTGGTTGTGGTTCCAGTCGCGAACATGCGCCTTGGGCGTTGTTGGATTTTGGTATTCGGTGTGTAATTTCCACAAGTTTTGCAGATATTTTCTATAATAACTGTTTTAAAAACGGAATCCTTCCAATTGTTGTTTCTAAAGAACAGCATGAGAAATTGCTTGATGATGCAGATCGTGGATCGAATGCGACCATATCTGTTGATTTGGAAGCACAGGAAATTAAAGGGCCCGATGGCGGAACAATTTCCTTCGAGCTGGATCCATTCCGTAAACATTGCCTGCTAAATGGTTTGGACGATATTGGTCTGACGCTAGAGAAAACCGATAAGGTTAATCGTTTTGAAGAGCAGCAGAAATTAAGTCAGCCTTGGCTACAGAAATAATATACTGCCGGTACCCAGATCACTCTGGATACTTTTCCAATCAAAACAAGAGGGGTTTTTCGCCTACTTTGTAGTCAGAGCCTCTCCATAGGACCAATGTCGGTCGCCCAAGAATGTTATGCTTGAGCGGCTTGACTGAAAAGGAAGCAAAGATAATGGCGTCAAATAAATCCCTTCTGATTCTCCCAGGTGATGGTATCGGCCCAGAAGCCATGACCGAAGTTCGTCGTGTTGTCGACTGGATGGAAGATAATCGCGCAGTCAAATTCGATGTGGATGAAGATTTGGTAGGCGGTGCGTCTATTGATAAGCATGGCATTCCTATTACTGACGAAGTCGTTGAAAAAGCACAGAATGTCGACGCTGTGTTGCTTGGCGCTGTCGGCGGCCCAAAATGGGACGACCTAGATTTTTCCGTCAAACCAGAACGCGGTTTGTTACGGTTGCGGAAAGATTTGGAGCTATACGCCAATTTGCGCCCTGCCATTTGCTTTGACGCCCTTGTAGATGCATCAAGCCTAAAACCTGAATTGGTTGCAGGTTTGGATATCATGATTGTGCGCGAACTTACGGGCGGCGTCTACTTTGGTGAACCGCGGGGTATTGAAGATCTTGGGAATGGCATCCGCCGGGGTGTTAATACTCAAGTTTATACAACACCTGAAATCCAGCGTGTTGCACGAGTTGCTTTCGAGCTAGCCCAAAAACGCGGCGGACGCCTTTGTTCAAGTGAAAAAGCCAATGTCATGGAATCTGGTGTGCTTTGGCGCGAAGAAGTGATCAAAATTCACGAAGCAGAATATCCTGACGTGGAACTTTCTCACATGTATGCAGATAACGCTGCTATGCAGCTTGTTCGTGCACCGAAACAATTTGATGTGATCGTAACCGACAACTTGTTCGGTGACATCTTGTCTGATTGCGCGGCAATGTTGACAGGCTCTCTTGGTATGTTGCCATCAGCGTCACTAGGTGACGTGGATGCACAAGGTCGCCGTAAAGCGCTTTACGAGCCAGTACACGGTTCGGCTCCTGATATTTCAGGGCAAAATATTGCTAACCCAATCGCAACAATTCTATCTTATGCTATGGCCCTGCGTTATAGCTTTGATATGCCTGAAGAAGCTGACTTGATCGAAACTGCGGTCAAGAACGTTCTGGCAGGTGGCATGCGGACTGCTGATATCATGGCAGAGGGCATGGCTAAGGTATCAACCACAACTATGGGCGATGCCATTTTGCGTGAACTTGATAAGATCAGCGAATAACCTATCTACTAAGTTCATTAAATATACAACCCGTCTTTGGCGGCGCTTATTATCGGTCGCCAAAGTTTATGATAAAGAGATCAAAATTATGGGATATAGAGTCGCTGTAGTCGGCGCCACAGGTAATGTGGGTCGTCAAATGCTAAACATTCTGGCAGAACGTGAGTTTCCTGTCACGGAAGTGATCGCATTGGCCTCTAGACGGTCAGTGGGAAGAGAAGTTTCTTTCGGTGACAAGAACCTAACCATCAAGGCATTGGAAGATTTTGATTTCACGGGAACCGATTTTGCTTTGTTTTCAGCAGGTGGATCAGTCTCTGAAAAATATGGACCAAAAGTAGCCGCTACTGGCTGCATTGTGATCGATAATTCATCTCATTTCCGTATGGATCCTGATGTGCCATTGATTGTGCCTGAAGTGAATCCGGAAGCAGCTGCTGGATATACAAAGAAAAATATTATTGCTAATCCAAATTGCTCGACAGCCCAGCTCGTTCTGGCGTTGAAGCCTTTGCATGATGCTGCCAAAATCAAACGTGTTGTTGTCTCAACTTACCAGTCTGTTTCTGGTGGTGGCAATGATGCGATGGAAGAGCTGTTTAATCAGACTAAAGGCATTTATGTACATGATGAGCCGACACCGTCGCAGTTCACAAAGCAGATCGCTTTTAATGTGATCCCTCATATTGACGTCTTTCTTGATGATAAATACACAAAGGAAGAGTGGAAAATGGTGGTTGAGACAAAGAAAATTGTCGATCCCACTATTAAATTGTCAGCAACATGCGTTCGTGTGCCAGTCTTCGTTGGCCATGCGGAGAGCGTGAATATTGAATTTGAAATTCCGCTTAACGCTGATCAGGCGCGTGAAATCTTGCGGGATGCGCCGGGTGTCCTTGTCGTGGATGATCCAGATGAAAATGGCTATGTAACACCTGTTGAATGTGTCGGGGATGATGCGACATTTGTCTCTCGTATTCGCGATGATGCAACGGTTGATAATGGCATTAATCTTTGGTGTGTTTCTGACAACTTACGGAAAGGCGCTGCTCTTAATACCGTTCAGATTGCAGAGCTGATTGTTGACAGATTCTTAAAAAAAGCCGCTTAATCTTATTACAATTTAGGATTTTTCGAAGCCGCTAGAGGAAACTCTGGCGGCTTTTTTTGTCCCTCATATTCTTTAAGCCTTCTTGTAATTTTGTTGCGCTGCAGCAAAAAATACCTATGATGTTGCAAAAAATTAAACAATATTTGCTGCATAAGTGCGCTGGAGTAAGAAATGACACAATCAGCCCATCCCCGCCCGATTCGTCCCCGCCGTTCTGTTCTTTACATGCCGGGCTCTAATGCGCGGGCGCAGGAAAAAGCGAAGACACTCAGTGCCGATGCAATAATTCTAGATCTTGAGGATGCGGTCGCGCCCGGCGCAAAAGAAGACGCGCGTGGGCTTGTTTGCGGAAATGCGGCCGCTGGTGGTTATGGTAATCGGGAGATTATCATTCGGGTCAACGGATTTGACACGCCTTGGGGACGGGATGATGTGATTGCCGCTTCAAAGGCAGCGCCAGATGCAATTCTGTTGCCAAAAGTGGAATCTGCTGCCCAAGTTCAAGAGCTTGAAGTCTTGATGGATGCCAATGGAGCGCCTAAGACGACTACAATCTGGTGCATGATGGAAACCCCCTTGGGAATTCTAAAAGCCGAAGAAATTGCTAGTTCAAGCCCGCGGGTCAGTTGCTTTGTTATGGGCACATCTGATTTAGTAAAAGACTTGAAAGCCCAACACACTACATTGAGATTACCTGTTATTACATCTCTTGGTCTTTGTATGCTGGCGGGTCGCGCTTATGGCCTGACAATTCTGGATGGCGTATATCTGGACTTGAAAGACGAGGCTGGTTTTGAAGCCTCCGCCGTGCAGGGACTAGAGCTAGGTTTTGATGGTAAAACTCTCATTCATCCAAGTCAGCTTGCGCCAACAAATGAGGTATTTGCCCCATCGACAGAAGATGTGGATTTCGCTCACAGGGTCATCGAAGCTTCGCAAGCCGCTGAGGCCGAGGGTAAAGGCGTTGTTCTTGTGGATGGCAAGCTTATTGAAAACCTGCATGTTGAGATTGCGAAAGAAACTGTCGCTATGTCAGATGCAATCGCGGCTCTTGCGGAATAAGGACGATTAAAATGGCTTCTAATAAAACAAATTCTGGGAATTTTTTCGAAGATTTCGAATTAGGCCAAGTACTGCATCACGCGACGCCCCGCACGATTACCGAAGGGGATGTGTCCCTTTATACAGCTCTTTATGGTAACCGATTTGCACTGCAATCGGCTGATAGCTTTGCCATCGATTGTGGTTTGCAGGCGGCACCCGTGGACGATTTTTTGGTTTTCCACATTGTCTTTGGTAAAACCGTTCCTGATGTGTCTTTGAACGCAGTGGCTAATTTGGGTTATGCTGACGTTAAGTTTTTGGCGCCTATCTACCCCGGTGACAGCGTTCAGACCATTTCAGAAGTGATTGGCCTAAAAGAAAATTCAAACGGTAAAACCGGTGTTGTCTATGTACGCTCAACTGGGGCGAACCAAATGGGCGAAGTGGTCCTTGATTACGTGCGGTGGGTGATGGTACGGAAAAGGGATGAGGCGGCTCCAGCACCTGAGACGGTCCTTCCAGACTTGCCTGATGTGGTTGATCCAGCAAATTTCATCCTGCCTCCTGACCTTGATTTCAGAGATTTTAATCGCGCCCTATCCGGCTCTCCTCATTTTTATGAAGATTATGCTATCGGTGAGAAGATTGACCATGTGGACGGTTCGACCATCGAAGAATCTGAACATATGATGGCAACGCGCTTGTATCAAAACACAGCGAAAGTTCATTTTAATCAACATAAAATGAAAGATGATCGTTTTGGTCGTCGGCTCATCTATGGGGGCCATATTATCAGCATCGCGCGGGCGTTGAGCTTTAACGGCCTTGGAAATGCGCAATTTGTTGCGGCGATCAACAGCGGTTCACACACCGCCCCAACTTTTGCCGGCGATACTATTTATGCCTGGAGTGAAGTGTTGGATAAGGCAGACGTTCCGGGCCACGCAGATGCTGGCGCCCTTCGCATCAGAACATGCGCTGCCAAAGATTTACCCTGTGAAAAT
>Ga0209826_1002330_pt1 | contig 12565 bp, 6 predicted proteins | sample GOMGulsemesocosm_5_FD_184637 | JGI IMG/M metagenome (GOLD analysis project Ga0209826, IMG submission 184637) | Methane-oxidizing microbial communities from mesocosms in the Gulf of Mexico - GOM15C Gulf of Mexico (SPAdes) (version 2) | ecosystem: Environmental > Aquatic > Marine > Cold seeps... | reverse complement strand
GGTGATTTGTACTTACAAATATCAGTTAAAGAAGATAAACACTTTGTAAGACATGATGATGATATCTATTATGAAGTACCAATCTTTTTTACTCAAATAGCGCTAGGTTGTGATATTAAAATTCCAGGACTTAGAGGTGAATTAGATCTTCATGTTCCTGCTTCCACTAAAGACAAAGAACAGTTTAAGTTTTCAAATGAAGGTGTAAAATCTGTTCAAGGATATGGAAAGGGTGATTTAATTGTGCAAGTTAAAATAAAATATCCAAGATCTGTTAATGAGGAACAAAAAGAATTGTTAGAAAAACTTCAAGAGAGTTTTGGATTACAAAGTAAACCTCATGAGAAGTCTTTTGAAGGTATGTTCAAAAAAGCTAAAAAATGGTTTTCTAACTAGTTCTTAATCTCTAAGCTCAAAAGATAATCTTTTTATCTTTTGAGTAATTCTTACATTTAAGTCTCAAAACAAATAATTCACCCTACAGATAAAATAAAATATTAAGATACTAAATCAAGTAATGGCTCATGCCATGAATACATATAAATAGGGGAAAATATAAATTTAGAAGTAGATTTGAAAGTTTTACCTTTGATCAATGAAGATCAAAGGTAAATGATTTTATGAGTGTACTAAGTTAGTTAATTCTTCTGAAGAAACTTTGTGGAAGTTTAAGTATTTATAAACACCCTCTTGGTTCTCAGCAGTAATTTTCTTTGGTACAATTTCCATGTATTCTGCTTTTGTTGGAATTCTTCCAAGAAGTGAAGTAACAGCAGCAACTTCAGCAGATCCAAGATAAACTTGAGCATCTTTACCAAGTCTGTTATCAAAGTTTCTTGTACTTGTACTAAATACAATTGCACCTTGAGCAACATTTGCTTGGTTACCCATACATAAAGAACAACCAGGAATTTCCATTCGTGCACCTGCTGCTCCTAAAATTGAATAATAACCTTCTTCTTGAAGTTGTTTTTCATCCATTTTTGTGGGAGGGGCTACCCATAGTTTAACAGGAACGGTACCTTCATCTTTAAGCACTTCACCAAGAGCTCTAAATAATCCAATATTTGTCATACAAGAACCAACAAATACTTCATCGATTTTTTCATTTGGTCTAGATGGATCAGCTAAAATTTCAGTTAATGTTGCAACATCATCTGGATCATTAGGACAAGCAAGAATTGGCTCTGTAATATCGTTCATATTAATTTCAATAATTTCCGCGTATTGTGCATCTTTATCCGCTTTTAATAATTCTGGGTTAGCAATCCAAGCTTTCATTTTATCAGCTCTTCTTTGTAAAGTTCTTGCATCATCATAACCCTCTTCAATCATTTTTTCGATTAAAGCGATGTTTGAAGATAAGTACTCAATAATTGGTTCTTTATCTAATTGAACTGAACAAGCTGCAGCTGATCTCTCTGCCGCACTATCAGATAGTTCAAATGCTTGTTCAACTTTAAGATCAGGTAAACCTTCAATTTCCATAATTTTACCTGCAAAGATATTCTTTTTATTCTTTTTAGGAACAGTTAATAATCCATCTTGGATTGCTTGATAAGGAATAGCGTTAACCATATCTCTTAAAGTAATTCCTGGTTGCATTTCACCTTTAAATCTAATAAGTACAGATTCAGGCATAGTTAAAGGCATAGACCCTGTAACTCCTGCAAATGCAATTAGTCCAGATCCAGCAGGGAAAGACATACCAATAGGGAATCTTGTGTGAGAATCTCCACCAGTTCCTACAGTATCTGGTAAACATAATCTGTTTAACCAAGAGTGAATAACACCATCACCTGGTCTTAAAGTAACACCAGCTCTTGAAGTAATGAACTCTGGTAATGTATGTTGTAAGTTAATATCTGCTGGTTTTGGGTAAGCAGCAGTATGACAGAATGATTGCATAACCATATCAGCACCAAAAGAAAGTGCTGCAAGTTCTTTAATCTCATCTCTAGTCATTGGTCCAGTTGTATCTTGGCTTCCAACAGTAGTTGCAATTGGTTCACAGTAAACACCTGGCTTAATACCAGTAGTTCCACAAGCTTTTCCTACCATTTTTTGAGCTTGAGTAAACCCTTTTCCATTATCTTCTGGCTGAGTAGGTGTTAAAAATACATCTGAAGATGATAAATCTAAAGCATGTCTAGCTTTTGCAGTTAAACCTTTACCAATAATTAAAGGAATTCTTCCACCAGCTCTCATTTCGTCTGTTAATGTATTTGGTGCAAGGTTGAATTTAGATACAACTTCACCATCTTTTTCAATTACACCAGCATATGGTTTAATTGTAATTACATCACCAGTTTCAAGAGCATCAACATCAGTTTCAATTGGTAAACAACCTGAATCTTCTGCTGTGTTAAAGAAAATAGGTGCAATAGTAGAACCTAGAACCACTCCACCTGTTCTTTTATTAGGAACTCCAGGGATATCTCTTCCCATGTGCCATTGAACAGAGTTGATTCCAGATTTTCTTGAACTTCCAGTTCCAACTACATCACCAACATATGCTAAAGGGTAACCCTTTTTCTTAAGTTGTGCCATAGTATCAAGTGGATTTTCCATTCTTGATTGCAACATTGATGTTGCATGCATTGGAATATCAGAACGAGTAAATGCAACAGTTGCAGGAGATAAATCATCAGTGTTAGTTTCACCTGGGATTTTATATACTGTAACAGTAATTTCTTCATCAAGCGCTGCTTTATTTGTAAACCACTCAGCATTAGCCCAAGACTCAATAACTTCTTTTGCTTTTGCGTTTCCAGCATCAGCTAATTCTTTTACATCATTAAATGAATCATAAACTAAAATTGTATTTTTCAATTGTGTCGCAGCACAGGCAGAAACTTCACCGTCAATTTTTAAAGCATCAATTAATGGAGTAACATTATAACCACCCATCATTGTTCCTAAAATCTCAACAGCTTTTACAGTACTAATAGCACTAGAAGTTGTAGTCCCTTGTACAACATCATTTAAAAAAGCAGCTTTAACGTAAGCAGCATCATCAACACCTGGGTTGATTTTGTTTTCGAATAAATTTAATAAAAATTCTTGTTCTTCAATTGAATCAGCTTTTAGCAATTCAACTAACTGCGCCGTTTGTGCAGCAGTTAAAGCTAAAGGAGGAATCCCTAGTTTAGCTCTTTCTTCAGTGTGTGCTTTATATTCAGCAATTAAACTCATATATATCTCCTGTAATTTAATATCTGCCATTATATCATATCGTAACACTTTGTATTGTACAGTTTCTGCGTTTAGAACTAAAAAACAGTACTTTTGTATATATTGGTTACATAAAGAAGAAATTAGCTACCTAAAGTACTCATATTTACATTTATTTTACATTTTTTTCAAGCTTCAGAAGTAGTTTATTTCATAATTATAATTCATATTTGAGTAATTCAATGTACAACTATTGTACACTAGTTTCATTTATTGTGCATTTATGTAATAATTAAATTTGATTAGATTAATTTTACTTCTATTCTATATTTAAATTAACAATTACTTGTAAAATTTATATCTTATTAATTATTTATTTGTTAGCATTTAACTAATAGTCTAAACTAAGGTATTTTCCATGGGAAATTTGAACTTCGTAACCAAACCTACAAAACTAAAATCTTCAAGCAATGCCAAATGGAAAATTTTAATTGCTGATGATGATATAGAGGTTCATAATATCACAAAAACTGTTTTGAGTAATTTTGAATTTGATAACATTGGGCTGGAATTTATCAGTGTTTTTAGTGGAAAAGAAGCTATTACGACTTTACAAAACAGCACCAATATTGCGGTTATTTTGCTAGACGTTGTTATGGAAACCAATGATGCAGGACTACAAGTTGTTAAATTTATTCGAGAAGAATTAAGCAATACAAGTATGAGAATTGTTCTTCGAACAGGACAACCTGGTAGTGCTCCTGAACAAGTTGTTATTAAACAATATCAAATTGATGATTACAAAGAAAAAACGGAACTGACAACCACAAAACTATATACAACTTTATTAACGTCACTTCGAACATACAAAGCGTTAAACAGTGTAGTAAAGAATAATATTCAACTTTATAAAGAACAGCAAAAACTACAATATTCTCAGAAACTTCTTAAAAATATTCTAAATACTGTACCTGCTCGAATCTGTTGGAAAGATTCAAATTCTGTATTTCTAGGATGTAATGCCTTATTTTTAGAGGATGCAGGACTTGATAATGAAATAGAACTGATTGGTAAAACTGACTACGATATGGTATGGAAAGATTTAGCCGAAGTTTATATTGAAGATGATAAGTTGGTCATGGATTCTGATATTGGAAAAATCAACTATACGGACTCGATGATTATAAAGAACAATAAAAAAATTACTGCTTCTGTTTCAAAAGTACCATTAAGAGATGAGAGTAATAATATCATTGGTATTCTTTCGAGTTATACAGATATCAGTAAACAAGTAAAAGTTCAACACGAACTCAAAGAAAAAGAAACTCTTTTATCTCAGCAATCAAAAATGGCAGCCATGGGTGAGATGTTGGGAAATATTGCACATCAATGGAGACAACCACTCTCAGTTATAACAACAGCAGCAAGTGGTATTCAAATACAAAGAGATTTTGGAACTTTAAAAGATGAAGAACTCGTACATGCTATGAAAGAAATCATGAAGTCATCTAATTATCTTTCTCAAACTATTGATGATTTTAGAGATTTTTTTAAACCTAATAAAGAAAAAACTTTTGTAGACCTCGAAGATATCATTGATAAAACACTTGGACTAGTAAGTTCTAAACTTAAGAACTTGGATATAAAAATTGTTAAAAGTTTTGATAAACATAGTTTATACGGTTTAGATAATGAGCTAATACAAGCATTTATGATCATTTTAAACAACACAACAGAAGCCTTTGAAAATAAGGATTTTGACAAAGTACTTTTTATTAATATAGTTAAACAAGATAATAATATTTCAATCTCTTTCAAAGATAATGCAGGTGGTATCCCAGATGACATTATTAATAGAGTTTTTGAACCTTACTTTACAACCAAACATAAGTCACAAGGAACTGGTATTGGTCTTTACATGACAGAAGAAATTATTGTCAAACATATGAAGGGTAGTATAGAAGTAAAAAATGAAACATTTGAATATAATAATCAAGAATATACAGGAGCTAATTTTATAATTAAATTGCCAACATAAGAATACATTATATTTACCTAAATTAAGGATTTGATATGAATAAATTAAAATTTGCCAGTAAAAAAGAGTCCAATCTATCCAATAATCCAAAAAACACCTGGAAAATACTTATTGCGGATGATGAACCAGAAGTTCATACTATTACAAAAACAGTACTTTCCAATTTTGAATTTGAGAACTCACACTTAGAGTTTATCAGCACTTATAGTGGAGAAGAAACTATTAGAGTGTTAAAAGAAAACCCAGATGTTGCTATTATATTATTAGATGTTGTGATGGAAACAGATGATGCTGGTTTGGTTGTGGCAAAAACCATTCGGGATGAATTACATAACCATCTGGTTCGTATAATTTTGAGAACAGGACAACCTGGCAGTGCTCCTGAAAAAGATGTTATTAACAGATATGAGATAAATGATTATAAAGAAAAAACAGAATTAACTACCACAAAATTATATACAACAGTTATGAGTGCACTGCGCTCATTTAGAGATCTTATTACTATAGAGCAAAATAGAAAAGGTTTAAGTAAAATAATTGAAGCATCGCGTTCTATTTTTGAACTTCACTCACTTGAACTGTTTGCAGAGGGTGTTTTAACTCAACTCATTTCTATTTTAAAACTTAATCACAACTCTATGATTTTAAAACAAATGGACGGATTTACACTAGAAAAAGAAAATGGACATTTTGAAGTGGTTGCCGCAACAGGTAACTTTAAAAATAAAACTTTTGATGAAATATCTAATGAAGAAATATTAAGACTGGTTAGTAAAGCCGTTTTGGATAAAAAGAGTTTTTTTGATAAAAACAATTATATTGGTTATTTTAACACAGAAAATGGAAAAGCCAACGTTATTTTTATGACTGGCTGTGACGAGATCAATGAGTTAGATAAAAAACTTATTGATATCTTTTCTTCAAATGTATCTATAGCTTTTAATAATATCTATTTAAACAAAGAAATCATTGATACCCAGCTTGAACTCATTGAAACGCTTGGAGAAGTAGTAGAAAAACGTTCAAAAGAAACTTCTATCCATGTAAGAAGAGTGGCCAATTTATCTTTTTATCTTGCCATGGAGTATGGTCTAAGTGAGCAAGAAGCCATCATGTTAAGAGTAGCCTCTCCCATGCATGATATTGGTAAGATTGGGATAAGAGATGCCATTTTATTAAAACCTGGAAAATTAGATGATGCCGAATTTGAAGAAATGAAAAAACATGCACAACTGGGACATGATATTCTTAAGAACTCAAAAAGAGAAATTCTAAAAAATGCTTCAATTATTGCTTTTCAGCATCATGAAAAATTCGATGGAAGTGGATATCCTTCAGGATTAGTAGGTGAAAATATTCATATTTTTGGACGGATCTCCGCTATAGCTGATGTATTCGATGCCTTAACACATAAAAGATGTTATAAAGAACCATGGCCTATTGACAAAGTAACTGATTTGTTAAAAGAAGAAAGAGGTAAGCACTTTGATCCTAAACTCGTAGACATCATTCTCAATAATGTTGATTATATTACAAAAAACATGGATAGAGGGGAAGCTTACACTTCTAATTAGTTATAAATTTCTATAGTAAAACAAACACCATCTTGGGTATTTTTATACAATAACTTACCATTATGGTGTTCTTCAATAATGAGTTTCGACATATACAAACCCAATCCCGTTCCATTTTTTTCTGATTTTGTTGAAAAGTAAGGATCAAAAATTTTATCATTGATATCTTTTGGAATTCCACCACCATTGTCACTAATTTCCACACGTATTCCACTTGTAATGTCAGTGGTGATAATACTTATTTTAGCTTCTTCAATATTTTTTTCCTCAAAATTATCTTGTGAATTTTTTAAAAGATTTAAAATTACTTGCATAAGTTCATGACTAAACAATTCTAATTCAACTGTAGAATTAAATTCTTTATTTATTTTGATTAATTTAGTCTGCATGGAAGTCTCTACTATATCTAAGGCTTGTTTAATTGAATTATTAATAGTTACCACCCTTTTTTCTTTGGTGGGTTTGTAAAAGTCCCTAAAATTATCAATAGTCATTGATAAAGACTGTACATATCTTTCTATATTGTTTAATTTAGAGTTAACAAAAGAGTGTAATTCTAGTTGGCCTTTTTTAGTCAACATTTCTTCATCGTCTTCCCATAGTGAGAGTTTGGTCTCAATACCAATAGCATTAGCTGCAATGGCATTTAAAGGTTGCCTCCATTGATGTGCAATCATACTAATCATTTCACCTAACTGTGCCAATCGAGATTGTTGTTGTATTAACTTGTCTTTTTTAGTTACTTCATGAACAGCTTCTTTGACTTTAACTTCTAACTCTTTCTTTTGATCGTCTAAAGTCTCCACTACTTGATGGTGTAAAAACAAGTTCTTCAACGCGACAGTAATATTTGATAAAAAAATCAATAAAATGTTTTGTTTGATATCAGTAAAATCTAAATAATTATTAATAGTCAATAAATACTTGTGATTATCATCAATCTCAATGTAACCAACAAAATAATCATCACTACTTATATTACTACATGTTTGTATTGCTCGTTTAAATAATTCGTTTAAATTATCGTTTTTACTTCCTAGACTTTGAATCAACTCAAATATATTATTATCATAAGCAATAAAACTAATTTGCTGATCCAATAAAGGTTCAACTCTACCAATATTAATAAACTTGTCTAATTCTTTAATAATATTTTCAACCATAAGTAAAAAAGATTGTTGTTCATAAATAATCTTATTTGATTCGAGTATAATTTCTAAACCTAATTTACTGTTTCTAATAGATGCCAGTTCTTTGTATGATCGTAAAGCAGTTATGACGGAAGTATAAAGTTTTGTTGATGTTAATTCTGTTTTTTCTTTGTAATCATTAATATCATAATTAAGTATGATATCTTTCTCAGGAGCACTCCCTGGTTGTCCTGTACGTAAAATAATACGAACTAAATCATTGTTTAATTCCTCACGTACTGCTTTTACAACATTTAATCCAGCTTCATTACTTTCCATAACCACATCCAATAAAACCAATGCAATATTGTTATTATTTTTAATGATTTCTATGGCTTCACTGGAATTAAACGCATGATGGAATTTTAGGGATTTTTTATCAAAAATTAGTTTTTTTAAAACAGATTTTGTGATTGAATGAACTTCTTCTTCATCATCAACAATTAGCATTTCCCAAGTATCATCTTGAAGTTTAATCTCTTTTTTATTATTAAATGTCAATTTTGGCATAACATATCCTATTATTTAATAAATTCTATATCATTCATCTCTATTAAAAAAGACACCCCTTCATTCTCAGCTGAAATACATTCAATTTTTCCATTAAAAGATGTGGTAACAATATTATAAAGAATATTCATTCCCAAACCACTTCCACCATCTTCTCTATTGGTTGTATAAAAAGGGTCATAGATTCTAGGTAAATCTTCCTTCCTTATTCCTTTACCATCATCTGTATATTTCATCATTAAACTGTTTCCTTCTAATTTCATGATGATATTGATAATACCCTTTTCCCCTGGATTATATCCATGATGTAAAGAGTTCATTACTAAGTTAGTGATAATTTGAGAGAATGACCCAGGATAGCTATTAATTTTAATAGTAGTAGGACACTCAACAACAATATTAATTTTTGTTTTTTTAGTGAAGTTTCTCAAGCTAACCAGAACTTCTTGAATATATACATTTAAATTAAAAATTCTTTTTGCTTCACTTGATTGATCAACCGCTACTTGTTTAAAACTTTTAATTAAATCTGCCGCACGGACTAAATTAGCGTTAATAGAATTGGCCAAATCATTTGAAGTATTTAAATACTCTTCAAACTCTTCTTCACTCATATCATCATCAATATATAATTGTTTGATTTTTTTTGAAATATCAAGAAAATGGGTGATTCCAGTAAGGCCCATTCCAACGGGAGTATTGATTTCATGAGCAACACCTGCAACCAAACCACCTAAACTTGCCATTTTTTCTGAGTGAATTAGTTGATCTTGTGTATTAGTTAAGTTATTAAATGTTACTTGTAACTCTCTATTTGATGATTCTAATTCTTTTGTTCGATCAAAAACTTTTTGCTCTAGCTGTTCGTTTAAGAGTTTTATTTCTTCTTGTACTTTAATTCTATCTTGTATTTCTTTTTCCATAATCTTATTTGATAAAGATAGTTTTTCCTGAACCACTTCCATTTGTTCAATATCCGTGACAAGTTTTACTCTCATTTGATTAATAGCATTTGACATATTGTCTAACACATCTAATTTATCTTTTTTATACTTCTTATCTAATTTTAACGGTTTATGTAAGTTCTCTATATCAAGATTATGTGCATAATCTGCCATTTTTAGTAGATGTTTAATAATTAATTTGTGAACTAAAACAAGGAGTAATAAAGCCAGAATCAAAAATTTAAACAACTCATTTATCACAATACCTAAAATATCATCAAATAATTTGTCTTTTATAAGTGAGTATGTAACTTGAACACGAACCAAGCCAAGTTTACTAGAAATATCAGAAGAAAAATATTCTAAAGAAAATTTCAACTCTTTAAAATCACTTGTTTGTTCTTTCCCTACAGAAATAAGAGATTTCCCTTTTTCAATAATTTCAATAAAGACAACCCCTTTTAATTTCATGGTTGAATCTAGTTGAATTTTAAGTTGTGTATCGTCCATTTGCCATAAAGAGAATGCCAATTGTTTTAAGACTGTTTTTTCAATCTGGATAAAACTATTGTTGACTTTTTCTACTTCTAAATCATATTCTTCTTTTAAATTAATAGCACTATAAACCAAGGTATATACCATACTAAATAAAAACAAATATCCAATTAGCTTAATAGTTAATCTTCTATCATTTATTTCATTTATTTGTACATCCATGACAAACTCCTAATACTCATTATAACTAATAAATTAAAATAATTTGTATAAATATCAACTATATGGTAAATATAAGGTAACTTTTAAATTATAAGGTCGAATAAAATAATAATAATTTTTTAATCAAATTTTTTTATATATAATTAATATGAACTAATGATATAATCTCTTTGTATTATTAAAATCCCAAAAGGATAAAAAATGCAAAACTACGACTTTAAAACTTACACACAACTTTTTAGACATATACTAAAACAACATACAAATGCTACTTTTTTAAATGAATTAAATGACAATAAATATGAACATTTAGATGTTAACGAATTTGGAAACAGAGTTAAATATTTGGCTTATGCACTCAAAAATACAGGCATTCAAGCCAATGAAAATATTGCTATTTTTATGGGTTCATCTCCAAGTTGGCTCATTGTTGATTTTGCGATACAGTTAATAGGTGCTATTAGTGTTCCCATATTTGCAAATGTTTCAAGTAAAAACTTGTCTTACGAAATTGTTGATTCAAATATTCATTACATCTTTTGCGATAACAATGATTTATCTTTAGAGTTAAATGAAATGTTAACAGTTATTAGTACCAAAACATCAGTGAAACACTCGCACATCACTTTAGATTCTTTATACAAGATAGGTCAAGATTTGGATGAAAAAAATGTGTATGATTTAGATGAACTTATTGACAAGGTGCAAGAAGAAGACACTTTCTCAATCATTTATACAAGTGGAAGTACTGGAGTACCCAAAGGTGTTGAATTGACACAAACCAATATTATTTCTCAACTTCATTGTATCAATGAAGAATACCATCTCACAAATAAAGACAGAGCTTTATCTTTATTACCTTTGGCCCATATCTTTGAGCGCGCGGTAATGAGTTACTACTTAAGTCAAGGGGTGAGTATTTACTTTGTAGATGAATTACCCAATGTGGCTGTTTTGATGAAAGAAGTCAAACCAACTATGATGACAGTAGTTCCAAGGCTTTTAGAAAAAATATTTAATAAAATAAAGACAAAAATTTCTGAAAAAAAAGGAATAAGTAAATTTATTGCAAATACTGCATTCCAAAGAGCCTTAATAAAAGAAGAGAATAGCTTTGGTCTATTTGACACCGCCTATGATAAATTGGTTTATTCAAAATTTAGAGAGAGTTTTGGAGGAGAGCTAAATATTTTAGTTACAGGAGGAGCGAGCTTAAATAAAGAAATTTACAAATTCTTCGTAAATATAGGCCTAAACTTATACCAAGGATATGGATTAACAGAATTCTCTCCTGTAATTTGTGCCAATAATCCACGTAAACATAAAGTGGGCACTTCAGGTTTACCATTTAAAGATGTAGAAGTTAAATTAACAGCTCAAAATGAGCTACTTGCTCGAGGTAAAAGCGTCATGAAAGGATATAGAAATCAAGCCCAATTAACAGCACAAGCCATTGATCAAGAGGGTTGGTTACATACAGGAGACCTGGCAAGTATTGACAAAGATGGTTTTATTACCATTCACAGTCGAAAAAAAGAGTTGTTTAAAACTTCAACGGGAGAATATGTGAGTATTGTGCCCATTGAACAAGAATTATCAAAATCACGATTTATTGATTTTGCAGCAGTCATTGGTAATGATAAACAATACGTTACAGCTTTATTGTTTGTTGATATTGAGACTTACAAACAATATAAAGAAAAGAATCATTTAGATGATTTTTTCACTGTAGATGATTTTTACAATTTGAAACAAGTACAAAAGAAAATAAAAAAGCATGTCAATAATGTGAATAAAAATTTAAATAAATGGGAGAGAATCGTTCACTACGAGATTATAACGCAAACACTCAATATTGAAAATGGTGAACTAACACCTTCCATGAAAATATGTAGAAACGTAATTGAAAATAAATATGAACAGAGAATTAACGCAATGTACTAGGGGATTATTATGAAAGAAAGAATTGCTATTATAAATGGCCTAAGAAGCCCGATTGCAAAAGCTTATGGAAAACTTAAAGATGTAGAAGCAGATACATTGGGTGCAATTGTTGCCAAAGAATTAGTTTTACAAGTTGGTATTGATTATAAACACTATGATGAAGTCATAATTGGAAATGTAGCACAACCAGCACACGCTTCAAATATTGCAAGGGTACTTGCTATTCGTGCAGGATTTCCAAATACAACACCCGCTTACACAGTACATAGAAACTGTGCTTCAGGAATGGAGTCAATAAGTACCGCAATGGCAAAAATAAACTCTGGTGAAGGTGAGCTTTATTTGGTTGGTGGCGTTGAGTCTATGAGTAATATTCCAATTTTATATGGACATAAACTTAGAAATTTAATGTTAAGACTGGCTCAAAAAAAATCTGTCTATGAAAAGTTAAATACCTTACTTGATTTCAGACCA
>Ga0209826_1002328_pt1 | contig 12572 bp, 7 predicted proteins | sample GOMGulsemesocosm_5_FD_184637 | JGI IMG/M metagenome (GOLD analysis project Ga0209826, IMG submission 184637) | Methane-oxidizing microbial communities from mesocosms in the Gulf of Mexico - GOM15C Gulf of Mexico (SPAdes) (version 2) | ecosystem: Environmental > Aquatic > Marine > Cold seeps... | reverse complement strand
TGGAAAGAAGACTTGCCTAAATCGATACCAAGGACTTTGATAGTAGACATGATGGTTCTCCTTGTTGGGAGGTCTCACTCCCCAGTCTAGCGGCTGGGAAAGCGAGGGGAACCATCTTATTAAGCCGACCCTAAGGTCGGCTTCTCAGATCAAACAACAACAATCATACCCACCAGAGTGACCGGTAATATGGCGCGCGGCTGTATAACCCCGAGTCATCACGGGCTCCAGCGTAGAGTCAGGCTGGGGACACCGGCAAGTTAGACCGGCTTAATTCAGGACTTGATCGAGCAGCAGTGGATGCTGTTGTGTCGACAGTTGAATCTCTTTGCCTTCGCGGTAAACGGTCATGGTGATGGGTTCGTTCTTTTTTAGGTTACTAAAGTAGTGGCTAGCATTCGCCATGCCTTCCTTGGAAAGGCTAATTTTTTGCCCCCCAAGTTTTGTAATGACGTCACCCCCTAGCATTATTTTTTGGTTGTCTATAACGCTAGGAATACGCCCTGCGAGTAAGCCAAGTGAATCGCCCAGTGACCCATAGGCAACATTTTGTATTAGTAAACCACCGGTGAAAGGCAGGTTAATGGCCTCAGCCAATTTATCGTTAACGGGAACAAATTCCATGCCCGTCCAGATTAGTGGCGATCTAATAAAGAGCTCAACGGCCATGTTAATACTGGCTGCAAAACCTAGGCCTTCGTCGCCACCCGATGAGCTGCGGATGTGGCTGACAATGCCGATTAACTCTCCGCGATCATTGAACATGGGGCCGCCGGAGTTACCACGATTGATGGGAGCATCGGTTTGTAAAAATTCTAAGTCGAGTAGGTTGTTGGTCTCGCTGATACGGCGGCCGCTAAAGTGTCCAGCGGTTAAGGTTTGCGACAGGCCGTAGGGGGCGCCAATGATCACGATTTCTTCGCCGATTTTTATGTCGTCTGAGTTGCCTATGATGGCGGATTGTAAGTTATTGGGTGGGTCGATGATTTTAATGATGGACAAATCTGCATGGGGTTGTGAGGCGATGACTTTGGCGGCGTAGCGTTGTCCGTCGATGGTGGTGACTTCAATATTGTCAGCGATATGCACCACATGGGAGGCCGTTAAAATAAGATTGTCATTGATGATGACGCCAGAACCTAGGCCTCTTGCTTTGTCGTGTGTGATGCCTTTTCGAGTATCTTCCACGACATGTTGGACGGTGTTAATAAGAACAACGGTCGATTTTGTCTTCTCGTACAGGTCACTGAAATCAGTAGCTTGTACCAAGCCGCTGATGAGTAATAGCGCTGTTAACTGCAGGGTCGTAGTGATCTGAGGCATGGGGACTCTCACGTGTGATTTCGCATTAGCATAGCCCTTTGCTGGACGAAAATACCGTTTGAGTATTTTCGTGCAAAAAAAAACCGGCAAATGCCGGTTTTTTATGTGGGTCTGTTGGCCTACTCGCCATGAACAGCGGCGCTTAGTAGTAGGTTTTGCCCTCGGCGGCCATGGCTTTCATGGTCTCGGTGGCCACATAGGCTTCACCTAGGTGAGCAAAACGCTGGCTCCACTCACACAGGGTTGCCAGGCCTACCTCGTCCATCCAGCGCAACACCCCGCCACGGAAAGCCGGGAAACCCAGCCCCATCAACAGCGACATATCCGCCTCGGCCGGCGAGGCGACAATGCCCTCTTCGATACAGCGAGCCATCTCTATCGCCATCGGCAGCATGGTGCGGATAACGATATCCTCGGCGCAGAACTCGGCTTTGTCGGTGCGGCACTCGGCGATCAAGGCCTCGGCTGCAGCGCTGGTGGTGCGCGCTGGGCGACCCTTGTCATCTTTCTGGTAGTCGTAGAAGCCGACACCGTTCTTCTGACCGAAGCGCTGATTGCTGTGCATCTTCGCCAGTATCGATTCGGGCAGCAGCGGCAGTCGCTCGGGGAAGTCTTCGGCCAGCACCTCTAAACAGTGACAAAGGGTATCAATGCCGATGACATCACCCAGATAGGCAGGGCCCATCGGCCAGCCCCAGGTCTGCATCGCTTGATCGACCTGCTGGAAATCGGCGCCGTCGCGAATTAATAACTCGAAACCGTGGAAGTAGGGGAAGAGCACGCGGTTGACCAGAAAGGCCGGGCAGTCATTCACAACCACCGGCTGCTTGCCCAAAGCCAGGGAGTAGGCGACCAGGTCGGCCACCGTTTGATCGCTGGTTTTTTCACCGCGAATCACTTCAACCAGTGGCATGGCGTGCACCGGGTTAAAGAAGTGCAGGCCGGCAAACTGCTCGGGCTGCTTCAGTGACTGGGCCAGGCGGCTGATGGAAATAGTAGAGGTATTACTCACCAGTACACCGCCCGGGGCCAGACTGGTTTCAAGTTCGGCCAGCACGGCGCTCTTGATCTTCGGGTTTTCCACCACCGCCTCGACGATCACCTTGCTGCCCTCGAGCGAGTTGAGCTCAAGGCTCGGCGTAATCAGTGCCAGGATAGCGGCCTTTTGCTCTTCACTCATGCGCCCCTGGCGCACTTTTTTGTTCAGCAGGTTAGTGGCTTCCCCCATGCCCAGGGTCAGCGCCTCTTCGGCTATGTCTTTCATAACCACCGGCATATTGCGCAGGGCATTCTGATAGGCGATGCCGCCGCCCATGATGCCGGCGCCGATCACGGCCACCTTGTCCAGCGTCAGGGTGGCACTTTTCGCGTACTGCTTGGATACGCGCTTGACGTACTGATCGTTCATAAAGTTGCCGACCAGCGCGCGGGCTTGCTCGCTGTTGGCCAGCTTGGCAAACAGCTCGCCCTCCATTGCCACGGCCTCGGTGCGACCGACACTGGCCGCCTTGGCGATCAGGTCGATGACCGCCGCCGGTGCGATCAATTGCGGCATGCGCTTGCAGAACTGCGCCTTGGCCGCGGCCGCTAACTCAGCCGCGCGCTCGGCGCTGACGTCCATAGGCCCAGTCTTCTCTGCCCGGCGCGTCAGGTAATCGGCACTGTCGGTCATGGCATTGTTGAGCATTGCCAGAGCCGCATCGCGCAGCTGTTCTGGCTCCGCCACCTGATCCACCAGTCCAGCCTCAAGGGCGACCCCGACCCCTTGGTGACGAGCGCTGGCGTTCCAAGCCATGGCGGTCTCGAGTCCCATAATACGCGCCGAGCGCAGAGTGCCGCCCCAGCCTGGGATAATGCCCAACCCGGTTTCGGGCAGGCCGAGTTTGGCTTTGCTGGAGATCACTCTGAAGTCGGCGGCGAGACAGACTTCCAAACCTCCGCCGAGGGCAAAACCATTAATGGCCACGACACTCGGGAAGGGCAGATCTTCAATGCGATTCATGTTGTCGTTATTGGCGTGGAAAAAAGCCTGGATGGTGTCGGCTGGCTGGCCGAAGAGCTCGCCAAATTCGCTGATGTCCGCGCCGGCGACAAATACCGACTTGGCGCTGGTCAGCAACAGTCCCTTAACGCCATCAGTCGCGGTCAGGATGTCCAGTGCCTGATTCAACTCGGCCACGGTGGCGTTATTAAAGACGTTTACCGACGCGCCTTGAGCGTCAAAACACAGCTCGACAATACCTTTATCCAGCTGGGTGAGGCTTAGCTTCTTTCCTGCATACATAGGTTGTATCTCTCAAATAATGATCGGCTTCGCGACTTGCGCCGCGGAGCCCTAAGGCTTGGCCCATAGAAATGCCCGCGATAATAACTGACCGGCTGGTCAGGAACAATCCACGCATGGACTATGACCGACGATGGCTCGATCCTGCATCATCGCCAGCCTAGGGAGATGTGTTGGCTATGTGGTGGATACCTGACGCCGGAAACGCATGCCGGTACTAGAGCAACGCAGGCGCTGTTAGGGCAGTTTCCAGCAGATCAGAAGGGGGCTCTGGTGCCAGTAGATAGTTGGGTGTGGTATGTAAGGCCTGACGCCGGCGCACCGTGTGAGGCCTGATCCTGGGTCCCAAAAGGCCCGGCCCTTTTTCTATTTATTCAAACCCGCTTAGGGCAGTTGTTAATACAAACCTGCCAGGCTGATGGCTATGCCGCAGGCATTGGCTTGCGGTCTGGCGAGCCTTACCAGATTTCAATGGAGGGATTGAATGGGCCTTGCACGCCGGCCTTGCTGGTTTGCATGTGTATCTTGCAGGGCACCAGGCTGTCACCCTTGTTTTCAGGGTAGGCCTTGAGACCGTCCACCATACCTTCCTCAATCAAGCGCAGCAGGGTGCCAATGATTTTATGTTGAGCCTCAGCAATGCCCGCTGGCACATAGACGGTATTCTCCTCGATGACTTCCCCGCCAAAGGCCTCGGGAAAGAGCAGCATGGGGAATAACACCTCGGCGGCAACCGCAGCGGCCAGCTTGTCCTTCGAGTCAATGTGCGAAAAGTCTAAAACCACCGGCTCTGGCTTCTTCGATTTGTGAAACATTTGGCTTAAAAATTTAATCATAACGTTTTCTTTTTCAGACAGGTCACGGTGCTAGCGGCTGATGAGCCAGATCTAGCTGGCTAACCTAGGGTGGAGCTAAAGGGGTCTACCCCTGTGCTTTCCGGTGGTTGCGCTTTAGGAGTTTTCGGTGAAGTGTAAATGATGCGCAATGGCTAGGCCTGATTGTACATTATTCAAGGAGTGCTTTGATGTTTCTGGTTTCGTCCAGCTGGACGAGTCACTTTTCTTACAACAGCCTAAGAAAAGTAACCAAAAGAAGGGCCGCCACTCCTCACTGGCCTTCGGCTTCCCTCGCGTCGATGTGATTTGTCGGGTCGGCCTGATTCGGCATCCATGCCTCAAGCAGGCCTTACTCGAACATCCTGTTCTCGTAACCCGAAAAATCACACCGACACTCGGCAGCTCAGAAGGGGTTTCTGGTGCCAATAGATAGTTGGGCGTGGTATGTAAGGCCTGACCCATCCACAGGCCGTTCTTTTAAGAATAAGGTGATTGTCCGCTATCCAACTTGAGGGCTCCACCTGGGTTACTATTAATCCATTCAAGCCCATTACTGGAGCATCGGATGTGAGCAAAATCTCCTACTTCATGAAGGCATCGCATGATCAAAGCAAAGTAACAAGCAGGTTTCTCTAGTTCATCAGGTGCATATATTTTAAGAGCACCTTTAGAGGTATCTGTTTCTTTCTGTAGTCTGTCCCAATACCCACACTGTTCTTTAATTTCTACGAGGCCACCGATCAACCTGTCATGAACTAACTTCTTTGAACATGCTGTTGCACTTGGTTTGTTGATAGGGACTTCAGTCGGGCTAATCAGGGAGCTCTGTACAGGTTTTCTGTATTCATCTTTAAAGTTTATGAATAGTTGATCAATATCCATGCATGTAGTCATTAAGAAGCTACTGCCTTCTACGGACATTGTTTTAGAGTTGTTGTCGGGGAATACCCGTTTATAAAACCCACTTGGGTCTACAAAATCAAATGGGTATCGCTCAGATAAAGAAGCCAATAAATTGAAGAACTCGTTCCTATGAGTGAAGTAGTTTGAAAATGTATTCTGGACCTCAGTCACTTTCACCTGAATATTAGCTAGGTTTATCTGGTTATGTGTTTGTTCAGATCGATGTATCGCAGCAATAATAGCGACCAGAGGTATTGAAGAAGCCAATAGCATAAGAGGCCATCTAAACAGCCGGTACGTATATTCAAGATCGCTATCAGAAACTGACCATTGCCAAAACAAGTTGTCTCATTAATAATTAATAGCCACATGCTTAGTGCAGCAACAGTCGGTACTAAAAATGCTGTCCAGAAATACCATAATTGAATTAATGGCTTCCCTGAAGAAGAGCTGTCATATAGCCCAGTGCTCACGGCATCATTAATATTCTTGGTCATCAATCAATCCAGCCCAGTAATTTAAAGCATGCACATTTAAAATTTACAGCGTTGATAATACCCGATTGTTAAATAGAGGGGCTACCTATGGTCTTTCAGATTGGCACCAAGCTCCCCTTCTTCGCTGCCGAGTGGCGGCGTTATTTTTCGGGTTGTTTGCACAGGGATGCGCAAACAAGGTTCGCCTGAGGCGGGACGGCGAATCGAGCCGACCCGTAAAATAACGCCAGAGCGAGGGGGTTTCAGCGAAGTTGGGGCGGCCCTTTCTTTTGGTTCCGTTTTCTTTTGGCTGTTGAAAAGAAAATGAACTCGCACAGCAGGGCGAAAGAAAGCTCAAGGCGAAGAACGATAAGACAATGGATTGCCACGCTTCGCTCGCAATGACGAGAAAGCCACTAGATGCCCGCATTCGCGAGCAAGACGAATAACAGGCACAAAAAAGCCGACCCTAAGGTCGGCTTCTTCAGCTCAAACTACAAGCAACAAACTAACAATAACCCAGCATCACTCGCCAGAGTGACCCGTGATATGGCGCGCCGCCATATAACCCCACGTCATCGCTGGTCCCAGCGTGGCACCTGGGCCTGGATAGGTCGGCAGGATAGCCGCGGCGCAGTTACCAATGGCGTATAGGCCGTCGATGGTGCTGCCGTCTTCTTTTAACACTTCAGCGTTAACGGTGGTGTCCATGCCGCCGTGGGTGCCGAAGTCGCCGGGATCAATACGCAGGGCGTAGTATGGCCCTTGGTCGATGGCGTGTAGGCATGGGTTTGGCGACACGGTTTCGTCGCCGTAGTAGCGGTCGTAGGCATCGTCGCCACGGCCGAGCTCAAGGTCCTTACCGGTCTTGGCGTATTCGTTCATGTTGGCAACGCTCTTAACCAGGCCTGCCTTGTCGATGCCGAGCTTGTCGGCCAGCGCTTCAATGCTGTTTTCTTTGGCCATGAAGCCGTTCTCGAAGTATGACTTTGGTATTGCGGCGTCGGGGCGGGCTTGGTTGTCCATCAGTGGGCCGACTATGTACGACTTACGGAAGCGTGAATCGAACACCATGTAGGCGGGGCTGTTCGGCGAGGCTTCTGAATGACTATCGAAGAACTCGGTCTGGTAGGCCATGTAGTTCTGCGATTCGTTGGCGATGCGCTTGCCGGACATGTTAACAACGATGTTGCCGGGCAGGGACTTCTCCATGATGGCCAGACGCGGTGCCGGCTCGTCTGGGGCGTTGATGGTGGTGCACCACCAGGCGCCGTCCATTAAGCGCTTTTTGGCGCCGAGCTTTTCACAGGCGAGCAATGCGTCGCCGGTGTTGGTGCGGATGCCGCCGCCAGACCATTCGGTGCTGGTGGGCTTGGGCAGGTATTTGTCGCGCAGCTCTTGGTTGTATTCGAAACCACCGGCGCCAAGAATGACACCCTTGTTGGCTTTGATGGTGATGGCCTTGCCGTTCTCAGTGGCCTTGATGCCGATGACCTTACCGCTGTCGTCTTGGATCAGTTCGGTCATGGCGCAGTTGAGGGTGACGGGCACGTTGCGGTTTTTAATCGCCAGGAACATACGCGCGGTACCGGCTGAGCCACAGGCCAAGCGACGGGCGCGCTTTACCTTGTGCTTGAGGCGGAAAGGGGTGTCGAGCACATGCTTGAAGATCAGTTTAACCATCACCTTCCACCAGCCAGGTGGGCGGGTCACGAGTGCGTGAGCCTCCACCTGGGTGAAACCGATGCGGTCAAACATGTACATCATGTGATGGGTTTCTTGCATGGTGGCCATGTCGGAACCCACGGCGTCCCAGTTGATGGGCGCTGGCTCAAGTGAGCGGTGACCGGTTTTAGAACCGGGGCTCTCCTGATAGTAGTCAGGGTAGTGGGCCAGTGACTGGTACTCGATCTCTTTGCTCTTGGAAACGAACTTGAGCATCTTCGAGGCGTTGTCGATGTAGCTGGCGATCAGTTCGGGCGGCACCTTGCCCTCAGGCGTGGTGTCGCTGAGGTAGTCGGCGGCGTCTTGGGTGGAGTCGTTGGCGCCACACGCTTTGGCGTAGTGGTTGTTGGGTATCCAAATACCACCGCCAGAGACGGCGGAGGTGCCTCCCCACTTTTGGCCCTTTTCGATCACTTCAACGTTTTCAACACCCATTTCTTTCAAACAGAGTGCTGAGGTCATGGCGCCGAGGCCAGAGCCTACAACGACTACATCTACTTCACGATCCCAATTCACAGGGCTAGCTCCTCAAGTGGGGTGGCGGTGTCAGTAGCCCCTTGGGCCTTGGCTGAGCACGCCATCCAAATAGTGATTCTTTATTGTTGCTTAATGTGCCATCTATTGGTGGCTATAAGGAACCTATTCTTATCAATTATGAGCAAAACGTCGCTGTCTGGATGGACTATGGGCGGCGCTTAAACCGATAAAAGTGAGCCTGAATCGGCCTCGCTTGTGGTTATTAATTGAGCAGCTAGACTTTTTGCTCGAGTATGAAGGGAATCGACAGGGAGTTTTCTATGGGCAGCGTTAAGTTGGTCATCATTTATTGCAGCATTGTTTCGACCGCGGTGGGTATTACGTGGGGAGCCAGTAACCTACAGAGCGATGGTTTTTTAGCGGGGACCGGTGTGGTAAATACGGTGGGCAAGCCCGGTGATGGCCTAGAGATCAGCGACGCTGAACGTCTGTGTCGTATTGATGTAAGCAGCAAGCAGCCAGCGCGCTCGGTGGTGGAGGTCGACAGTCGCTCGAGCCAGCAATTGGCGGACGCAAACTTTCAGGTGATTGTGAAAGTGCGCTCGCCACTGGATCACTACGAGGCCATCAATAATATGGTATGCCGCGTGAATGTAGCGTCCGGCAAGGTCTCTTCCAACTCGCTGGAAAACCACGAGGATGCACAGGAGCATGGCGCGTGGCTGTTTTCCGGTTAGCTCTGCGCGTGCTTGACACCCAGTGGCAGAGGTTTGCCCGTGAGCAGGCGTTGCAGTTCCAGCGCTATGAGGTAGTTCACCGGCACCATAATCAATGTGATTACGGTGGCGAAGAGGATACCAAAGGCCAGTGAAACCGCCATGGGGATTAAGAATTGCGCCTGGGTACTCTGTTCAAACAGCAGCGGCAGCAGGCCAAAGAAGGTGGTCATGGAGGTGAGCATGACGGGCCTAAAGCGTGCGGCGCCCGCCGTCTGAATAGCCTCCAATACCGGCATGCCGTGTTTGCGGCGCTGCTGGTTGATGAAGTCGACCAGCACCAAACTGTCATTCACCACAATACCGACGAGTGCCAGTATGCCCAGTAGGCTGAACATGGTCAGCGGCATTCCGAGAATCCAATGGCCGAGAATGGCGCCGATGGTGCCAAACGGAATGATCGACATCACGATCAGCGGCTGACCGTAGGACTTAAACGGAATGGCCAGCAGGCTGTAGATGGCGAAGAGCACAAACACCATGCCGAACATTAAGCTGCTGAGCGATTCAGATTGCTCTTTGCTTTCACCTTCCAGTGTGTAATCCATGCCGGGGTACTGCCGCAGCTGCGCGTCGATAAAGGTGCGTATATCGGTACTGAGTACCTCCATGTTGACGAGGCCCTTATCGATGTCGCCGGTGATGTTAAGGGTTCGCAATAGGTCCGTGCGATAGATGGCCGTCGGGCTCTTGCCGGGGACCAGGGTGACCACCTGCGATACTGGAATACGGCGGCCATCGTCGGTGCTGATTAAAAAGTCTTGCAGGTTGGCGATCGTTTGGCGCTCCTCAATGGGGTAGCGCACCATCACCCGCACATCGTCGCGACCGCGTTGAATACGTTGGGCCTCAAAGCCGTAGAAAGCTTCGCGCACCTGACGAATAACGTCGGATTCGTTGATGCCCAGTGCGTAGGCTTCGGGTTTGAGTTGCAGGCGCAGCTCTTCCTTGCCGTCGGACATGCTGTCGGCCAGATCAAACACGCCAGGGTAGTTGGCCAACTCGGCTTTAACGGACTCGGCCACCGCTTGCAGCTCGTCGAAGTTACTGCCACTGAGTTGAATGTCAATCGGGTCGGAGACGTGCATTATCTCGGCGCGGTAGGCGAGGGACTCGGCCCCCGGGATTTGCCCGATCAGCTTGCGCCATTCGTTCACCAATTGGGTACTGGTGACCGTTGCGGTGCGCTGCTCGGGCGCGATCACTTCGAACACCACGCGACCATAGTGGGTGCCTTGGCTGCGGCCACTGCTGCCAGAGGAGGAGAGGATGTTCTCGATCACCGAGTCGCCGGTCTCGATGTCACGGTATTTATTCTGCAGCGCTTGCGCCTGTTGTGTCATACGCACTATGTGACGATCGGTGACTTCAAACGGTGTGCCCGAAGGCATGGTGAGGGTTACGCGCACGGTTTCCGATTCAACCCGCGGGAAGAATACAAAGCGGCTCCAGCCACTCATGATCAGCGCCACAATCAAAATAAACACACCGATAAAGGTCGCCAGTGTGGCGTAGCGGTAGCTCAAGCAACGGGTTAAAAACGGCTGGTAGTATTTGAGAATACCGTACTCAAAACCCTTGGCGAAATTCTGCTGCCACTGGCTGAAGCGGTTGGTCGATTTTTTATTAATTCGAATATGTTTGAGGTGCGCCGGCAGAATGAACTTCGATTCGATCAGCGAGAACAGCAAAATAGGAATGATCACAAAGGCAATCTGCCCGAAGAGCGCGCCCCGCACACCTTCGATCATGGTCATCGGTAAGAACGCCACCATGGTGGTGAGCACGCCGAAGGTGACGGGAGCCGCGACTTCCTGTGTGCCAAGGATGGCGGCTTGCTCGCCGTTTTCGGCGTGCTCTAAATGCCGGTAGACATTTTCGCCGGTGACAATCGCGTCATCGACGACAATACCCAGCACCAGAATAAAACCAAAAAGGCTGAAAATATTCAGCGACATGTCCATGAACGGCATAAAGATAAACGCGCCCATAAAACTGATGGGCACGCCCAAGAAAACCCAAAAGGCCACGGACGGGCGCAGGAATAAACTCAACAGGATAATGACCAATATACCGCCCTGCAGAGCGTTGTTGATGAGGGTTTGCAGTCGCCCTTTTACAATGGTGGAGCGGTCGCGCCAGGTGGTGAGCTCAAGCCCTGCGGGTAAATCGGCTTGACGCTCGGCGACGTAGGCTTTGGCCTTGTCGGCCACGTCCACGGCGCTTTGATTGCCGACGCGGTAGACTTCAATCATCGCCGCGGGGCGACCATTGAAGCGCGACATCAGCGGGTCTTCGTTAAAGCCGTCGTTGACCTGGGCGATATCGCGCAGGCGCACAATGCTGCCATCGCTGCTGGTGGCGACGACAATGTTGTCGAATTGGCTGCGGTCGTAGGCTTGGCTTTTAAGACGAATCAGGACTTCACCGCCGCTGGTTTTAAGGTTGCCGGCGGACAAGTCCAGCGACGAGTTTTGTACCGCGTTGGCCACATCGCTTAACTTTAAATCGAACTGTCGCAGTTGATGTTCGGACACTTCGATGGTGATTTCATAGTCGCGCACATCCTCTAGCTCAATTTGGGTAATCCCCGGGATGCGCAGTAAATCATCGCGTACGCGCTCGGCCTGTTGGCGAATTTCTTTTTCGCTTAAGCGCCCTGACACCGCCACGCTGATGACTTCACGGGTGTGCATGGCGAGGCTGATGTTGGGTTTTTCGGCCTCCGTTGGAAAGGTGTTGATGGCGTCGACACGGGATTTGATATCCGCCAGCAGTTCGCGGGCGTCATAGCCTGAGTCCACTTCGATGGTGATCGAGGCGCTGCCTTCTCTGGAGCGGCTGCTGATTTTTTTGATGCCCTCCAGATCTTGCACGGCTTCTTCCACACGGATGGCCACCGATTGCTCGGCTTCCTCTGGGGTGGAACCGCGCAGGGAAACCGACACGCTGATAATGTCCGTGGCGATGGACGGGAAGATCTCCGTGGGGATTTCGTTTTTCAGCGAATAGAGACCACACAACAAAATGAGCATGAGCATCAAGTTGGCGGCCACATCGTTGCGGGTGAACCAAGCAATCATTGTACGTCACCTGTTTTAGCGGGTGTGGGTGTGTTCGCTAGCTCGGATTTCTTTTGTTTTTGTTCAGCGCGCTGAGGGTGGTCTTGCCCCTCAGAGCTCGCTACTAGCTCGCTGCCCGAGCGGTTGTCGACAAGAGCCTTCGAGCCGTTATTAACGAGAGTCCCGGAAGTCACCTGACCCAGTGGTGAGGTAATCAATTCTACCTGGTTGCCCAAACCCTTGCTGATGAAAACTTGTTCGGCGTTCTGGTAACCAATTTCAACCTCGCGGCGCGCCAGGTGTCCGTCTTCGATTAGGTAAACGTAGCTGCCCTGATAAACGCTGGAGGTTGGAACAATTAATGCATTTTTCACGCTTTTGCCTTGGATTTCGGCGCTAACGTACTGGCCAATTTTTAGCGGCGTTTTTACTTGGCCGTTGGCGTCGAGGGTGCGGGCAAAGGGCTGGTTGATTTGTGCGACCACGTAGAGCTGATTGCTACTGGCGTCGATGGTGGCTTCGGTGCGCACAATTTTTCCCTGCCAGCGAGTGGGGGTGCCAAGGCTGCTGATCAACGTGACGTTGGGCAGGGCTTGGGCTTGGGCTTGGTGTTTGTCGTTCTGGCCGTGCGCATGCTGATAATCTTCAGGCAGGTTGATGAGCGCTAGCTCGCTGTTTTTAAGCGGTAAACGCACTTCTAACCGGTCAGT
>Ga0209826_1002327_pt1 | contig 12576 bp, 10 predicted proteins | sample GOMGulsemesocosm_5_FD_184637 | JGI IMG/M metagenome (GOLD analysis project Ga0209826, IMG submission 184637) | Methane-oxidizing microbial communities from mesocosms in the Gulf of Mexico - GOM15C Gulf of Mexico (SPAdes) (version 2) | ecosystem: Environmental > Aquatic > Marine > Cold seeps... | reverse complement strand
AGTTAGCTTGGAATGTTCTTAAAGATTTTTTAGAAGATCAGGGCGAGCAAAATATTAGAGGCTCTAAGGATGCGACACGAGCGGCCTTTAAAGTTTCGTTGATAATCGAAGGCGAGCAATGGATGGCGATGATTCAGAGTAGGAATATTTCATCACATACTTATGATGAGAAAATAGCCGAATCATTAGTCATGGTTATTTTTAATTGTTATTTCCCACTTTTTAAAGCACTTGAAGCCGAGATGGAGAGCCTTTAGTTGAAAATGGGGCATAGAAAGCAGGCTTTTGGCTTATCATCGCTTACGTTAAACAAGCTTGATAGTGTATTCAAAGATCACGCCTCTATAGAGGCGGTGGTTATTTATGGTTCCCGTGCAAAAGGGAGTTACAAACGGGGCTCTGATATTGACTTAACCATCAAAGGGACGTTGCTTTCTTTTTCTGAGCTAATGCAGGTTGAGGATGAAATTGATGATTTGTATTTACCCTATCAGGTGGATTTATCTCAATATGAAGCACTAGAAAATACTGACCTGCTTGACCATATTAATCGGGTGGGTGTTGCTATTTATAGTAAAAAAAATGAACGGATTTAGGAGGCTAAATGTTGCTAGGGATCTGTAAAGAGCAATTGTGCTTGATTGCAATACCTGGCCCCGTTTTCTTCTTAGGGCTTTGTCCAGCAGTAGGCACACTATTACATGATCGGAATAAATGTGGATAAAGTGATTATATAGCAGGTCTTGGGTGTGTTTGGTTGGACGATGCCCGTTGTTCGTTTACTTGAAGCATTAGAATGAAAAAAGAACTTTTGAATGAATTCAGTTGCTGGCAACGCAATGGCTTTGGTCATACAATGATAAATCCCTATGTTTAGTAATTGATAAAGATGATTAAGACAGATTTTTAAGGCATGATCGGCAGCGCTTAACGACCCTTTTTAGGGGCGGAGGCTAGTTTTAGTAATACATATATTAGTGAAATGACAATAAGTAAACAAAACTTTCAATTTACAATCGAAGCGGGAAAGGCGGAACGCCATTACTGGCAAGACCTTTGGCGCTACCGCGAACTTTTTTATATATTGGCTTGGCGAGATATATCTGTGCGTTACAAGCAAACAGTTATCGGGGTGCTATGGGCCGTACTTAGGCCGCTTCTTACAATGATGATTTTTGTCGTTGTTTTTAGCAAAATAGCAAAGCTGCCGAGTGAAGGGGTTCCATATCCAATCTTTGTTTTTGCAGCCATGTTGCCATGGACATTTTTTGCATCTTCTTTTTCAGATGCAAGTAACAGTTTAATAGGCAACAGTAATTTGATTTCAAAGGTCTACTTCCCTCGGTTAATTATCCCTGTAGCGTCCGTTTTTGTTTCACTGGTAGACTTTATTATCTCATTTGTTATCTTACTTTTTTTAATGGCATATTACAGTTACTGGCCTACCTGGCATATAGTGACGTTACCACTCTTTTTAGGCCTCGGCTTTTTTGCAACGTTAGGGGCAGGTGTATTTGTTGCCTCACTTAATGTCAAATACCGTGATTTTCGTTTTGTTGTACCTTTCATTGTGCAGTTAGGCTTATATATATCCCCTGTTGGGTTTAGTACAACGATAGTGCCGGAAAAGTACCAGCTACTTTATTACCTAAACCCGATGGTGGGTGTTATTGATGGTTTTCGGTGGGCAATTAGCGGTGGTTCAACCGCTTTAAATAGTACCGAAGTACTGGTTTCAGGTGTTGTTACGACAATGTTGTGCCTACTCGGCGTTGTTAATTTTAGAAAGGCTGAAAAAACCTTTGCGGATGTAATCTAATGACCGTAGCAATTAAAGTAGAAAACCTAAGTAAGAAATACATAATCAGTCATGAGAAAAAAACAGCGAGTTATGAAACGTTCAGTGGCTCATTAATTCAAACCGGTAGAAATATTGGCAATAGAATCATTAACCCCTTCCGCCGTTCAGAAACTGCCCTGGGAAAAGAAGAGTTTTGGGCATTAAAAGACATTAACTTTGAAATAAATCAAGGTGACAAAGTCGGTATTATCGGGCGTAATGGCGCAGGGAAGTCGACCCTGTTAAAAATACTGTCCCGCATTACAGAACCTACTAGTGGCAAAATACATATTAATGGCAGAATAGCCAGTTTGTTAGAGGTTGGTACAGGCTTCCATCCTGAGCTTACGGGGCGTGAAAATATTTACCTGAATGGTGCCATTCTAGGCATGAGCCGACAAGAAGTTAAATTAAAATTTGATGAAATTGTAGACTTTTCCGAAGTTGAAAAGTTTTTAGATACCCCTGTTAAACGCTATTCTAGTGGTATGTATATGCGGTTGGCCTTTGCTGTAGCGGCACATTTGGAATCGGAAATACTGGTTATTGATGAGGTGTTAGCAGTTGGGGATGCAGCGTTTCAAAAAAAGTGCTTAGGGAAGATGGATGATGTGAGTAAAGTAGGAAGGACAGTTTTATTTGTCAGTCATAACTTAACTCATATCGGTAAAATTTGCTCTAAGGCTGTTTACCTTGAGGGTGGTGAAGTGATCTGTTCCTCCTCATTGAATGTAGCTATTTCGAAGTACATAGAAAGGGATATCAATGGTTTTGAAATGGCATTTAAGCCACTGGTCGATGGAGCTGTAAGACTCCAAAGTGTGTCGGTTCTATCTAAGGATACAAAAGGTGTTTTTTTATCTACATTTAATAAAGAGCTTGTCATTGATGTTGAATTTAATCTGCGGTTGGAATTGAACTGTGTCTCTTTCCATTTAGGTATTGATACACTTTTGGGTGTTCGAGTCACAACAATAGATAGTAAATTTAATTGTTTTGAGCTAGAGCAGTTGATGCCAGGAGTATATAAATTGAATATTAGTCTGAAGGATATGAAATTGATGCCTGGGCGGTATTCTATTTCAAAGTTTATGATCAGAGATCAATCAGGAGAGAAAGCATGTTTTTTAAATAACATGGTGGCCTTTGATGTAAGTGACGATCTATATCAAGCCCCAGTAGGTACTGGGATTATACTTGGCGAAGCAAACTGGTCGCTACTAAAGTGAATGTTATTATAATAAATGATACAAGGCGAGAGGTGGGGCATTTAGGTTGTCTTTTGGTGATGGAGGTCATTGAGAGGTATTGTAAACAACTAAACTGGAATATTCTTCAAATGGTTTCACACCCTAGAAGGCAAGAAAAACTATATAAAAACCTCCTTGGGAGGTGTGATTTAGTGATAGTTAACGGAGAGGGTTCAATGCATCATGATCAAGGTATTGCGGTAGATATATTTAGACTGTGTATTTTGAGTAAGGGTGACGGTGTGCCAGTTTGCCTAATAAATTCTGTTTGGCAAGATAATGTGTTACTGGATAAGCAAGCAAAAATTTTTAATAAAATGTATGTTCGTGAAAGTTGTTCTCAATTTGAGTTGAAACGAATTGGTCTGGAGTCAAAAGTTGTACCTGACTTAAGTTTTTTGTGTGGTATTACTGTTGATAGAAATGGCCAAGATGAGTTTGTTTTTATTGACAGTTGGCATAACTCAGTAAGTGACTTTTTGTATGCGAAGAGTGACGAGTTTAAAGTTCCTTTCTTTAAGATGGGTAACTCAATAGTTGATAGAAAGCTTAGCTATTTTGGAAAAATCTTGAATAAGTTTATTAGGTTGGGGAGTTTAAATGATTTATCTCTTAGTTCGTTTGACATGCTTTCCAAAAAAGGAATATGTATTTCTGGAAGGTTTCACGGTGTTACGTTATCTATAGCTGCCGGAGTGCCGGTTGTGGCAATTGGCTCCAATACACACAAGATACAAGGGCTTTTGTTTGATGTTTTTGGGCATGACTGGAGTCGAATGTATATCAATCCAGAAGAGCTGGATGACGAAACTTTAAAGATGAAGGTTGATTATGTTAGGGCGAACTACGAACTGCTTCAGACAAAGATAAGCCGCTATATGAGTGAGGCGGACTATAGGATCGCTCTAATGTTTAATGAGCTGTTTGAGTAGTTATTGTGGAGATTTTGTTTTTTGTCACATCAAGGAAACATATTGAGTATATAGGCCAACTTAGGTTTTTTTTTTCAGAAGGTGTATCTATTAATATATGCACGGATAGACAGGATTTTAGTGGAATCTCTTCGTTTGAGCAGGCGTGTGCCTCGCAGCCAGATATTGTCGTGCTTTGGATGGCATACCCCAAGTTTTCAGTTTTAAATATATTGAAGTTTTGCTTAATGAATGGCATCCCCTGTATAGGGGCTCAAGAGGTCCATCAAATGGGGTTAACTAAGAATAGAATCAACCATTATTTTACACCGTTAGATGCTTTGATTGCGGCTTCTGAAGATGAAAAAACGCGGCTATTAGCACATAATGTTTATGTAGATAATATTTATGTTGGGGGATGGCCTTTTATAGGAAGGGTTCATTGCGCTCATTATTTGTTGCGGGCTTCGAAGGTGGCTGTACTGTTTTTATCTCCATTGGATGAAGTTGATAGGATATCAATAGAAACCAAACAGTTAAGGTTTCGTTTAATAAAAAAGACGGTAGGCCTACTGTCAGAAGGGTGGCAGCTTTTAATAAAGTTTCATCCTATGGAAGCGGCCCCAATAATAAATTTAAATGAGTTTAGTCAACAGGGCGTTATAATCTCAGTTGTGCCTCGTAATGTTTCAAGTGAGTCACTAATAAAATCTTCAATTGTTTGTTTTAATTATGGAAACTCCCAGGTTTCGATTGAGACTTTAATGTTGGGCAAACCTTTATATGTTCTTGATGAGAGGAATGGGTATTTACCTGTCATACCTTTGGGGTTAATGAACATAGAGGAGTTTCTAAGTTGGTATTTTGAAAAGAATCAGTTGGATAAGCTTGAGTTTTTTTTAAATGAAAGCGTAGTCGACCAGGCAGAAGGGTTGTGCAATATGGCTGGCTTTATTGAGAATTATGAGTTGCGAAGAAACAGGGAAAGGTTTGCTATTCACTTGTCACTGTTTTATTTATTCATAGGGAAATCAGAGATTTCAGAAGAAATAATCAACGAGTCTCTTGTGGATGAAAATGAGAAGGGTGAACTTCTGGCGTATTTTAATTCGCCTGAATATGGGGGAATTCTTCGTTTAAGAAAAAGGTATAAAGATGATAAGCAACTAATGTGGTTATTCTGGGTTAATTGCTCCACTAAACTTATGCATTACTTGTGTGGGTATGATAAGCCCCCAAAACATTACGTTCCTTTTTTTTGGGAGCCTAAGAAAAAATGGCTAAATAGCAAAGCAATGATAAACATAATTAAAAAACTGTTCTCTAAACTTTACAGCTCCATAAGGATATCAAAAAAAAGTTTGGCTCTTCCTTTGGAACCAACTTTTTTAGTATTTCCTGTTACGTATAGGTGTAATTTGAGTTGTGTTATGTGTACTTGCCCTACTCAAGCAAAAAGAATAGGAGAGTTATCATTAGATGATATAAATAAGTCTTTAAAAAATATAACTATAAACAATAAGAGCAGCTTAAAGAGGGTGAACCTAACGGGGGGGGAGCTGTTCCTAAGAAAAGACATAGAAGGAATTGTTAAGTTATTAATTAGTTATGGTGCTTCTGAAATAGCAATCTCATCAAACTGTTATTCACCATCGTTAACTATTGATGCTTTCGAGTTGTTATTGAAAAACTACCCGCATATTAAATGGGACTTTCAAACATCATTAGATGGGGATGAATCCACGCATAGTGTTGTGCGTAGAAACTCTCTCGCCTTCAAAAAGACAATTGAAACATTGAAAGGGTTGGTTGTTCTCCAAAGGACCTATAAATTTGGTTTGTCAGTGAATGCTACAGTTTCACCTGAAAGTATTGATACAGTTGAAAAAGTTGAGTCGCATATGGAGCTTCTGGATGTTCCTTTAAGTTATACATATGCGGTAGATTCGGATATCTATATAAATTCCAAGAGTAGTGATGTGGCAGGCGAGTTAGAATCTGAGCAATATTTAAATAAATTAAAAAAATTCTCAACGGATAAATATAGGGAAAGTTTTGATTTATTTTCCCTAGATATTTATTTAATGTTGCATGGGTATAGTCGGTTTACAGTTTGTGCTTTCTATGGGAGTGGGTACTTTGTTGAGCCAACTGGGAATATTTTTAAATGCTCTGTGACGACGGAGTCGTTTTTATTTGATTCTCTTAAGCAGGAAATGGTTGATGAAACTACTATTAATAATGTCGTTGACTCCATATCTAGTAAATGCCGTACCTGTTTTAATAATTGTGGGAACTCATTGCATAGTTTAGGATTGAAAGATTTCTACAATTCTCAATTTATTTCTAGCCGCAGAAAAATTTATTTGGATACAAGTAGCCTAGATTTTATTACACCCTTTAATTTAAAAAGGTTAGGGGTGAATGTTGAGGACTACCGGGGGCAGTCTATAACAAGTAGGGATTTGGTGCTATATACTGGTTGTTCAAAGTTTAACCATGGAGTTAGTACGTTAATTGAGGCAATTATGATACCTGTAGGGGCGATTAAATAACTTCAACTATAAAAAGTTATCAAATATCTGTAGTTATGCCTGTCTACAATGGTGAAAAATACCTTAAAGAAGCAATAGATAGCATACTAAATCAAATATTTACTGAATTTGAGTTCATCATAATTAATGATGGTTCAACAGACAACTCCGAACAAATAATCCTATCCTATTCTGATGAGCGTATTCGTTACGTCAAAAATGAAGCCAATTTGAAAATAGTAAAGTCGTTGAATAAAGGACTGTGGTTGGCTAAAGGTGAGTATATCGCTCGTATGGATGCGGATGACGTAGCACCCACAAACCGCTTAGCTGTGCAGTATGACTTTATGAGGAATAACTCGGCTGTTTCAGTTTGTGGTAGTTATATGCAGGTTTATGAAGAATCATGCAATGTATGGCGCGTACCTCTTACAAGTAATGAGATAAAAGCCCATATGTTGTTTGAATGTTGCTTGTATCACCCAACGGTAATTTTTAAGAAGGATTTAGTGATTAAAAATGAAGGTTATAGGGAGTCATTTTCTGGAGCTGAAGATTATGAGTTATGGCAGAGACTTTCTCAGGTAACAGGGGTGTGTTTTGCAAATATCCCAGAGCCTTTATTGAAGTACAGGGTGCATCCCTTGGTAGATAGGGGGGTATATAAAGAAAAACAGAGGAGGTTGGCAGGAGATATACGATTTAGGCAGTTAACAAAATTAGGTTTAGTTCCAACTGAGGAAGATTTTTTCCTGATTAATCTGCTTTCTTCAGGCTTTGGTTTATATTTATGCAAATTACCGATTTTAAATAAGTGTGAATTAATGCTTTCTAGAATTGAAGCGGCTAACGCAAAACTGTTTCTATATGGTGAGGACGAGCTTAAAAATGAGCTGCGGTCTCGCTGGTTAAAATTGTGTTTAAGAATGGCTTACAAAACCCCGTTAGTTGCCTTTAAATATTTTTTTAGTAATTATTCTGGCGGTACGTTTAAAGATGTTTATTATGTTGTGCAGATGGTTTGGCGAGCGTACAAAAAACGCGATAATACACTAACATAATGTAGCGCATAAAAAAATTAATTAATGTATCAAGAGTGTGACATTGGCTGATCAAAAACTACCTATCTTCATTATAAACCTTAAGGCTTCTGTAGAAAGACGAGAAGCTATGGCTGAGTTATGCGCTAAATATAATTTATCAGTAACTTTTTTAGAAGCAACTGATGGAAGGCTGTTAAGTCAGGAAGATTTAGATAGGGTTCTTGGCAAAGGTAGCGTGAAAAATACTTTAAGCCGTGACCTTTCTTTAAGTGAGCTGGGCTGTTTGCTGAGCCATAAGGCTATTTATCAAAAGGTTGTTGATAACGAGTTAGGTGTATGCCTGATCTTGGAAGATGATATTGAGTTTGGCGAAGACCTTTTGCATGTTTTAGATGATATAAGTATGCTGCCATCTGATTGGGAGCTGGTTCTTTTAGGTCATCATGCTAGTGAGTCTAGGATCAGTAAGACAAAAGGTAGTTTATGGGGTAGGAAAACCCTATTAAACGACGCTAAGTTAGTGCGCCCTTCAGAGTTAGCACAAGGGACTTATGGTTATCTCATTAATAAAAGAGGGGCGAGTAAGCTTTTAGCAGAGCTTGAGTTGATAGCTAAACCAATTGATCATTACACGGGTGATAGTTCTTATATTAATCTCTATGCAGTTATTCCTCCCGTTATAGAGGTCCATGAGGATTTAAGTGATAACTATCACTCAATGGAAGATAGGAAGCAGCTTCAAGCGGAAAAAGTTGCTCTGATTGACCCTGCTTCTTTCTCCTGGTATAAAAAGGCAGCTATAAAATTTGGTATGTATCAGCTTATACATAAAACCTTAGCTTTTATAAGAGCCTTATGGCAACAAGTTAAGCCCTTAAAAAAATATGACTGAACCTAAGCATTTTGTAAGTTGATGCTTTGAGTGTTACGGGTATAAAAGAAGCAATGTTGGAAATATTGTACTCCCCTTCTAATGCTCATGAAATGGGGCTTAATGCAAAAAAAATAGTTGAAAAGAAGTTTAATTTTGAGCGCCAAATGAGGTGTTTCGAAATGCATTTATTAGCCATGCTTTAAATTCTATGTTCAGTGAAATTAATTTTGATCGATCACCAATATCCTTTATTCAAATTCGGACTGATAGGATAATGATACCTCCTTTATTTGAGCTATTATAAAATGAATCCAATGATTTCTATAATTATTCCAACAGCAAATAGGCCTCAATTTTTGCTTAAGGCTATATCTAGTGCTTTAGAAGGAATGGAGGAAGAAATCGTTGAAGTAATAGTTGTTCCTAATGGCCCTTCTTGTTCTTGGAAGGAGGTTTTGGTGAATTTTGAGTCTAATTCATCAGTAAAATTTATTCCAATTGATGAAGCAAATGCGAATAGAGCAAGAAATATAGGTCTGAAAAATGCGAGGGGCGATTATGTTCGGTTTTTAGATGATGATGATTTTCTTATACCGGCAGGGGCAATCAAGCAATATGAGGTTTTGTCCAATTCTAACGCAGATATAGTGTCTGGGAGTGTTGAAATAATGTCACCAAATGGCGAAGGTTCGAAGCTTTGGATGCAGCCTGATGAAAAAGATTTTTGTTCGGCAGTTTTAGGGGTAAACCGCTGTTGTCAACCTTCAGGGCATGTTTATAGAAGGAGGTTTATTGAAAATCTTCGGTGGAATACGGCTATAAAAATAGCTCAGGATATAGATTGGATGATCAGTATTTGTTTGAAAAGCGAAGTGAAGTGGTCAGTAATACCAGATGTGGTAGGGGTTTGGGTGGACCACTCAGGGGCGCGTATATCCACGCAGAAAAGCAAAAATGAGATAAATAAAATAAATAAGGACTTATTTATTTCAGCTTATGAAGTTTTACTAGAGCAGGGTAGGTTAAGCCCTCAACGTAAAAAATGTTTAGTGGAAGGGCTCTGGGCAAGGGTTCATGCTGCGTATTTTTTACAGCCAGATTATTGGGCTTGTGTTGTAAAGAAAATAAATATGATAGATGGGGAAGCTAGACCAAATCAGCCAATTTATAATTACTTTTTGCTTAGAAATATTGCGCCCTTATATATATTGAAGTTATTGCAGATTAAACATCGTTTTTGTCATAAGTTTGCTGTTCTTCTCAGAGCTAAATAACTTGACTAAGGAAGCTTCAGATATGTTTATTAGTAATAAAAATGTACTGTTGTACATCGATCATTATTCACGGTGTGCTTTTTTTACTAGGGTAATAAAGGGATTGGGGGATATAGGTTATAGGGCAACAGTAATAACCTGTAAATTGTCTGTTTATATGGCATTGAGGAGGCATATTAGTAATGTATATTTGCTAAAAAAAAATAGTTACTCTATTGATACGAGTTCTACCTCCAGTTCTATTGATTTTTTGAGGGGGAGTCAGTCACTTGCGATGGCTAAAGAGATATATCAAAGCACTTATTATTTAGTTAATGAATTAGATAATAAATACCATTTTGATGTTTTTTTATTTTGGAATGGCTCTACAACATGTGACTTAGCTATCGACAGTTATGCGCAACACCATAAGAGGAAAAAACTATTTTTTGAGGTAGCAAACTTACCAGGTAAAATTTTTGTTGATCCTCAGGGGGTGAATGCTCGCTCATACCTCTATGAGCAGCCGGAGTTATTAGACGACCTCAAAGTAAATGAAAGCAGTTTTGAATGTTGGTTAAAAACAACTTTTTATGAAGACAAAAAAAAGCCACCTAAACAGTCCTTACTGCTGAATAAATTGAATTTTTTTAGCTTGTTAGATCGGGTGGGTATTTGTTTCATGGGTGTGTTGAGACTTGATTCTACTTCTTTTTTTGGTCAAGTTAAGCAATACTTTTCGCGTAAAAGTTTGGAAATATATTATGATGTTTTTGATCTTGAGCAACCTTATGTTTTTTTACCATTACAAGTTTGTAATGACACTCAGCTCTTGATTAATAGTTATGCGGATAATAATAAAGCTATTTTTTGGGCAAAAAGAAGAGCTAAATCATTAGGGGTGCCATTGTTAGTTAAACCGCACCCAGCTGAAACTGATGTGAGCTTTTTAAAAAGCTTAGAAGGCTTACGAAAAGAATTTGGGTTTTATTTGGTGAATAATAATACTGTTGATTTAATTCGTTTTTCTGAATTGGTTGTTGTGAATAACTCAAATGTTGGTTTGGAATCTCAAATGTTAGGCAAGAAGACAGAGGTGATAGGCAAAGCAATTTATCAGGATTTTGATAAGAAAAGGTTAATGAGTTATGTTCAGAATTATTTATTTGAATGTGATTATTTTGCCTCAGGAGAATGTAAAATTTCTGAGGACTTGGTTCTAAGTTTTTTAAAGCGAGCAGAGTTAAGTTAATGTTATGTCAATAGTTTTAGTTGTTTCTCCTGTCCCTACGCACCCAACAACTGCGGGTAATAGGGCTAGAATAAATAATATGTTAGAGCTCTTGAGAGCTGAAGGCCATATTATTCATTTTTTGTATACTGGAACTCTTGAAAATACTGATCAACATGCCATGAAAGATGCATGGCATGAATGTTTCTTTTTGCCTAATTTAAAACCCAAAGGTTTTAAATGGTTTGCCAAACTAATAAAGAACTTTTTTAAGATAAATACGGCTTGGCTAGATTACAAAATATGGAAAATAAATGCCCCATTTATAGCAAAGTTATTTAAGCCTTATAAGGTTGATGATTGGTACAATCCAGCCATAGATAATATGGTTAGGGTATTACAGGAAAAACACACCTATGATGTCCTACTAGTTGAATACGTATTTTTATCAAGAGCGTTTGATTTATTTGGTGGGAAGACGTTGAAAGTTCTAGATACACATGACGTTTATGCCAATAGGCATTTGATGTTTGTCAAGCAAGGGAAAATACCTCATTTTTTTTATACGACGAGGGAGCAAGAATCGATCGGGCTTAATCGGGCTGACGTGGTGGTTGCGATTCAGCGAAATGAGTGTGATTATTTTTCCCAAGTATGTGAGAAAAAGTGCATTGTTATAGGTCATGTTTGTAAGCCTAAAAAATTAGAGGTGAATGTTATTCAAGAGACAGTTAAGCTGTTATTCATAGGAAATGGAGCTGCACCAAACCTTGGAGCTTTAGATTTTTTGAGTAATCAGATTTTTAATGAATTAAAGAAGCAAAAAATCAACTTTGAGTGTGATATTGTTGGTGACATACCGGTTCCTGAAGGTAAACTTGTAGAAGAGTTTAATTTCATTGGGATTGTCGAAGATTTAGAAAGCTGTTACAAAAAGGCTGATATTGTCCTCAACCCAGTACAAATAGGTACAGGGTTGAACATTAAATCAATAGAAGCAATTAGCTATGGCAAGCCTTTAATTACAACTAATATAGGTGCTAAAGGTTTGGCTCAAGGAGAGGATACCTCCTTTTTAGTTGCTGATAATGAAGTAGAGTTTGCTCAGGAAGTATCTAGGTTAGTCTCAAACCCAAGTCTATATAGGGCGCTATCAAAACAAGCTTTTGTTTTTTCAAAAAAATATAATAAGGATGTCGTGTCAACGTTAACTGATTTTTTGATTAAATAGGTTATTTAGAAATGAAACCGAGATGATAAGTATTAATAGTCCCGTGGCGAGAGGTAATGGAGCTTTTGTTGTTCATAAAAGGCTTGAGGAGCGAATTAAAAACTATCAGGTAATGGCCTATAGTCCGAAGAGAACATTTTTCCCACCTTTTTTATATTCTATTGGTCGCAAGTCAGACCCGAAAATAATACATACAACGCCAGATTATGGGCTTTTCCATAAGAAAAAAGGTGTGCTACTAATTCTTACTTTTCATAATTATGTTTTAGATAAGTATATGCGTGCCTTTAGTAGCCCGTTACAAAACCTGCACTATCAAACAGATTTAAAATGGTTTACTAAAAAGTCTGTTGCATTGGCAACTGAGTTAACTGCGGTAAGTCAGTTTACAGCTGACTTAGCTAGAAGT
>Ga0209826_1002324_pt1 | contig 12591 bp, 12 predicted proteins | sample GOMGulsemesocosm_5_FD_184637 | JGI IMG/M metagenome (GOLD analysis project Ga0209826, IMG submission 184637) | Methane-oxidizing microbial communities from mesocosms in the Gulf of Mexico - GOM15C Gulf of Mexico (SPAdes) (version 2) | ecosystem: Environmental > Aquatic > Marine > Cold seeps... | reverse complement strand
CTGAGTCATCTTTATAAGTATCAAAAACATCACAAATAAAGAAATCTGTTTGTTTATGTTTATCTGGGGTAAGAAAATCAGCCATAGCTATTGAGGTATCAGGAACATTTATTTATGATGACTATACCTTAGTGTTGAGGTATCAGGAATAGTTTATTTTTTTATAGCACTACCTTCTTAATTTTTACATTTAAAATTTTCTCTATATGACTTTGGGAACAGCACTGTGACTTTGGGAACAGCACTGTGACTTTGGGAACAGGTTATTGTGACTTTGGGAACAGACTACTGTGACTTTAGGAACAGACTACTGTGACTTTGGGAACAGCTATATTTTTACACGCTACGGATATTAAGGGCTGCATAGATTTTTTTTGCCTTGTAACATATATTAACTATCTTTTAACTTATCTAACTTAGGTTTTATTTTTTATTTGTTAAAAGATAAAGAAAAAATGACCATTCTATTTTTAAGTTACCTTTTTATTACTTAGTAGTTTTGAATGCTGCAAACAAACATGAATCATAATGCCATTTTGTTCGAAATCTATTTTTGACGGCTTAGTACACCGGTCTCCGTTTGCTTTTACCGCCATACAGTCATAAATTTTATGTCCCAACTCATCGTAATTAAGCTTCAAGATCCGATAGCTTGATTTCAGGCTTTCTAGTTTACTATTTGCACTTATAACGTTTAAACGTTCTTTATCGCGCTCCTGAATCGTCGCTAAGTTAAATTTTTCTCTATCCTTTAACTTAGTATCAATAATTCGTTTTTCAGCCTCTAGCAAGGTTATTTTCGCTTGTAGCTCATTCACAAGACTAATCGTCTCAGGATCTTTAAAAAGACTGGGCTGCTGTTCAGATTTTCCATCTAATACATCAAAAAGTAAAAACAGTGTGTTGTCGGACACTAAGTTTAATTTTAGGTTACCTTTTAATTGTTTAACGAAAGGTAAAATAAAGCTATTTATCTTAACGGTCGCTTGCGGTGGCTTCTTTTTATCTAACGCTAACGGTTTTCTGCCTCGTGTTTCACGTTTAGCTGACATATCTTTTCCAGAGAAAGAGAAAAGAACTTAGTATAGTTTATTTGTAGGTTACCTTTAAATAAAATTTAAGCTTAGACACTAAAACCCTATTTCAGATTCTGTTTTCAACTTTAACAGCTCTTGGCCACCTATCAGTAAGTGACCAAAGTTTGTACGATCTAACTTTAAAAGTTTAAATTCAATGCCTTGTAATAGTTACTCAAAAAATACACACAAAGTTATCCACAAATAATGTGTGCAACTGTTGGTAACATTGACTTGTAGCGAAGTTATCACCACACAATACAAGTGAAAATAACAGCTTTAAATAAGCCAAAACTGTTTGATTTATAAAAGGTATTTAAGCTTATCCATAGAAAAAGGGTTGCCTAATAATTATTATTAAGCAGGAGAGAGTAGTAAAGGTTTTATTATTATTCGTAAGATTTAGTATTGAATTAAAAATTAAATGGCATAGATTGGCAAAGTATGTCATAAATAGCATTGTCTTATTTAAAAGCAGGTAATAAAATGGCTACGATGAATATTTCGGTTCCCGATCCAATGAAGAACTGGGTTCAATCTCAAGTGAATACGGGGGTTTATGCAAACACCAGTGATTATGTTCGTGATTTAATTCGTCAGGATCAAGTAAAGCACGACAAGACACTCGCGTTGCAAGCTGCAATTACCAAAGGACTTGAAAGTGGTGTGAGTGAAAAGTCGTTTGATGACATTATTGAGGTAGCGCGTAATAGCCTTAAATCGCATGAGTCATGAACGCTACTTACTTTCTAAAGCAGCTGAAAAAGATCTGATTGATATTTATCGCTATGGTTTTCTAACGCATGGTGAAAATCAAGCAGAACAGTATCTTCAGAGTTTAAAAGAAAAATGTCAGTTCTTAGCTAATAATCCTAAACTTTCTCCTGAGAGAACGGAGTTTACACCAGCTATTAGAATTAACGGACATAAGCAGCATTTAATTATTTATTTAGGCAAAAAGGATTCGATTTTTGTTATTCGTATTTTGCATAAGAAAATGGATGTGCCAAATTGCTTGGATCATTAGTTGATACAAGTAACTAATCTAGAGGGCAGTTGTTTAATATTCCTCAAGCAATAAAACCGTTATACTGGATCGACCTGCTTTAGCCTGATACTTTATTATCAAATTTAAGTGCTTGTTCATTGATCTCTTGTCTTCCATTTCTTTCCAATAACCTAACAAGTGTAATGGTTTAATAAAGCAGGATACATCTAAAGGCTGATTTATAATGTCATTAGAGGTGAATATGAGTAACGAAAACAACCAACCAAAACCTAGATACACACTAGAATTTAAACAGGACGCGGCAAAATTAGTCCTTAAAAATGGCTATACGCGACAACGAGCCGCAGATCATTTAGGGGTTTCATTAAGTGCCATTAGTCGCTGGGTCAAGGCAGAGAAAGGTCCTGACGAGAAAACGATTAAAAATCATTCCGCATTAAATTTAAGTGCACATGATGAATTAATACACTTACGCAAGGAAAACGAACAATTGCGTATGGAGCGCGAAATATTAAAAAAGGCCGCAGTCTTCTTTGCGAAAGAAGCCGAATAAGATACGCATTTATTCGTGAGCAACAGAAGACATACCCTGTGGCTGTATTATGTCGCGTTATGAGAGTCAGTACCAGTGCTTATTATGCTTGGACTAATAATCCTGACAGGCAGACTAAAACAAAGGAAGAAGCTGAACTCAAAGCAAAAATTGAGCAGATTTTTCGTGCAAATAAACAAGTGTATGGAAGTCGTCGAATGTCAGATGCACTTAGTAAGATAGGCATTAAGGTAGGACGTTATAAAGTAGCACGATTGATGACAGAACTTGGATTAAAAGTACGTTACCCCAAGAAATTTAAAGTGACGACTGACAGCGATCACAGTGATGCGATCTCGCCAAACAAGCTTGACCGTCAGTTTACGCTTAAAGTGCCAAATAAAGCGTGGACTACTGATATTACCTACGTCTGGACACTTGAAGGCTGGCTTTATGTTGCTGTCGTTATAGATTTGTTTTCACGCCAAGTGGTGGGTTGGGCAATTAATGATCATATGCGTACCTCACTTTGTTTAGATGCTTTACAGATGGCTTTTTGGCGCAGAAAGCCTAAGCCTGGGCTGCTACATCATTCGGATCGAGGTAGTCAATATGCGAGTAAAGAATATCGCAATCACCTGGATATCATGAAAATGCAGCAGAGCATGAGCCGAAAAGGGAACTGCTGGGATAATGCACCAACAGAACGGTTTTTTCGGAGCCTAAAACATGAACAACTGAATTACGAAAAGTTCAGAACGAAAGAAGCAGCAAAGCTGAGTATTATTGATTACCTAGCTTTTTATAATGGAAAACGAACACACTCTATATTGGGCTATCAATCACCCTTAGAGTTTGAGCGTGAATTCTATAAAAAAACAGCCTAAGAATGTGTCCTGTTTTACTTGACCATTACACTAAAACAAAAGCATTTATAAGGGATAGCAACAAACTGAAACTGAGTGATAAGCATTTCACTAAATTTATTGAAGCGCTTTATTGTTTGTCAAAATCCGAAGCACTCCCACCTGAATTTCAAGATCATCAACTTTGTGGTGATTGGTCAGACTTGGCAGTCATAGCCAACTGTTTAACTGATGTTACGCAGGCATCAAATAGAATGGGAGCTGTAGCGACACACTAAAACTGTAATCTATTGACTAATAATAAGTGCGTAATATCTATTATTAATAGAGCGCTTGATTCTGAAATAGCCGCAGGTGCAAAGCAACATATAGAAGCATTAGAAAATGAAAAAGGTTTTTTGATAAAATTTTCTAATGTTGTCATCAAGCATAACTCAGAATTAATAAGATTTATGGGGTTAGCGCCATAATTAGAATTACTGAAATAAGAAGGTTTTAATGACAATTAATAAAGTTTCTGAAAGGGTTCAGATTAAGACTGATGAAGATGATATCAGTGTTTACGCTAATATTTTATCTGGAAATGATCAGGCTGATTACTCACCTGAGTGGTTATTACAACAACTCGATTTGCAGGGGTACTCAGGCTTAAATGTTGTAATGAGTGCACATAAAGAGATAGAGGAGTTGCTTAGCAATAACGGTGTGGGAAAAGTCATCTTAGGAAAAAAAATAGATGCCAAGGTCGTTGTTAGCATAGCCAGTGATTCACTGTCAGCCAAATTATCTATAACAGCGGCTAAAGGTGGGAATCAGGTAGGTACAAAAGATATTGTAGTTGCATTGCATGATCAGGGAATTGATTTAACATTAGTTAATAAACAAGTCGTTGCCGCATTAATGAGAAAGTCACTTAAGAGTGAGCCTGGAGACATGATTGAGCATGTTATTGCTGAAGGGTTAGCGCCAGTCCATGGGAAAGATACTCAATTTAAGTGTTTGTTAGATAATTTGATGGAGCGTAATCCTCATGAACGTAGTGACGGTTCATTGGATTATTATGACTTAGGTGAGTTGCTCTGTGTGGGTGTCGGATGCGAATTAATGCGTAAGTATGCACCGACACCGGCAACAAATGGAAAGAGTGTTACTGGAAAAGCATTACCGGCTCGACTAGGTAAGATGCAGGGATTTAAGAAATGTAAAGGTGCCGAGCCGAGTTTATCTGATTCAGATCTTCTGATATCTACAATAAAAGGGCAACCTATTGCTATTAAGCAAGGTATCAATGTTGATGATTTATATACAGTAAAAAATGTCGATTTACATACAGGACATGTTAACTATGATGGTTCAATTATTGTTGAAGGTGATGTTGTTTCTGGCATGAAAATAAAGGTTTCTGGTGATGTACAAGTTTTTGGGATGGTGGGGAGTGCTTGTATCGAAGCTGGGGGTAATATTGATATTAAGCTAGGTGCAATTGGGCATGCTATGACAGAAAACCAGAATAATAAACTGCAGCTAGTTTGTAAAGGGAATCTATCGGCAGGCCACTTAGAAAATGCAGTTGTTGATGTGCAAGGCGATATTTTAATAAAGTCCAGAATTTCTAACTGCGAAATAAAAGCAGGGCAGCAGATTGTCGTCGGAAACAATAAAGAGAAGAAAAGTGGTATTGTTGGTGGCAGTGTTATGGCAGGTTCATTGATTCGAGTAGAATCCTTAGGCTCTTCTGGCGGTACTTTAACGCATGTCTCAATTGAGTGTGGGAAAGATACGCTAGAAAGAATAGAGACTGTAAAAAAAGATATAGTTGATAGTGATCAGTTGCTTGTAAAAAAATTGGGATTAATGGTCAGCTTATCAAAAAAGCACACTGAAGAAGCGCAGCAATCTTTGAAGGTTGGGAAGCAAGAAACTGAACAACTTAAAGTTGATATAAGAGATTTAATGATTCTGCGTGATAAACTTGAGCTATTAGTTGAAGAAACGGCTAAAGGGAAGATTATTGTGCAAAGAGAAGTTTTTCCTAGCGTAGTAGTAAAAATTCTTGATCAGGAAACAGAGGTTGAATCAGGCTATGGAAAAGGGGTATTTTCATTGAATATGCAGGCTATTTCTTTTGGTGTTTGAGTGTAATGTTCTGGTTACATGCAAAATATTATTTTTTAGAGACTGTACAAAACTTTGTATAGCTACTTCAGAAGTTACTGGTGCTAAGTAGGTGTCCATAAGTATTCTAACATTTTTCAGGGTTTTCAAATTAAGCGGAAATTCCTGATATCTATACCATATAGGGGTAGAACGATCTGTTTCTAGATCATCCTGTAAGACATAATATTAAAGGCCTTCAGAGGAGTTATAGATTTCAAGTTCGGCCACAATATTATACGTAACCTATTGAATATTAATAATTTGTTCCTATCCTTAATAGCCCATTCAAATTCTTATCAAAGGTCAATTGGTCTTCGCTACTTAACTGCCCCAAAGTACCTCGAATTAACCGATGATCCAGGGTAAATAATTTAAGCCGAATTAAAGACGGAGCGGATAATCCTGCTGAAGAAAGGTCATTAATCAGACTATCAATGGCCAATCTGAGTGCTGTGCCGAGGTAATCATCGCCATAACACTGTGCCCAATTTGATTATTGAATGGTTCTGCTGCTGAGATAATTAAAGCAGGCCTGTTCTTACTCGCCATTTTATCTGTAAAAGGAAAAGGAACTTTGACGATGGTGTAACGATCATAGGTCATGATATGCCTCCTCATCGGCTTCACTATTCCATTCCGATAAAGTACCACTGATGGCAGTGAGATAATCAAGGTCGATGGGTTCAACACGACGAACAGAAACACTGCTTTCCTCTTTTATATCCCATGCGATCGTATCTCCTTTTTTCAAGTGGAGGATTTCGCGTATTTCTGAAGGAATGGTTATTTGTCCTTTACTACTCAATTTTGCAAGTTGGATCATCTTTATTCCTTTTAAGTAAGGTTTCCTTACTATAAGTAATTTCAGTGATACTTTCAATGCTTACTTCTTTAGAAAAAAGGAGGTGGGTATTTTTCCCATATACTGTGTGATAAGCAAGGATTATCACACAGTAGAGTGCTATAATTGATCCATGAATCAGCTAACAGAAAAACTCAGCCAACCGCTCAATTCGACTCAACTTGAAAAAGCGCAAAAATATAATGAAGCATCGAAAGGCGCTTTTTCTGAAAATACCGAACGCGCTCGAATTGCAGACTGGAAAATATTTGAATCGTGGTGTGATGACAATAATCATCTTTCCTTACCGAGTTCGACCGATACCTTAGTCGCATTTATTGATGACCAAGCCAACACTAAAAAAGTCGCGACCATCAAACGCTACTTAACCACCCTTGCAACTGCACATAAAGTCGCTGGATTTGAAAACCCAATTCAAAACGAGTTCGTAAGATTAGCCGTTAGACGTATATCAAGAAAAAACGGCACGCGACAAAAACAAGCACAGGGATTTAATTGGCCACAGATTCACTTGGCATTACAAACTTTAGATGACTCACCCAGAGCCTTATTGGATAAAGCCCTGGTTTGTGTGAGTTATGATACCTTGTGCCGACGCTCTGAAACGGTGTCGATTCGAGTAGAGGATATTACGTTTGCAGAAGATGGCTCTGCGACGCTCACTATATTAAAGAGTAAAACAGACCAAACAGGCGAAGGGACGGTGAAATATTTATCGCATACCTCCGTGGATTATCTTAAGCAGTGGTTGGAATATTCAGGCATTACCGAAGGCGCTGTGTTTAGAGGATTAAATCGATGGGGGCATGTGTTACCGAAAGCCCTATCTGGTGAAGGCGTAACACGCAGTTTCAAACGAGTCGCACAACAATCTGGGATAAATATTGAGAAGATCAGTGGGCATTCAACCCGCGTAGGTGCTTGTCAGGATCTTGTCAGTGCAGGCATTGATATGCCCGCGATTATGCAAGCGGGTGGGTGGAAAAACCCTGAACGCGTGGCTCGTTATTCAGAGCGGTTACAGGTTAAACGTGGCGGTATGGCGCAACTCGCAGCCATTCAGCGGCGCTAAGGGAATCATCATGAATCGTATTTATCTTGAATACCATGATGAAGAGCATAATAAACATCGCTTTTATCAGCTTTTTATCGTTCCCACACTGTTTGATGACTGGTCGCTAGTGCGTGAATGGGGGCGCATTGGTAGTCCAGGAACAGTAAAAAAGGACTGGTTTGAAACGGAAGCACTCGCTGATTTATCCTGCCAAACACTAATCACACAAAAAGAGAAAAAGGGCTATATCAAACTGTCATAATGTGAATTTACTTGGATTAAAAACAGATAAGTTTGTCCATTAATGTTGATATTTGGAGTGAAACTATAAATGACGAATTTCCGCTATCGACCCTAAGCTGACATTAAAATTAGGTAGCTCTGTTAACTAATATTAGGAAGTTTTTGTGAAGAGTCTATATTGATTCTTACCTGATTTCTTTACTGCATACATGGCTTCATCTGCTTTATTTATATAATCCTGTATGGTTAGGTATTCATCTTTATAGACTGCAATGCCAATACTACAGCCAATATGTGCAATTTGATTACCTACTACATATTCTTTTGAAATGGTTTGAATGATTTCTTTAGCTACAAAAATAGCATCATTTTCTGAGTTAATTTCATGCAAAAGAACCACAAACTCATCACCGCCATAGCGCCCCACTGTATCACTGTCTCTTATTTTATCTTTTAAACGCTTACTGACTTGCTTTAATACAATGTCTCCAGCTTCATGGCCATTATTATCATTAACATTTTTAAAGTCATCTAAGTCGATAAAAAGTATCGCTGAGCTAGATTTGTGGCGTTTATTCATTGCCATGACAGTTAATAATCTGTCATTGAACAATGCTCTATTAGGGATATCCGTTAATACATCATAACTTGCCATATGTTGCATACGTTCTTCAGCTTTAGTTCTGATTTCAACTTCGTGTCGTAGCTCTTGAGTTCGCTCATCGACTCTTTGTTCTAATAGCTGATAGGATTTTATAAGCTCTTGTTCGGCTTTTTGATGTTTTAGTCGATACCGTGTCAATCGCCAACCTACAAGTAGTAATAATAGTAATAAAGGCAACACGACATAACTGTACTTAATTAAAATATCTCGTTGCAATGAATTAAGTTTTTCATTAGGAATCAATGAAACAATTTTCCACACATAGTCATTAATCGATAGTCCATGTGTTTCAGACTGAGCTTCAGGATTAATATGTTGATGTGCTGGTAATGATTCATGTATTGGGTATGATGATGCAAACGTAAAGATACCCTCCATTGTTTGAATTTGTCCTCCATCTTGTTTTATAAGTTGAGGCCAAACGGTTGGGTAATATTTTTGAAAACGTTGCTCATTGTTATACATAAATCCCCAAGTCATTTTGCTATTAACGTGTTTTAGCCAATAGCCTTGAGCATTCAATAATGAAATAGTCTGGGTCTCGTACTTTGTTAAGCTCGATACTTTATCAAGTAAATTTTGTGCTAAATAATTTAAGAGTAGTACACCTATTTTTTTACCTGATTGATCATAGATAGGTGTGCCTATTCGTATCATTGGTTTGATAGGGTTTTCTATTTCACCATTTTCAATATTTAAATCAAGTGGAGATATAAATATCTCCCCCTTATCGAGTGAAATGGTTTCTTTAAAATAATAACGATGATGCTTATTTTGTAGTTGATTTATTGGAACCTGAATTACCTGATGATTTTCTATATCAACTCGATGGGTTTCTTGTCCTTGCAAATCAAGTATGCGGATTTGGTCATATACGCCAATATTGCCAGAAAAAGCAATAAACTCTTCAATAATATGTCCTGCCACGTGCCCATCTGGAGCATGGATTTTCACTAAGTCTGAAAGTGTCAACACATCAGAAACTCTCTCGATTAGAGCATCTTTTATTGTGTGTTGAACTAAAGTGACATTATTGAGTTCTTTATTTTTTAAGCTTTCAAGGACTTTGTTGTATTCTAGGAAGAAAACATAATTAGACACAATACATAATGGAACCAACCAAAGAATGAGCACTTTGCAAAACTCTTTCACAGTTAATGCACTTCTAATTATGGCCATTAGTATATTCTATAATTTAAAGGGGTTAGCAGTAAGGGATACTTTAGTGTACTACATTGAGTAATGATACATATTTATGACTGGCTGCTCATGGCTGTAAGCGGAAATTCGTCGTTTACAATTTCACCTCAGCTATCAACTTACTTTAGGGGTTAGCGTTACTTTCCGAACAGTTGCGCTTCAAACCCCATTAACTACCCTACCTTCAATCATCATCACCAAAAAGCCACGAAAAGCTAATTAATACCACCAAAGTATTCATCACGCCCAGCTCTCGTACTCCCCCTAAAATAGCCTTAATACACCAAAATAAAAGCAACAGTATTAGCGCTAAAAGGAAATTTCCTGTTATGAGCCATGCAACAAGAAAGATTATTATGACCATTATCATCACAACCCCTTACTGCACGCCCAATGCTTTATAGGCCGCATCAACAGGATCAGCATAAAAACTGATCTGAAATTTAGCAAATAACTCAGCGGGTACCGTTGGTATATCTGATGCGGATGACATTGGCAATAATATCTTTGTTGCGCCACTGTCCATTGCCATTTGCATACTGTCGGCTAGGTCTTCAACTGGATTAACCACGCCTCCTAAGGTCATATTACCTAAAACCACCATTTGCTCTTGAATGGGCTTTTTCATTAGCACAGAACAAAAGGCGATAAAGGCGGCTAAGCTGGTTTGTGTACTGGCACCTGAATTATGTAATTCAACAATATGCAGGTGAAATTCAAATTCAGAGAATTTATCCGCTTGGGTAATTCGACTCAAATTGCCTTTAAAATAATCAAAACCGACTCTAATCGCTTCTCTTGCAACCGTACTAGAACCAAAACCTGATGACCTGTGCGATCCATGCCCTGCCATCATCTGCGTTTCAAATCGGTATAAGCCAAGCAAGCCTGTATTGCCTTTCGTTACTAAATGCACAACACCAGGCGTTGCCATTCCTTCTGGAATAAGCTTACTACCGCCTTGCTCAGGTACATTAATAAAGAATTCTTCTAATGACTCATTATCAAGATAGCTAAAGTGAACATCGTAAAACTCCATGCCACCAATTTTCTTTAATTGCTCTTTAATTCGACGCCTGACTTCTAAAGCATAAACCAAGCATTCTCTGACATCCTCCTTCTCAAATTGACTACTCGGGTGCAGTAATTTCAAGAGTCCTGATGTCGTACGTCTAACCGCAATCACATCACGTTGATTTAAGTTATTACCTAATTTGAAATATTGATCAATAGCATCCGCAAAATTACGCTTGCGCATTTCTCGCATATATTCAGCCAAGTAATCAGTAATCAATCCATAGCGATTCGTAAAAAACTCAGGGCGCATTTTAGGAATCTCCCATCCAGGAATATAGGCATGGAAGCGATCAAAAAAAGCGGTATCAATCATTGCCGCAGGAAATGGCGATAACAAGTGACTGGTTTTTACCAAGGTCTCTACGCTTTGATTGATATTACCGATAAACACCATCGATGCACTGGCCTCAATAGAATCACGCCCTCTGGAAAATGATCCCGAAGCCATGTAGTCTTTCATAATCTGAATCCCATCATTATCATGAAAGTTAATGCCAGCCACCTCATCAAACGCCACCACATCCCACATGCCGACTAGCCCAACTTTACGGCTACTCATATTGTAAAAAAGATTAGCAACCGTTGTCTGCCCGCCTGAAACTAATAAACTATTAGGCGAGCATTCTTTGTACACATGGCTCTTCCCTGTTCCTCTTGGGCCTAACTCGCACACGTTATAGTTATTTTCCACAAAGGGAATCATGCGCGCTAAAAGATGCCATTTTGCCCGCAACTCTAAATTAGCAGGTTCCATACCGATAGATCTTAAAACCAAATCCATCCACTCTAAAGTGGTAAATTTCTCACGCGCGGTAAAGAGTTCATCCATATCCATATTAGGCATTTGGATAGCCTTTAACGACATAATCGAAAAAGGAGAGGATTTCTGCCCTTCTTCAAAGAAATGCTGCAAAGTGATAATGCACCATATCCCGCCCGTAAATAACTTCTCGTTTTCTTTTACTATATTAACGGGAACATACGCATTACTGAGCCCCAAGTTTGATAAGTTAGCCTCGTAAATATCTTTAGACTCATTCAGCTTTACACTGACTTTATCAATCACTTTATAAGTCCCGCGCTCCCGAATAAGTGACTTCACCTTTTCCGCTTCATCAGGACGCACATAGTTTTCGGCTAAAACCTTTTTAACATTTTCCAGCCCTTCACTGACAACTTCCTCATCCTCTGAAGCACAATACATTCCCAGCAAATATTCCAAAACATACACAGGGACATTCACCCCTTCTTTTAGCTGCTTAGTTAAATCCTTTCTAACCACGCGTCCTTTAAAATGCTCATTTAGCAGGCTATCAAGATCTTTATCATTGACGCTATTATCTGTATTTTCCAAAGCTTCACTCCTATCCTTTATACCCACTAAAAAAAGTCATCTTGAAACGCTAAATCAATCGTCACCGCATATTGATTATATCGAGTCTGTGTTTCTGTATTTTCCAACACCAACGTATACGCAGCATGCCGCTCAAAATTAGAACCGATCAATTTCAATCTGACATCACGGCTACGCTCATCCATCGATTGACTTTGGCTATCAAAATTAATCCCTTCTCGGCTAGAGACTTCCTGGCCCTCGCTATTAATAATAAAAACATCCAAAGCTCTCGCCACAAAACGATCACCCACCGGCTCTGTCTGAATAAAACTTACTTTATCGATATTATTAACAATCTTAATGGGCTGTGTTTTAACCACCACCCCCACCGGCTCTTTTTGGTTTTGCTGCATCTTCTCACCGCGTAAGGCAGAAATAGCAATCAATGGCACACAAATTTCCTGCAACATGGCACCGCCATGAACAAACCTTGCCCCGCCAATAAAATGAAAACG
>Ga0209826_1002320_pt1 | contig 12598 bp, 8 predicted proteins | sample GOMGulsemesocosm_5_FD_184637 | JGI IMG/M metagenome (GOLD analysis project Ga0209826, IMG submission 184637) | Methane-oxidizing microbial communities from mesocosms in the Gulf of Mexico - GOM15C Gulf of Mexico (SPAdes) (version 2) | ecosystem: Environmental > Aquatic > Marine > Cold seeps... | reverse complement strand
GCGGCACAATTCCTTTTGTGATAGCGGCACTAACGATGACAGCAGTCGGTGATGCCGCTTTTGAAATGATTAAAGAGATTCGTCGTCAATTTAAAGAAATTGATGGGCTTCTTGAAGGCAATGCAGAGCCCGATACCGCGCGTTGTGTGGATATTGCGACGACTGCCGCTTTAAAGAAAATGATAGTGCCCGGTGTTATTGCGGTGAGTGCACCGCCTTTAGTGGGCTTTTTAATTGGTGCGCAGGCTCTTGGGGGAATGTTATCGGGCGCTTTATTATGTTGTGTTTTGATGGCTTTGATGATGGCTAATGCAGGTGGGGCATGGGATAACGCGAAAAAATTTGTAGAAAAAGGGAACCTCGGTGGTAAAGGTTCTGATACTCATGCAGCGGTTGTTGTGGGAGATACAGTAGGTGATCCTTTTAAGGATACCTCGGGGCCATCAATGAATATTCTAATTAATGTGATGGCGATTGTTAGTTTGGTGATTGCGCCTTTGTTGAATTAGATGGTTTATACGTTGAGTTGAAAAAGGGGATATATGACGGGCGATTTTTTTAATTTAAAAACAGGTGTTTCAAAAAGTAAGCTTGAGCAGGAGGCGGTGAATGAGTTATATGCGGCTATCTATCAAGAGGATATTCAGTTTGCCGTATTTTTCTGCTCAGTTGCTTATGATTTGCCTAATCTTAGTCGAGCATTAAAGGCAAAATTTAATAAAACTTGTTTGATTGGCTGCACAACAGCTGGTGAGCTAACACCCGAAGGAATGGAGGATGGGGTGCTTACGGGGTTTTCAATTTCTTCCAATCAATTTATTGCGGCGAGCGCTATATTTGATATGAATGATATAGAATCGGATGAAAGTGTTGCTAAATTAAAGGCACTTCAGGCGCAGGTAACGTCGCAAACAGATAATACTTTTAGATCGTTATCTTGGTTATTATGTAATTCAGTTAACTCTAAAGTGGAAAGGGTTCTCGATATTGTTGGTCAAACATTTGACTCAACACCTGTGATTGGTGGTTCACCCGGCGGGGGGGATGAGTTCTCGGAAACACTTGTTTATTATGAAGGTGCTTTTCACGCTAACCATACCCTTGTCTCATATATATCAACGACTCTTCCGTTTGAAACTTTTAAAATTGATGATTTTAATGAGGAGTCTAGGCGTGTCGTATTGACGGAGGTTGACGCAGCGAGCCGTATTGTCTCGGAAATAGATGGTTTACCAGCAGAAGAAGGTTATTTAGCAGCAGTTGGTGTTGATGAGGAAGACTTAACACCAGCGTTTTTTGCTGCGCATCCGCTGGCGGCTAAAGTGGCTGGAAATTTGTATGTTCGTGCTATTGCTCCGCCTTATGCGCATAGGGAGGGTATTCCGGAAGGGAGTCTACAGTTTTTTTGCGCTGTAGAGAGGGGAATGGTGCTATCCACAGTGAGTACAAAGGAGTCGGTGGCAAACTTTGAGGACGTTTTTGCGGGCCTTAATGCTAAATTAGGTGCTGCTAGTTTGGTTATGGCCTGCGATTGTATTTACCGAAAATTTGACTACAAGCGACACGATGTAGCCGATGAAATATCTAAAGTAATGGTTCGTAATAATGTTATTGGCTTCCACGGCTATGGTGAGCAAATAGGGGTTATGCATGTTAACCAAACTTTTAGTGGTGTCTATTTTGGGGTGATGAGTTGAAGTGTATGAGTGAGCAGGATGACATTGAGATACTTAAGAAGGAACTAGAGCAAAAAGATAAAATTATTGATGCATTGATGCATCGTGCAGAGGTGGTTAACACGGGGCTTTCAAGTGATTTTAATGCCTTTATTCACTCGGTGGAACTAGAAAGTCAGGTTGCAAAGAAAACAAATGAATACCGAGCTGCAATGGAGCAGTTACAAGTACAAAGCTATAAACTCAAAGCAGATCGCAGTTTTTACTTGCATTTATTAAATAATATTGATGATTTTGTCAGCATTATTGGCCTAGATAAAAAAATTATTTTCACCAATGAATCGTCATTAACGGTAGCCGGTGTGACGTTAGCGGATGTTCAAGGTTCTTATCTTTGGGATCAGGAATGGTTTAACTTTCCTGACTCAAGTAAGGATCTAATTAAAGCAACTGTTAATGATGCTCTGCAAGGAAAAGAGTGTAGTCATGAGCTCCAAATAAAAATTGTAGAAAATGGTGAGGCCAGGCTTTTCTGGGTACGTTATGCAGCAAGGCCACTCTTTAACGAAAAAGGGGTCGTTAGCTCAGTATTAATAGAAGGTTTTGCTATTGATGAGCAGAAAAATGTAGGCTTGTTACTGCTAGAGGAAAAAGAGCGCTTTCAGACGACTCTTGAGTCAATTGGTGATGCGGTTATTGCAACGGATAATGAATGCAATGTTACTTATATGAACCCTGTTGCCGAAGCATTAACAGGGTGGAGAGAGGTTGAATCTATAGGCCAACCATTGGACGTGGTGTTTTCTATTATTAACGAGGAGACGGGGCAGCCAGCCAGAAATCCTGCTAGGTCTTGTATGGAGGAAGGGCAGACCCTAGGGCTTGTTAATCATACGGGCCTATTGCATAAAGAAGGGCACATTATTTCAATTGAAGACTCTGCCGCCCCTATTCGTCAGGAGAGTGGCAATATTATTGGTGCAGTATTAGTTTTCCATGATGTAACTGAAGCGCGATCAATGGCAAAGGAGCTTGAATTTCACGCTAATTATGATGCCTTAACGGGCTTAGTTAACCGTCGTCAGTTTGATCAGGAATTAAAGCAGGCGATGGTGACGGTTAGAGAAACTCATAATGACTATGCCTTAATGTATTTGGATTTAGATCAGTTTAAATTGATCAATGATACTTGTGGGCATAGTGCGGGTGATGAACTATTAAAATTGCTTGTTAGTCTTATTAAACCGCGTATGCGGGGCACGGACATACTCGCACGCTTAGGTGGTGATGAGTTTGGTATTTTATTAGAAAACTGCCCCGCCAATAAAGCGTTTGAGATAGCGAATGAGGTGAGAGTTATTGTTGAAGAGTTCCGTTACTCGTACGACGATGTTATTTTCAATTTAGGCGTTAGTATCGGTGTTGTTAACTTGATGGATATTTGGGATATAAAAGCAGTTGACCCGTTAAAACTTGCCGATACAGCTTGTTATGCAGCCAAGGATGCAGGACGAAATAAGGTTCATGTTTATCGAGTCAATGATGCCGAGTTTGAGTTTCGACAAGGGGAAATGAGCTGGGTTTCAAAAATAACCTCAGCGTTAGATAATCATGATTTCACGTTATTTTGCCAGCCCATTTTACCGTTGGCGGCAAACCTAAAACCAAGTATCGAAATATTGATTAGAATGCTTGATGATAAAACAGGTGATATTATTTCACCGGGTGCTTTTTTGCCAGCCGCCGAACGTTATGACTTAATTGAAAAGCTCGACCGTTGGGTTGTTGAGTCTACCTTTACTTTTTTTCAACAGCACCATAACCTTCTTAATGGCTTGGACTACTGCTCTATTAACTTATCTGGGCGTTCAATTGGCAGTGAGGATTTTTTAAAGTTTCTGCAAGTGACCTTTATTAAAACGAAGGTTCCTTATAATAAAATTGCTTTTGAAGTGACTGAGACAGCGGCCATTCAAAACTTAAGTTTTGCAAGTACCTTTATGGCGGAAATGCAGGGCTTGGGCTGTGAATTCTTCTTAGATGATTTTGGAGCAGGTATGTCATCGTTTGCATATTTAAAACAATTACCGGTCAATAAACTAAAAATTGATGGTCTATTTGTTCGAGATATATACGAAGATGCTATTGATTATGCGATGGTTAAATCGATTAATGATGTAGGGCATGCTGTTGGGATGGAAACAATCGCGGAATTTGTGGAAACAGATGAAGTGCTTGTAATACTAAATCAACTTGGAGTTGATTATGTACAAGGTTATAGAATATCAAAGCCTTTACCTTTACATGGCTTTAATGTTGATAGCTTAGTGGTGATGCAAGACGATATAAATAATGTGTTGAGTAACGGTCTTAAAACATAGGATATTGAAACCTTTGTAAGAAATCCCTTTCGCTCCTTACACCGTCGCCGAAAGTGCTTACTGTTGGTGTCTAGAAACGAAATCTTCTTCCGTGCATAGGGGCCTCATATTGTTTTATAATTCTCAGTCGTGTGATGTTCACACACCTTGTAATTTTACAGCGTAGTAAAAGGGCGTAAGACATGAAGCAGTACTTAGAATTAATGCAAGACATTCTCGATAATGGAACTGATAAAGAAGATCGAACAGGAACAGGCACGCGCTCTGTATTTGGCAGGCAAATGCGCTTTGATTTATCTAAAGGTTTTCCCTTAGTCACCACTAAAAAGCTGCACTTACGCTCTATTATTCACGAGCTAATTTGGTTTTTAAATGGCGATACCAACACAGCCTACCTAAAAGAAAATGGCGTGAGCATTTGGGATGAATGGGCTGATGATAATGGTGATCTTGGCCCCGTTTATGGAAATTTCCCAATTTGCAATAACCTGTCAAACATGTATAATTAGCTCATCAAAACAATAGCTTATGGAAGTATTCGCCGTTGCAAAACAAGCTGACAATTGTCAACGCTACGAAAGAGTTAACAAATCACCCCTTGATTCATCTCGAAAAGGATGTTCTGGACATCCTTTATCGCAGCTACCCTAACAAAGATACGAAGTCATATTTTGGCAATGTTGAAACCAGGCTTCTTGATTGCTTTTTGGGGATCAGCCAAAAGCGGCTTACTTACCTAGATTTATCAAACAAAAACACCAATAGACTCTTTGGTGAATTTTTATCAGCTCTTAATAGCCCTTATTTTTTAAACGCCTCAGAAGTCTCGAGGGGGTTTTACAGGCGATGTTTCATTGACGCTTTAGAAGCGATGTCAGCAGAGCTTCCTGATATTGATGTTTCATCAATTGAAGGTATGTCAAATTATGATTGGGTAGTACCTTTTACTGACTCATTGACATTGGAATATTACAAAGGTTGGCCTGTAACCGGAAAACAAGGCATAAGAAAAAAATCTTTAAATGTAGCTTATATTTGGAACGAGTTTGGCCCTAATGCGGCCCGAAAAATACATTCACTAACGTCCGATTATTTATTACGATTTGATGATAATAGTATGGAAAATTTTGTTCCTGCGGTTAACGCATTTGTGGAATATTTAGTGAGTGCCAATAATAAAATACCAGTTACTCTATTAAACGATCCATTCAAGGTTACAAGTTTGCAAGATAATTATTGTCGTCATGTTTTTGACAGATCGGTTAAAAATAACAATTGCATAAAAACGGAGATTAAACGCTGGAACGACTCATTGCCAATATTAAATAAGATAGTTTCTGAGTCTGGCATATTTGCCAAGCCTATAAGAGGCTTAGTGTACCTTGAACCAAATAGAAAAAATGGTGAAGAATCAAATGTCAAAATAAATAAAAATGGCGTAGAGGTAAAAAATAAGATTGTAATTGAAGTGCCATTGTTTTTTTCAGATGAAGAAGCAGTAGAGTTTCTATTCGTGGGTATAAAGGAGAGGGTCGATGCAGTAAGCACTTGGGCAAAAAAGGAAGCGAGTTCAATATATAAGAGGCATAAAGCTTCGGAAGTATTCTGCACTCCTGATTTGTTTGCTTTATCAAGACTCGAAATACTTAGAAGACTGAACGGCCCGAAAAGATCGAGTCGTTACCCTAAGCTGTCATCTGTGGCATATGATCTGGGGCTGCCGACGTCATATTCTTTAGAACCATTTATGTATCTTCTGATAAAAGAGCATTGCAATATCACAGAGTCCTTTTTATTGAACCTGGAGTTGTTTAGCAAAGACGGGAAGCTTGTTGCTATTGAAAAAACTGATAATACAACGAAGTTAGTCGGGTACAAAAAAAGAAAAGGCGGAAAATCTTCGCAACAAAAAATAACACTATCAAAAAAAGCAATTCAATACATTGAGCAAGTGATTAGTATAACTAGGGTTCCAAGGGAATACCTGAAAAGCATTGGTGATAGTAATTATAGGTTCTTATTTTTAAATTGTGAGAGAGGCTTTTCAAAGCCAAAAACATGCCAGCCATTATCTAAGTGGGGAGCATCTGAAAAAAGAATTAATCAGTTTGTCGAAAGTACTAAGTTAAACAAAACAAAGATACTAGATTTAGTTCTGCGATTAAGTATGAGCAAGTTTAGGGCCACATGTGGGGTGCTGGTGTTCTTAGAAACAAGAAGCGTTAAGAAAATGTCTGAAGCTTTAGGTCACGCAAAATATAAACCAGATCTGATCGCACATTATTTACCTGAACCGATTTTAAAGTTCTTTCAAGACAGGTGGATAAGGATCTTCCAAAAAGGAATTATTTGTGAAGCTATGAAGGGTAGCCCTGACTTGCTTAGGGCAAGCCACTTTAAGTCAATGGGTGAGTTGGATGAGTTTTTATCAAGATACGCAATACAGTTGCCACCGGAAAATGAAGAGACTCAATATAATAATCATAAGAGAGAAAAGAAAGAGGTGTATATCTCTGCTGACAAAGACGTTTTGAAAGTTCTTTTGTCAATAGAAAAAGCTGTTGAAGAAGCGAAAGGGAGAGTTCATCCAAAAGCATTATATTGGGCAAGGTTCTCTAATCTTCTTTCTGTTGAAATCGAAAAGAATAGTTACGACAAAGAGCTAATCAAAAATTTGAAAAACGCTCGCAAGGAAATAAAGGTAGGGCTGGTTAGTGAGTTTATTTATGCGTAATGGATGTGAATATGAATAATACATTAGCGTTTTTAGATGAGTTCTTAGGCTTTAGAGTTAGGCTATATAAGGGCTTTGATCGACTGCTAACAGATTTTGATAGTGATAAATGGGAGATAGTCTTTGCTCATAGCAATGTCCCAAGCATAAATATTGATTTTTGTATTAGGTTAAGTGATGGCTCCTTGCTAAGCGAGGATAAGCATAGTTGTTTATTGCTTGCCATGAAATATTGGATATGCGCTTCAGTCCATCCAGATAACACAAGAGGAAGAGGGTTAACTTATAGTGATGCAACCGCATCAAACATTATTTGTTCTGTTCTAAATTTGATCGATTATTTTTTGATTCGTGATGACTACTATAAGCTCTATAAGTATGGCTTTGAGGCAATAAGCAAAGATGATGTTTATGCTCTTGCTGATGAGTTATTTTCATCGGGACATAGGTATGAAACAGTATATAGGTGGTCGCATTGTGTGTCAGATTACCTTAAAAGTGAATTGAATAATGCGAACCGAAACGAGCTTAAAAAAATAATAAAAGAAAGTGATATTAAATTTCATGAGATAACAAATTCACAAAGAAGTGGTGTGGAACTTGATTTGGATGCTGAAGAAATAATATATGCAAGGGCATGGCTATATCAGAACGATCTTTATACAAAAAATATAAAATCAGGATACAAATACAGTCCAAATAGGAAGAGAGTTTCAGAGATAATTTATAAGCCTCTTACATTAAGGGGAGCAGCTTTTACAAAGCCAAATATAGCTATACTTTCTATAGTTAATATTGATAGTAGTAGGCGAGAGTACGAACGGGTGGCTGTAAAGGACTATAACGAATCGGAGCCAACAGCAACATCAATAAGGCAGTTAAAAAGCGCATTTAATACATTGCTTTCTTTGCATGATGAATCATTTTCATATGAAAAATTGTCACTGCCTCCAATATCTGCAATCAGAGTATTTGATAGCTACCAGGTTAAACTCAATGTCGATAAAAGAACGGCTTCCTTACCAAGTAAAGTCGTGTTTAAAGCATTAAGAGAAGCTGTCGAATTTCACATTGAGTATTCAGAGCACCTAATAGCAAGTTTAGATAATGTTCTTCATTCTTACTCTCGAAAGATTAATGAGTTGGCTGATGGTCAGCGTGATTCGATCACTAAAGTTATTAGTGACGATGAATTCAATAAATTATTGCACCCTAAAATAAGTCAAAAAGGAGTTACTAAATGGGGTTTTCGGAATAGAGAGTTTAAATTGGAAGGGTTGAAAAGTAACCCTGGGTTAGGGGTTCTTTTTTCTGTTTATTATGGGGCAGTAGCTATTACCGTTGGTGTTATTATGGCTAGGAGGCAAACGGAGTTGCGTCACTTGAAGGTTGATACTTGCTTAGATGATGCAAAGAAGAATCTTATATTTAATAAAGCGAAAAGCACAAGAATGTTGGGAGGGAAAAGAGAGCTTGTTGCAAGGCCAATTGATGAAATTGCCGTAGAAATGATTGAGGCGCTGATAAAGATCCAACGGCTTTATTTAAAGTATGGTTTCATTAAAAAAACGGGCAATTTATTTGCGGTTCCGTCGTATAACCAGGCTAATAAATTACTTGACCCAGTAAAAAGTCATCATAACTTTTCAAATTGTATTGATAATTTTTGTGATTATTTTGAAATGCCAGTTAATAAAGATGGGCAGCGCTATTATATTAGAGTGCACCAGCTTAGGAGATTCTTTGCTCTAAGCTTCTTCTGGGGAAATGGGTTTGGTGGATTAGACACACTTCGTTGGTTTATGGGGCATACGGACCCAGAGCATGTATATAGATATATAACAGAATCTATTCCAGGTGAGGTTTTACGGCATGCTAAAAGTCAGTTTGTTACAGAGACAATTACAGAGCACAAAGAACTTCAGAAGCTTATTTTAGAGAAATATAATACTGATGACTTTACTATACTTACTGATTCTGAAATAGAAAATTATATAGATGAGTTACTGACCGAAGGCGAAGTCGAGGTGGAGCCGGAGTTTATTGAGGTAGATGACGGAAAAACATATCGAATACTTGTGAATATTGTAGAGAAGCGTCATGCCTAATAAAAAGGAACTAGGAACTAATAACCTTCTTAAGCTACTTAAAGGCGTTACTAATTCGCCCGATGATTACATTAAGGACAATGAGTTATTGTTAGCTCTTAAAAGCCAAGGTGGCTTGGCTGGCTATGAAAATAAAGAGATTAAAAAAGAGAAAGTCAGTTTAAATACGCTGAAAAATCGTGCTGATGCGTATATTGACGGTGGTTTTAAAGTCCTAGACAACTTCCGCATTTCTGCTTTGCAATCCATTCAATATAAGAAAGAAAAGTCGGGGAAGTCTAATACAAGGACAAGAGTTGGGCTGTCAAAGCGAGTAAGTGAACTAGAGGAAGATGTCCTTGAGATGCAAAAAATTTGCTTTTATTTGATACAGGGCATTACCGAAGCGGTAGATGAAATTGAAGCGTTAGTAACGCAAGACAATCGTTCTGTAAGGGAAAGAAGAGCTAAGCAGGCCGTAACAAAAATAAAGTCATTGTTAACTATAAACCCTGAGCCATTTAATAGCCCTATTAGAGTCGATAATGTTGTTGAGGTAGGTAAGCGAGTGCATAAACAATAAGATGAGAGTGCATCAATTGTTTTCTTTGATACCCGACATTGACCTGTATCATCATTATGATTTCATCGGGGATCGTGTAGTTACGAAAAACCGAGTTAATTTGCCGTTTGTAAAATACCCTAATGGTAAGCCTTGTTTATTAGTAAACGCATTTTTGTTGGATTGTCTTAAAAAGAAGAACTTAAGTACAAAGAATCGTGGTGGTACATTGAGGGCATATGCTAAGGACTTAAGTCACCTCATACGATATTGTTTTTATAATGATATTGATTTTTATGAAATCAATGATAGTCACTTCAGAATGTTTATGAACAACATTCAAGCCGAAAGGCAGCAAAACAACCCTCAAGCAAAAAAGCGTGAATCCAACACATCTATAACTATAGGTAGGAAGACATTGTCTTTTCTTGATTATGTTGGGAAATATCACAGTGATGTTGATTACGTTGAAAAAATCATTAAAGCAACAAAGAAATCGTTTAAGCAAAAGAGTTTTAAAAGAGAGCAATATTTCGATGTCGAGTTTTGGCATCATGAAAGCTTTGAAACCGATAGCTCTATAAAAAAACGATCACCAATCCGAAAAGCTGTTATCGATTCCTTATATTCGGCGGTGAGTAACATAAGGTCGAATAATCATTCATTGGCTGAATGTAAGTTTCTAGACTCAAGAAACACATGTTTGATAAGGGTGCTAGAAATAACTGGGGCGAGAATCGAAGAGGTGTCTGAAATAAAAATATACGATATAGAAAAGGCTTTTACACAAAAAGATCCCAAATTAAAATTAATGACAGTAAAGCAAGGTGACGACTTGGTATCAAATAGGTTCTTGCCGGTTTTGTTGCAGGATTTGGCCGTTCTTAAAAAATATATCCGTATATATAGATCAAAGGTTATTAAGGATACAGTTGGGAAAACAAATGATGATGGATATCTATTTGTGAGCCTGACAAGGGGTAAGAAAATGTCCTCTGAGAGTTTAAGTAATTTGATCGGCAAATTGAGAAGGGAGTCTGGAATTGATGAGCAGGCTTGCGCTCATATGTTTAGGCATAGGTTTATTACTAAGCTTTTTATTAAGCTACTGAATCAGTTTGACTTTGAGAATAAAGACGACTTTCGTAGGTATATGCTTGACACAAATTCACTTAAAGTTGAAATACAAGAATATACAGGGCATAAAAATTTGGGGTCACTGGATATTTACATAGATGAGGCTTTCAATGAAGTAAGTCATATTGACGCTATAGTTAGCACAGTGAATTTACAGAAAGCATATGAATCATTTGATGAAAATATTTTGTTGTTACAAAACGAATTGCGAAATGGATTGCCTGTCGAGAAATATATAGAGAGGTATGAGCAGCTTATTGAGCTACGTCTTGTGGATATAACAAGGCTTGAGCAAATAGATAAAAATATAGGGGAGCATTGCAATGAAGTAATGTCTTGAATTAAGGTTCAGCCTTCCAAGAAGGTTTATCTTTGATGATGGGAAAAAACATCTAAAATCAATCATACATGAGATGATTTAGTTCCTATATGGCGATGCTAATATCAAATATTTAAGTGATTCTGATAGCAGGAGAATAATACTTAATGAGTGCAAGATATATCTCTCAAACCCCTACGGGCTAGAAAATGGTTGGTGGGTGTCGTTATTTTCAATAGATCGGCATAAACTAAAAATTGGTAGTATTGGCCAGTTTGTATTACAAATAAGTAAAGGTTATTAAAAATGAAACAGTATCTCGATTTGTGCCAAAGAATAGTTGACGAAGGTGTGTGGGTAGAAAATAAGCGCACGGGTAAAAGGTGTCTGACCGTTATTAATGCAGACCTTACCTATGATGTGGCTAGTGGTGAATTCCCGTTAGTTACAACTCGAAAAAGCTTCTATAAATCAGCCATTGCCGAGATGATTGGCTATATCCGTGGTTACGACAATGCTTCCGATTTCAGAAAGCTTGGCACAAAGACATGGGATGCTAATGCTAACGAAAATGCTGACTGGTTGGCGAACCCGTACAGAAAAGGAACGGACGATTGTGGCTTTATATACGGAAAGTTAGGCCGCAACTTCCCTAAGCCAAATGGCGGCAGTATTGACTTGCTAAGTAACATCGTCGAAGACCTTTCAAAAGGGGTCGATGATCGTGGAGAAATTTACACCTTCTATCATCCGGGCGTGTTCGATATGGGATGTCTTCGCCCTTGCATGTATAGCCATCACTTCTCCCTACTAGGTGACACGTTATATTTAAATAGCACTCAAAGAAGTTGTGATGTTCCTTTAGGCCTCAATTTCAACATGGTGCAGGCCTACTTCCTTCTCGCAATAATTGCGCAGATCACAAACAAAAAGCCAGGGCAAGCCTTCCATAAAATAGTAAATGCGCATATCTACGAAGATCAGCTTGAATTGATGCGAGATGTGCAGCTGAAACGAGAGCCAATTGCCGCACCGAAGCTCATTATCAATCCTGACATTAGATCTCTCAAAGACCTTGAAACCTGGGTTACGCTAGATGATTTTGAGGTAGAGGGGTACGAGTCTCACCCTGCGATCAAATACCCGTTCTCTGTGTAGAGGCTGTTATATCCTTAATCTGAATCTAATATGATGTATGGAAACTTAAGGTTAATTGCAAAGGAAAGAGTGTCATAGAAAAATTAAAAAAACTCCTAATATCGACTTTGAGTATATTGCTTACCTGGTATATCTTAGTAAGAGAGAATCTTTTTTTGCCCCTTTTCGCATTGACCGTACTTCTTCCAAAAGCTATGAGTGCGTCAACACACATCAGTTGACTCGATAGTTATTTATCAATTATTAAATACCGCAATGAACAAGAGGTAATTTGTATTCCTTTGGTAATGAGGGGCTTCGAAAATAGTGCTGAGAGGGTGATTAAATTATATTGCTTAGAGTCATCTTTATATTCTGCACAATAACTGTATCTTTTTAAGATCATCTTCTTTAGTGCTAAAAGTTGAATCAACAAGTCGTTGCTCATTTTTCAGCACATAAATGTAGGCGTGGTGCTCAAAGTCAGTGATGGGTTCATTACCAACCAATACATGATCTAATAAATCCATTTTCCAATCATCTGAGCCATTTAAGTGATCTGGTG
>Ga0209826_1002319_pt1 | contig 12601 bp, 14 predicted proteins | sample GOMGulsemesocosm_5_FD_184637 | JGI IMG/M metagenome (GOLD analysis project Ga0209826, IMG submission 184637) | Methane-oxidizing microbial communities from mesocosms in the Gulf of Mexico - GOM15C Gulf of Mexico (SPAdes) (version 2) | ecosystem: Environmental > Aquatic > Marine > Cold seeps... | reverse complement strand
TAGGGAAAAATTCAGGATCAACATTCCAGAATTCACCTACTTCTTCTCTATCTTTTTTGTTTTCTAATTGACGATAAGCAGGTAAGCCAGAACAGGATGACCATTCACGGGTACCCATAGCATTACATTGCCCAGTAATAGATAAGCTAGTGCCACCTTTTTTACCGATATTACCGGTTAATAAACTTAAGTTATTTAAACCCACAACACCGTCAGAACCATGGGTGCTTTGATTAATTCCCATAGTCCATATATTCATGGCTGCGCCCGCATTAGCGTATAAACGGGCAACATGACGAATAGTATCTTCATCAATGCCACATATTTTAGAGGCGGAAGTAGGATCGTAGTTTTGAACTTCTTTTTCTAATTCAGTAAAGCCATTAGTGTTGGCTTTTATATAGGCTTTATCTTCTAAACCTTCAGCCAAAATAACGTGCATTAAAGCATTTTGTAGCACTATATCTGTGCCTGGCGTAATGGGTAAATGCATATCTGCATTTTGAGCCAGCATGGTGACACGAGGATCAATAACAATTAAAGGGAAGTTACGCTTTTCTTGCGCTTCTTTCATGCGCCAATAAATAATAGGGTGTTGCTCAGGAAGGTTTGAACCCCAAGCAATTAAACAGTCGGTATGCTCAAAATCTTCATAACAGCCAGGAGGGCCGTCAGAACCAAATGAACGTTTATACCCTGATACTGCAGAAGCCATACATAAGGTGGTATTACCATCGTAGTTATTGGTTCCAATAACACCGCGAGCAAGTTTACCTAAAGTATAAAAACCTTCAGTTAGAATTTGACCTGTTGAAACAATCGCAAAAGAATCACGCCCATAAGTCGATTGAATGCGTTTAATTTCTGCTGCCATTTTTGAAGTTGCATCACCCCAATCAGAATTTTCCCAAGGTTCATGAAAGTCATTTCTAATTAAAGGTGTTTTACCTCGGCCAGGAGATTCAAATAATTCATGTTCAAATATACCTTTTAAGCAGAGCTTTCCTTGATTAACATCTGCGCCACCAACACCACGGGAAGAAACGGGGATACCTTCTTTATTAGTACCAATCTCTATAGAACAGCCAGTAGAACAGTAGCCGCAAGTTGAATAAGTCCACTTTTCAACTTTTTTATCAGCAATGGTAATAGGGTTTTTTTTGTTACGACCGAATAGCATAGTGTTATAAAAAGGGGGTAGTTGCTAACAAATTAGAAACAAGCAAACTATATGCCATAGTTGTTATTTGCTTGTATCTTGATGAATCTTATGGAATAAAATTACCAAGTGATTTACTAGGTAATACTAGCTAAGCCTGAAAAACATATTTTGGTGCAAAGAAAACTGTTAATGGTGCAATGTAAGATACTTATTGGAAAAAGGTTGGTCTTTGAAATAGTAGGTTTTATCGGGGGGCTTAGTGTCGTGACCGATTGCCGAATTGAATTTAGGTGTTAAGAAAAAATCACTGATTTTGGGGTGAAGGATTTAGTCTTTATCTAGTAAAGTATGCAAAATTAGGCTAAAGGCCTGTGCCCAATGTCATTAAGTTAAGCTTTGTAGCCTTGATGCAACGAAGTGGAATCAGGGTTTATGCTTAAAAACCCCTTGATTACACTCTGCTTCATCAACGCTACATTTCTTAACTTAATGGCTCTGTGCTCTAAAGTAATGGTTTTTCAATAACCAGACAGAGTAAGATGTTTTTAATTAGATAAGTAAATAAACAATAGATACAATGAAAAGACAATCATTGAGCACTGGGAAATAATGGATGATATAGGAACCCACTTGTATTTTAAGTATTGGGGCAAAGCCTCAAAAGAAGATGATAGTTATCATTTGTTGCCTTATCATTGTTTGGATGTGGCGGCAGTTGGATATTTATTACTCAGTCCAGATAAGCCATTATGTAAAAAACTAGCCATTCAGTTACAAGTAAAACCTGAGTGGCTAAGGAAATTTTTTACATTTTGCTTGGCTTTACATGATCTGGGTAAATTCTCCCGACCATTTCAGGGGATAAGACAAGGTTTATCACCAGATTTAGTAAAAAAAAATAACAGAATGCCTTATGAGGAGCGGCACGATAGCCTAGGTTTTTGGGCTTGGATTAAAGATGTAATACCTGCACTCTCTGAAAACTTTCCATCAACAGCATTTTCGGATAAAGAAGCTAAAACATGGCTTAAATATTGTGAACCCTGGGTGGAGATTGTGACTGGACATCATGGTATGCCTCCTAAAAAACAGGTCAAATCATTTAATAATCATTTTCAGTCAGAAGATAGCCAAGCAGTATTAGGATTTACTCAGGATGCGTTCAAATTACTGCTGGATGATTTTGATTTTCGACCTTTATTAGATAAGGAGCTTAAACATCGCTTAAAAGCAGTTTCATGGCAGTTAGCAGGTGTTGCCGTATTAGCGGATTGGACAGGGTCAAATCAAGATTATTTTAGTTATCAGAGCAAACCTCAGGATTTAGAAGGATATTGGCAAACAGCCCTAGCAAGTGCACAAAAAGCAATAAACGTTCTACCTAAACCCATAAAAACCAGACCATTCAGCAGCATTAAAAACTTATTCCCTTTTATTGAGCAACCAACACCTTTACAGGAGTATGCGATTAAAGAAGTTCTTTCGGATAAGCCTCAATTATTTATATTGGAAGATGTTACAGGAGCAGGTAAAACAGAAGCAGCATTAACTTTAGTGCATCGACTAATGGACAAAGGCTTGGCAGATGGTTTATATATTGCTTTACCAACAATGGCAACCGCCAATGCCATGTATCAGCGACTGGGGGAAGTCTATAGCAAATTCTATCAAGCTAATGAGAATCAGCCTTCGTTAATTCTGGCTCATGGGGCGAGAGAGTTATCAGAAAGTTTTAGAGAATCCATTATTTTATCTGAGCAATTGGCAGAAGATGCTGATTACCAAACAGGAACAAAAGAGGAGGAGCAAGAACATAGTGCTACCGCTTATTGTAATGCGTGGTTGGCAGATAGCCGCAAAAAATCATTATTAGCCGATGTGGGTGTAGGTACATTAGATCAAGCTTTGTTAGCCGTATTGCCAGCAAGGCATCAGTCCCTCAGATTATTAGGGCTAGCTAGAAAAGTATTATTGGTTGATGAAGTTCATGCTTACGACCCTTATATGAATAAATTACTTAATGATCTATTAGAAGCTCATGCCCGACAAGGGGGGAGTGTTATTCTGCTTTCAGCAACCTTACCTCAACAAATGCGAGAATCATTAGTCACTGCATTTCATCAGGGATTGGGCGAAGATTCACCGCAACTGATCAAGGAAAAAGAATATCCACTTATTACACATACACCAGCCGTTAATGAAATAGAGAAAGCGGTTGATACACGAGAAGAGGTTAAAAGAACGGTAAAAGTTGAGCGAATTAATAGCGAGCAAGATGCACTAGATAAAATAATGCAGGCAAGTCATGCAGGGCAATGTGTGTGCTGGATTCGTAATACTGTTAAATCAGCAAGGCAATCTTACCAAGATTTATTGGATGCAGGCATAAGCCCCACACAGCTTAGTTTATTTCATAGCCGTTTTGCTATGGGTGACCGGCAAGCTATTGAAAACCAGACCTTAGATAGATTTGGCAATAAATCTACACCAGAGCAGCGCAAAGGACAAATATTGATTGCCACCCAAGTGGTAGAGCAGTCATTAGATTTAGATTTTGACTTAATGATCACTGATCTTGCACCCATTGATTTGATTATTCAAAGAGCAGGGCGACTGCAACGTCATGTGCGTGATGCACAAGGGAGCCGTTTGACCCAAAAGGGAGCGAAAGACCATCGAGGCCTACCGTTATTAATGATATTTTCACCCGACCCCATAGCGGATGCAACTGAGGATTGGCTAAAACCTGACCATGCGGGAACACAAGCGGTTTATTCTCATGTCGGACAATTATGGCTGACGGCAAAGTTATTATTAGGTAAAGATGAAAACCAATTTACCATGCCAGAAGATGCCAGAAAGTTAATTGAAGGGGTATATTCATATGAGGCAGAAAATGAAATACCTCTTAAACTATTGGAAGCATCTTTTGATGCTGAAGCTAAAGGATTAGTGCAAAGAAGTATGGCAGATTTTAATGGTCTTAAACTAAGTAAAGGTTATACCTATGCCAGTGGTGACTGGGATGAAGAAACCCATATTCCCACTCGGCTAACAGAGCAAGAAACTGTTTCTGTTGTTTTAGCCGTATGGGAGGGTGGTAAATTAAAACCTTATATTGCTAACCAGCAGTACGCATGGGCATTAAGTACCGTTAAATTGCCTGAATATATATGGGAAAAAGCTCAAAAAGCTATTCCTGAAAAGTTAAACCCTTTTATTGAAGATTTAAAAGAAGAAAATAAAGCATTGCGCTGGCTAGAGGTTTTTCCGCTGGTTGATGAAACGAAAGATTATTACACGGCCAACGATGGGTTTACCGGAGGAGCACAAAATGCATAGTTCCCACGGTCTCCGTGGGAATTCATACCAGAACGCTCCTGCGTTCCGTGACACAGAGCATGGGAATGATGTGGTAGTGTGGTTTTAGTGTAGCAAGCAGATATAACAAAGATTGATAGCAATGTTTGACATTAAAATCTTAGAGGACTAACATCCATTTTGAAACATTACTTGGAGAGATAAAATGAATTTTAGCCTAACACCACAGCTAGAGACTTTTGTTCGAGAGCTGGCAGCATCGGGTGATTATAATAATGCCAGCGAAGTAGTGAGAGAAGCACTGCGAGCATTCAAACGTTCAGAAGAAGCGCATGCCTTAAAGTTAAAACAACTACGTGCAGCAATTTCTGAGGGGGAGGGCGCTATTAAGCAAGGTGACTCTCATGTTTTTAATTCAGAACAAGAATTGGACGATTTTTTTGCCAAACTTTAAACCATTACGTTTATCTGACCCAGCAACAGCAGATTTACAAGCGATTGCCGATTATACACTGGCAGAATGGGGTAAAGACCAACAGCAACGGTATCTGAATTTGATTAAAAAATCATTTGTTACGTTAGGACATGTCGGCAATATTGGTAAATCCCGAGAAGACATTGCTGGGGGATTATATTCCTATACAATCAAAAGCCACTGCATTTATTTTCGTGAATTGAATGAAGAGTTTGTTGTCATTCGTATATTGCATTCCCGTATGGATGTGAAAAAGAATTTATGATAGATATTTTCATAGTTCCCACGGTCTCCGTGGTAACTCATACTGGAACACTCCCGCGTTCCGTGACGCAGAGCGTCACTTACTGCATTCCCACGCAGAGCATGGGAATGATTGAAATCCCCACGGGTGTGGGGAACACTTAATTGTTCTCAAATATAAAAAGAAAAGATGAGGTTCATCCCTAAAAAAATAAGGAACACAGATAGTTTATATGAATTGAGTGATTTTTAATAGTTAAAAAGAACAGATGCTTTACTTTATTTAATACTCTAGTTATTATAAGGCATTATTGATGAATGATGAGACAGCGACTTTGAATCAAATTAAAGAAATTATTAACGCAATTAATTTATTGTCACCTACACCTTTAAGTATTGTCGGATTGGCTTTGTTACTAGCAATAATTGTTGCAGTTAAGATGTAAACACTAATCAATACTGGAGAAAACTTTTCATAGTTCCCACGGTCTCCGTGGTAACTCATACTGGAACGCTCCCGCGTTCCGTGACGCAGAGCGTCACTTGCTGCATTCCCACGCAGAGCATGGGAACGATTGAAAATTTATATGGAGATACTAATGAACTTAATCACCAGTGCTTGGATTCCCGTTATTTATCAAGATGGAACAAAAGGACTTATTGCACCTTGGAAAATTGCCGAAAGAGAAAACCCTGTGATTGAAATCAATGCCCCAAGAGCAGATTTTCAAGGTGGTTTGTATCAATTTCTTATTGGCTTATTGCAAACCAGTTTTGCCCCAGAAGATGAAGATCAATGGTTGGAATATTGGGAAGAAACAGCTTCAATAAATGAGTTAAAAGAATCGTTTGAAAAGTTAGCATTCGCTTTTGAATTAGATAACTCAGAAGGCGTGGCTTTTTTACAAGACTATGACCTACCAGAAGGTGAAAGCAAGCATATTTCAGCTTTACTGATTGAAGCCCCTGGAGCCAACGCACTAAAAAACAATTCAGACCATTTTGTAAAACGTGACTTAGCAAATCAACTTTGTTCTGGCTGTGCTGCAACTGCGCTATTCACATTACAAGCTAATGCACCAGCTGGTGGTGTTGGTCATAGGGTTGGCCTGCGTGGCGGCGGCCCACTAACCACATTGTTATTACCCGAGAATAAAAAAGCAACCTTATGGCAAAAGTTGTGGCTAAATGTGCTTAATCAAGAAGAAATGGAATCAGCAGAAATAATGGATGCTCGTGTTTTGCCTTGGTTAAGTAAAACTCGATTGTCTGACAAAAGCGGAGTAATTACCACGCCCGAAACAGTTCATCCGTTACAACAATATTGGGGAATGCCTAGGCGGATACGGTTAACCACCAAGGTAGAAAATGAAAGCTGTGACCTTTGTGGAAATCATTCCAAACATTTATACACAGAATTTATAACCAAAAATTACGGAGTCAATTATGACGGGGCTTGGGAGCACCCTTTAACACCTTATCGTTTCGATATAAAAAACAAAGAGCTGCCTTTATCGCTTAAAGGACAGCAAGGTGGTTTAGGTTATCGTCATTGGTTGGGTATGGCTTTACAGGATTCAGAGAATGGTGATAAAGCAGCCAGAATTGTGCAGCTTTATAATGAAGAACGAGGAAGCAATTTTGAAATGGATTCAGCTTCATTATGGTGCTTTGGCTACGATATGGACAATATGAAAGCACGGTGCTGGTACGAGTCACATTTCCCTGTTTTCTATTTAGATGAAAAGCAAAAAAACAACTTGATGGGCTGGGGGGCGGAATTTATCAACCCAGCACGAGAAGTGGTTAAAACTTTACGCTCTCAAGTCAAAGAAGCTTGGTTTCGCCGACCCAAAGACGTTAAAGGTGATATGTCTCATATTGATATGCAATTTTGGCAAGCGACTGAAACTGATTTTTATAAAATTCTGCAACAATTAGCGATGCTATCGGGTGATGCAGGAATGGCCCCAGCTGAGTTTTATCAAACATGGCTTAAATGTTTGGAAAAACAAACAAGGCTGGTGTTTGAAACCGCCACCTTAGAATCAACACCAGAAGATTTGGATTTAAAAAGAATCATTGCTGCTCAAAATGATTTATGGAAGAAATTCTATGGCAATAAAGCGATCAAAACCCTTAAATTGAGAGCAACACCAGAGGAGAAGGAAACATGAGCCAGTATTATTTTTTTAAATATGAAGATATTCAAGCGATACAACAATGGCATAAAGGGTTAGATGAAAATCGTGGCGACCGTGCTAGATTACGCCGTGCAGGAAGCCCAGAAGATATTTTATTAACATCTGCATTTTTTAATTTTTTAGAAGAAATGAAAGAAACTAATTGGCAAGAGCATATTCCTATTTTAACGAGTGCTACTATTGCAGGGGTTTTGTCGCATGTTAAACCTAATGATGAAAACAAAAGCTTTGCAGAACAGCTAGCAACCCCCCTTGAAGGGAAAAAGAAAGCGCCCATGAGCGAGTTGCGATTTCAGCAGTTACAAAAAAGCCCGAGTCCCGAAGATTTTTATAGACGTATTATTCGAGCGATTCAACTATTAAAAGGGCAGGTCAATATCGTTTCACTGGCACATGACATTATTCAATGGCATAAAGAATTTGAACACCCTGCTAGTTATTCAGCTACCAATCGCCTAGCCGTGCGTTGGGCTACAGACTATTTTACAGTCTTAGCTAAAATAAAATCATAAATACAAGGAGAATTACTATGAGTCGTTTTATTCAATTACATTTATTAACCGCCTATCCACCAGCTAATTTAAACCGTGATGATATGGGTAGCCCCAAAACTGCAAAAATGGGAGGTTATGATCGTTTACGAGTTTCTTCCCAATGTTTAAAAAGAACATGGCGCACCTCAGATGGTTTTGCGGAGGCACTAGAAGGGAATGTTGGTACACGTACCAAAGAAATGGGCTTAAAAGCTTATCAGCAGATGGTTGATAAAGGTATTGCTCATAAAAAAGCACTGGAATGGACACAACCTATTGCTGCCGTGTTTGGTAAATTAAAACAGATTCCTAAAAAAGAAAAGGAAGCTTTAAAAAAACTACCTGCTGATAGTGCCGAACGCATAAAAAAAGAATTAGAAGAGCTAGGAATTGAGCAATTGGCTTTTTTTGATACCCAAGAAAAACAGGCCATTTTAAATCTTGCCCGTACCATTGCCGAACGTGAAGAAGAAGCAAATACAGATGAATTAAATTTATTACGCAAAAAGGTAACGGATGTTGATATTGCCCTATTCGGACGGATGTTGGCGTCCAGTCCTGTCTTTAATATAGACGCCGCTTGCCAAGTCGCCCACGCCATCAGCGTTCATCCCGTCATTATTGAAGATGATTACTTCACAGCAATTGACGATTTAAATGATGGACAGAACGATGCAGGTGCATCGCATATCGGTGAAACACGTTTTGCCGCAGGTCTGTTTTATTCCTATATCTGCATTAATCGTGAATTACTGATTGAAAATCTAAACGGTGATGAAGCCTTGGCCAACAAAGCTATTCGCGCATTAACCGAAGCAGCGGTTAAAGTCGCCCCTGAAGGCAAGCAAAATAGCTTTGCTTCTCGTGCCTATGCTTCTTATGTTTTAGCTGAAAAAGGCAACCAGCAACCGCGTTCATTATCGGTTGCCTATTTAAAGCCGATTATGGATAGAGAAAATAAAGACTTTATTACAGACTCAGTCACCGCTCTAGTCACGCAAAGAGATAATTTTGATCAAGTATATGGTGCTTGCTCAGATAGTCATTATCAAATGGATGTCTCTAAAGTAGAAGGATCATTGGCAGAATTACTGGATTTTGTGAGCAAATAAGGAGAAACGCATGGACACTCTTGTCTTTCGACTTTATGGTGAGATGGCAAGCTGGGGTGAAATAGCGGTGGGTGAAGACCGCCACACAGCAAGCTATCCCAGTAAATCAGCTATTATTGGATTATTAAGCGCAGCTCTTGGTATAAAACGGGATGATGAAGCAAAACAGCAGCAATTACAAGATGGTTATACGATTGCTGTCGAAGTGTTTTCTACTGGTCATTTACTACGCGATTATCACACTACACAAGTACCCAGTTCAGTAGGGAAAATTAATTACCGCACTAGACGGGATGAAATAGTATTAGGTAAAAAACAGCTAGGCACAATATTATCCAGTCGAGAATATCGTTGTGGCGCATTAGCTGTAGTGGCTGTACGCGCTTTAGATTCAGCACCTTATTCATTAGCAGACCTTCAACAGCATCTTTTGCAACCTAAATTCCATTTGTATTTGGGTAGAAAGTCTTGTCCATTAGCGGCACCTCTAGCCCCCCAGCTTATCCAGCAGACTCAATATTTTGATGCATTTAAAGCCTATCAACATAAGCCAATGCTACCCACTTATGACGATGAAACAGGGGAGCTATCTAAACGTGATTTTACGTGGCTAGGCAGACCTAAAGACCGGCATTATTATTGGGAAGGCAGAGTTGAAGACTTTTCTAAGTCCATTGATTTAAAAAGGATGCAAACTCGAACCCGTCATGACCAGCCTTTATCAAGAAAACGCTGGCAGTTCTCCCCCCGTCAGGAACACTATTTATTTATGCAAGGAGGTGAATAATGTATTTTTCCAGAGTAACATTGCGTCCAGAGATACTTAAATCATCACAACTCAATCGAGTGTTAGAAGATAATGTCTATGGCGCTCACCGATTATTATGGGATTTATTCTCAGAGCAAACAAGAAACCATATTTATCGAGAAGAAATAGCAAGAGAGCAATTGGGAAACTCAGCTAATGTGAGAGGGGAATCAATTTATTATATGGTTTCCAAATCTAAACCGATTGAGCCTGAACACTCACTATTTAAGGTGGAGACTAAAGATTACCAACCTCAACTTATAGTGGGTCAAGTATTAAATTTTGAGTGCAGAGTAAACCCTGTTGTTACCAGAAATGCAAAAAAACATGATGTGGTCATGGATGTGCAGTTAGTGACTTTCAAGGAGCTAATAGAGGAGTTGGACTTGGCGAATGGTTTAGCGGTGAAGCCTACAAAAAAAGAGTATAAAAAACAGTTATTAACTAACGGTGGGGACGTACTTAAACAACGGTTGATTGATATGTTGATGGGTAATAGTCGATACTCAGAACGCTTACAGCAAGTATCAACTTTAACTGACTTGCTAGAGTGGGTGATTAAAGCACAAGTTGAAAAAGCTTTGGAAAACTGGTGGCAAAGACAGGGTGAGCGCTGTGGTTTTGCATTGCTTACCGATGATTCTGGTTTATCTAAGCTCCAAACGAGTGCTTATCACTGGCACGCTATGCCAAATAAAGGAAAACGCGCAGGGTTTAGTTCTGTTGATTTTATGGGGCAATTGAAAATTACTGATATTGATAAATTTAAAAAAGCATTGTTTGAAGGTATTGGTCGATCAAAAGCCTTTGGTTGTGGGTTGTTGATGATTAAGCGAGTGTAATTGAAATGTTTATATTGCTTTCAAGCTTTTACGTTATAATTGTATGACGAACAGTCTGACAAAAGGTGTGCGATGAGAATTACTGCCCGTATTGACGATAGTTACGAACATAAACTCCACGCTATCCAACAAGTAACCCATTTAAATACAACGGATATTATTAAGCAAGCACTTGATTTGCTCTATGATAAAACGGAAAAAACCAAATTAACAGGTAGAGAAAAAAACCAAAAATTACTCCAAATGCTAGCGGGAACAGCAGAGGGGCCAGAAGGTTTATCTGAAAACTATAAAGCGTATTTGTATCAGGGGTTGAAAGAAAAACATGGTATTGACTGACACAGGGTTTTGGTACGCTTTTTTTAATTCTAAAGACAAGCATCATGAATCGGCTGTTCATCTTATGCAAAATTTAGATGAGAGTTTAATCACAACCTGGCCTGTTATAACCGAAACCAGCTATTTATTAGAAAAAGCGTTAGGAGTGCCCAGCCAATTGCGCTTTATTTCTGCATTAGAATCTGATTATATTGAAATTGCAGATATTTCCAAACAGCATTTAAGTCGAATTCAAGTGCTAATTAAAAAATATGCTGATTTACCTATGGATCTGGCGGATGCATCGTTAGTCATACTGGCTGAAGAATTAGGGCATGGGCGTATACTTTCTACTGATTTACGATATTTTAGAACCTATCGCTGGAAAAACCACAATCCTTTTCAAAACCTATTATTACCTGATTGCTAATGTCGCTGCGACTAAACCTTTTGCTATGGAAGTCGGGGCCCTTTAGAAACGAAGCTCTAACGCAGTTAAAATCAGAAGCTAAAACAATTTACCAATCTTTAATGCGAAAATATCAAAATGACCTACCTTTATTTAAAGCATTGGCAAAAGGGGAAAGAGTGTTAATGGCTGTTGATAGGGTAAAGAATTAATAGACGAGTTGTATTTTTAATCGTATATTTTAGACTAAATTAAGTTCAAATATAGTTCGGGTACTGGAGGCATTATGCAACTTTCAAAAAATACTAAACCCATTAGCTATTTAAAAGCTAATGCTGCAAAACTGGCTGAAGAGTTAAAAGCAAATGGAGCGCCTTATTTAATTACTCAAAATGGTGAAGCAGCTATGGTTGTTCAATCCGTTCAGGAATATGAGCAAACCCAGGAAACCATGGCGATGTTAAAAATGTTGGCTCAAAGTGAAAAAAATATTGAAGAGGGCGATCTTATTTCAGTTGATAAGGCCTTTTCAAGATTAAAAGAACGTAGAGGTTACTGAATATTGATTTATCGATTAATTTAGCTGTTTTTTCAGCTGTTTATACAATTTAGAAGCTATCACTGCAAAAACTACAATCCTTTTCAAAACCTATTATTGCCGGACTTATAATGCTGCCCCCACTAAAACCTATTGCCATGAAAGAACGTGTTTCTATGGTGTTTCTACAAAAAGGACAGATTGATGTTAAAGATGGCGCGTTTGTAGAAATTGATAAAGAAGGTGTTCGCACCAATGTCATTAAGTTAAGCTCTAACCCATTGATTCACTTTGCCCTTTTATAGGAAGAATAATGTATATTATTCTTTTTTATTCTCGCCCTTTTTCTAGGGTAACTTCTCCCTTTTCGTACAGGCTCAATTGTACAGGCAATGTAATTAATGAATGCTTTGAGTCTCTTGCGTAAGGCATACCTTGAAAACATAAGAAGCTCCACCAGAGTGTTTTTCATTTTAGAGACTGCTTGAGCAAAATTGATCTGATAAGTATGTTTTCTATTCCGCGTTGCTTTATCAACTTGCAACTGGGCTTCATTAGCCGCCATAGAAACCAAGTTTGCTGTCAGCACTTTAGCATAAAAGTCTTGTTTAACGGATAAGGCAGATTTACCCGAGA
>Ga0209826_1002318_pt1 | contig 12603 bp, 16 predicted proteins | sample GOMGulsemesocosm_5_FD_184637 | JGI IMG/M metagenome (GOLD analysis project Ga0209826, IMG submission 184637) | Methane-oxidizing microbial communities from mesocosms in the Gulf of Mexico - GOM15C Gulf of Mexico (SPAdes) (version 2) | ecosystem: Environmental > Aquatic > Marine > Cold seeps... | reverse complement strand
CACGAGATAAAAAGTGTTGAGCTAACATAACGGAATGTTGAGCAACAGAGAGGTTCGTTTGTCCAAAGAATCTTTTAACTCTTGATAGTGCTAATGCAACTATCTCTAAATCAAAAGTTTCACAATCTGGATTAAACGGTTTAAAAAAGTTTCCTTTTGAGTCTAATAAAGTAGCTTCTTTTAAATCAGATAAAACTAGGTTTACCATAAGTTTTGAAAATATTTTTATTGTTAATTTTTTTAGCATTACTATGTCCTCCTAAGACAAAAGTGATAGGAGTTCATAATGAATCCTATTTAAAAATTGAATATTTTAGATAAATTGCCGTTTTCACGTAATTCATTAACATCACCGCCAAGGTTTATATCCCAGTGTCTTACTAAGACTCTAGCACCTGCTTGTTCCAATTTGGTCTTCATTCCCTTTATTTTTGATTTATAAAATGGAATTCCATTTGCTTCTAAATCCTTAATGAATTTATCTGCATCTTTCATACCTTGTGGATCATTGACAAATGATGCTTTTTCTTCACCATAACTGATTTTGATTTCACCGTATGCACCTTTTCTTCCTGCTGTATCTTGGTCGAAACATAGACATATGAATTTACCTTTTAGTAATCCTAAAATCTCTTGAGAAATTCCATTCGTACCAGGTGAAGCAATAAAATAAGTATTACTTTTTTCATAATCTATTTTTGCTTGTCCAATTTTTGAGCTAGATACTGGTAGTGTTAAACCATCTACATGACCTTCAACCATAAAAATGCAAGCATCTTTATCCAGTAACATATCTCTATTAAATCCAAAGGGAAGAGGGTAGACAATATCTCGTCTTGACATCTCAGGTTCTTTCATAGATTTAGGTTGCCATTCAGCAAGCTCAATATTACGAAGTTTTAAACCTGTCACAGTATTGGAATACAAATCAAAGCTAGGGATGACACAAAATCCTTTTAAACAAAAATGTTTAAAACCATAAATGGGATTACCATTTCTATCTAGGACCTCAATGTCATTTTTCATTTTGATTTTAATGATTCCAAGTTCTATTAGATCTTCAAGAGGAAAAAATTCTCTTAAGTGCTTTATGAGTTCTTTTAAATCAGAAGTACTTAAATATCCAATTTGAGAAACATAAATACTGTTAGTATTAATGCATCTACTTTCGTAGTATTTAATTTTATTTTTTTGGTTAGTTTGTAAGCTAAATTGATACATATATGTATATATAGTTTTTAGCTTTTGCTCTAAGTTCATTTTTCCATAAGAAGGAATGTATTTACTTATTGCAATGTTTTGATAAGATTTAGTTTCTTCAAATTCTTCATATTGAACCTCAATTGGTGCAACATTTCTTTTCTCTGCAGATTTTTTATCTACGTATATAGATTTCTCTACAACTTCTGCAGCACTAAGATGAACTTCGAAACCTTGACGATATACTTCTAAATCAACTCCTGCATAACTTGCAAGACATTTTAAAGCTTCGCCACTTGTTTTATTTTCGTGTTCTTTCAAATATTTGTAAATACTACTATTGTAGCCACAAGCATTCTTTCGATTACAACAAATTGTAGTTGCTTGTCCATGTTTCGGAACATATAACTCTTTTTTGTTACAAACAGGACACTCTCCACCACTGTATTTACCTTCTCTGAACATTAAGTTAGGGAAGTTACTTGGGATGTCAAGGTCATGTTCGCACACGAAATCCAATTGGTCTTTAAATGAAACTTGTTCATTTTTAAGAGATTCAGCAAAACCAGTACAAGTCGAAATAAGATTACCTCGTTCTGTAGTGTTTTCAATCCACTCTATTTTAGTTGAAATGTTCTCCATATCCTTAATGAGAGCGTATAAACTTGAATATTTATATTTTCCCAGATACTTTAAAAACATCTCTTTATTACTACCAAGAAGGGCAGCGTAATGTTTTAAATCTATCATTTTTTACTCCTTTTGATAGTAGTTTTAACTTTTCCATATCTTATGAAATAGTCAGTTTATGAGAAGAAGATTCTTTCATGAAGTCATCTGCTAATGAAGGATGCTCAATTTTGAATTTAGCAGTATTAAATCTATTGGTACTAATTTCTTTTAATGAAACCATTACTTCTGGATTAATACCATCTTCGTCAAGCTTTACTTTTTCAAGTCCTGAATTAATTAGATAATCTTTCACTTTAGATTCTTTCTTTTTGTTTTCTTTTGCTTCAAGTTTGTGTTGTTTAATATCAATTAAATCTTTTTTGATATCTTCTGGCATCTCTTCTGCAAATTTACCTTGTTTTGGACATTCCATAATGAAAGGACACGTTCCACAATAATTTTGAATTACTGCTTTTGGTTCTGCACCTTGCGTTAAACATTCAATTAAATGAGATGCTTTGTTAATCGCCATCATAAATAGTTCATCATTGAATTCTATTTTGAATACTTTATGCCAACCAGTGTTAACATCTATAGCAACAACATAAGCTTCAATTTTATGATCTTCATCTACATCTTGATATAACAAACCCATTTGGAATTGCACTTGTAATATCCAAGCTTCATAAGGTTCATCTACTGTGGAAGATACTGTTTTAGCTTCAATAACTACACTTCTATTTTTTCCTCTAATGAGAAAATCTAAATGTGCAATCAACGGAAACTCATCCAAATCACCTTTTAATTCAACTTGTCTGTCATACTTTTGACCTGTTAGCATTTTTGCTACTAAATCTTCAGCAATATGTCCACGTTGAAAAATGATTGATTGTTCAAAGCTCACTTCAGGTTTTTCCAGTTTGGACTTAATAGTCTTATATGGACAACCGCCAACATCTGATGCACCAATGTATTTACTTCTATCACCCAAAGAGTCAAAAGACTCTTTTTTTAATGTTTCTTGTAAATTACTCACAATAAATTCTTCAAAAGTTGGTTTATTACTCATGACTTACTCCTTCAAATTTAGATGATATACTTTGTGTAATTACAACGATTGCTGCAACTGTTAACAATGCACTGAAGATTGCGTTTTCTGCTCCGTTTTCAAACGTACTAATTACCGTATTTGGTAAAAATACTGCTATCACAATAAGTGCCAGTATAATTATTAATATATGTTTCATGTGGTTCTCTCTTTTGTTTTTTTAATTAGTTAGTAACTACTAATGGCTCATTTTTACAAAGCATTTTCACTACTGTCTCTTCGTTAATACCTTCATACCCAGTATTAATTAATATGTTTCCATTTTTACGAACTATTCTGTATTCTTTAAACTCTTTAACTGCTTCTCCACCATCATGTGTATTGAACCAATGTGTAATACACAAAGATTTTTTACTGAGGGTGAATTTGCCTGTACTTGAATTTATTGATGTATCAGTTTTTAGTCCATTAAAATCATTATTGATTTTCAAATCGACATGTATATAGTCGATTAAGAACCGAGTAAACAGTTCTTTAAGTGTTATTTTCATAAGTTCTCCTAAGAATAGCTTCAAGCCATTGTGGATATAAAATCACACAATGGTAGAAGTTGTTAATTAACCAAAAGCGATATCGTCATCATCAACATTAATGTCATTGTTAACAGGTTCAACAGTTATTTCTTCAACGATAGTTTCAACAACAACAGGTTCAGACTTTGTTACTTTTGCAAGTAAATCTGTAATGTTTGAAGCTACTCCTCTGTGATCGTAATTGGCAAAACCAACTGCTCTCAATTTCATTTCATGTTGTTTTATATCACCAGATTTTCGTAAAACCATCCATTTTTGAAGGCCTTCCAAGTCTAAATCAAATTCAAATCCAAGTCCTAAAACGTATTGTTTCAATTCATCAATATTATTGACGGTTGGAACATCTACTGGTTCTTGAGCAACAGTTTTAGCTGTGCTTTTTGCATCTTCTTTAGGTTCATCTTTGGGCGTTTCAACTTTAGTTGTTTCAACAGGTTTTGTTTCCGTTTTAGTCACTTTAGCTTTTACAGCTTCTTTAACTTCTTCAGTCTTTACTTCTGTTTTCTTAACTGTAGTCTTTGCTTTTTTGGTAATTTTCTTAGTTTCAACAGGTGTTTTAATAACAGCTTCAGAAACTTGTTCTGATTTTGCTTCTTCAACTTCTGCTTGAGAATCATTTGTTAAGTCTATAGGTGCATCAATAAACCATTTCTTGTCTTCATAAGTGAATCCAAGTTTTTTAAGTATGTCACTTCTATTGTATGTGTTTCCACTTACAATTAGTCTTCCATCTTTTTTAAAAGTAGAAAGGTTTAATGGTTTTAAAGTAGCATTGATATCATCTATATTGATTTCAGATATTTGTTCATATTCCTTATCTTGTTGTTCTTCAGCCACTTGCATTCCGCATAAGATATCAGGAAAAACATCTCTTAATGCCCATGCTCGTGCTCGTAACTGTAACATTCGTGTAGGATATTTTTTCCAATTGTCTTTTCCTAGTAAACCTGCCTTAGCTGCATCTTGCATACTAAATTGTCTTGATACAGGTTTACTGTCTCCTTTTCTTTTAACCGTACAAGTAGCAATTGTTTTATCTTCATTAAAAGTCTCTTCAATGCTTTCGCAAATTGGATGATTTTTAACTAGTGCTAATAATGCATCTCCCCATACTGAAGGTCTACCGTTAATAACACTGATATTTTGTAAGGCTTGCATTGGTTTAAGTCCTAACTCGGAACCCATTTGAACTGCAACTAACACATTACCTGGTTTGCTTATATAATCTTTTGGGACCATAGAAGAACTAGAAATGTGGGTGCAAAATCGCTCAAGTTGTTCGAAGTTAGTTGGTGTAAAGTCGTATTGGCTAGTAGTTGTTAAAGTATTCATTTTTATTTCCTTTCAAGAAAAAAGAAATACAGAGCTATCCCCAAGGAATAGAATATATCCCTTTTGGGTGATAAGCTCAGAATGAGCAACGATAATTGTTTTATGATATAATACAAATAAAAAGGAAGTACCATGGTTGAAGCCATTGTAATTACTGTTCTATTCGCATCTACTCTTTTAGTAGTAGCAAAGTTTGATTCATCTAAGAAACATACTTCTAAGCATTAACTAATATTTGCTGTAGCTTTTGGGCTATCGTATTTACTGATAACTAAAACTGTTAATACAAATATAAATATACCTGTCACTATATGTAGAGCTTCCATAACTGATCCTTTCCTGTTTTAAACGTCTTTTAAAATTTCTCCATAAGTAATAAATACAACTGAAACGATAACTGTGAATAATTCAAATTCATCGTTTGTTAAGTATGTATAAACTACTGCTGCAAGTAAAGAACCGCCAACCATGTATAAGACACCGCCAGTTATTTTAACAACCTTTGATATTATTGGGTTAGTATATAGTTCTTCGTGAATATAGCTTGTAAAGCCTATTTTATGCAATAAGAGAAATGTAATTAAGAAGACAATTGAAACTATAGATATTGTATAAATTTCTAATAGCATATGAGTACCTTTTTAATAAAAAGGGAGCTATCCACAAGGGATAGTTACATCCCTTTAGGGTTAGCAATTATTGCAACAAGAAGTTCCTAGAATGGAATTTGGTCTTCATCAATTTCGTCAATGTTAATTTCTGGAATTTGTTCAGCAGCAATATTTTGTTCAGAGTTACCTGCTGCAAAATCTTTGCCCTGTTGTCCAAATCCATTTTGTTGTTTATTACCAAAGTTCCCACCTTGATTTTGTTGTCCATCATTAGCACTGAATTGAGCAATTTGAAAGTCATTTACGTTAATTTCACAATTAAAGTAAGTAATCGGTTGACCGTTTTTCTCTTTGTCTGTATAAGTCGCAGAAATCGTACCGTCAACTAAGACTTTTTTAACTTTTATTTTATTTAAAAGTTGTTTGCTAAATAGCTTTTCTCCTCTATCTCCAAAGAATTTGATTTTGTAAAATGATGGATAATCATTTTCTCCGACTCTTTTATTGATAGCGATTTTTTGGCTATAAATGTTCATACTAGTAGCGTTGTAAACTTCAGCATCAGAAGATACTAAATTTCCAAGCATGTTATACGCTTTTGCGTAATGTGCAATGTTTCCTTGAAGCATTGTTACGTGTTCTGGTGTAACGATTGCAGCTTGTTTAGGAGGCTTTGTTGAATCCATTTGAAATTCAGAAATTTCCAATCGTCCATCAATTTGAATAGTTTGGCCTTTTGCAAAAGCATTTTCAGAAATTTTTCCGAAAGCCATAATTGAAAAAAATGAATTTTTCACGTTACTATTATTTTGATTATCAACTCTTGGGTTGTTTCCTGTACTTCCACCTGAAGACACTTGAACTACAAACTTTTTAACGTTTGTGTTATTTTGACCTACTGTTACGGCTACTACTGGTGTACAAATTTTTCCTACTAATGTAATTTTTGACATGGTTTATCCTTTGTTGTCATTTACGCATGAGCGTTTGTTGATGTAAAACATCAATTGATTGAAGAATTCTTGATAACTCAAGTAGAATCCAAATCCATAGTGTGACAAGTGTATAAATACAAATGTAAGTTCTCACTAATTTAATCCGAAGATTAAAATCTGAATAGAGTAAAACTCTTCAAAAACGACAATAAGGAGTGTAAAGTTAAGTAATGACCACAAAGCCATTAGTTTAAAATTTAAACCAATTGTCGGCTTTGAACAGTCATAGACTATTTTTCCTTGTTATTCAGCGAAGCTCGCAATGCTTCACCCGTGTAATTTTAAAAATCACACTGCTATACATCTCTGTATAGAGTGGACTATATCTTGCAAGATATCAAATATCCTGCTCCCCCTTTTCGACTGTCTTATAAATTATCTTTTTTCTTTATTACTTTTTTACCTCGACTTTTTTTGTTGTTGGTTGTTTTCTTTTATCTCTTCTAATATCATTTCCTTCAACTTTTGATCGCAACATTCCATTTTTGATAATGTAAGGCTTTTTAAGTTGCTTGAGCATTTCAATTGAACTTGCAGATACAGTTTTTAATAAATTCATAAGTTCAAAATTATTCTTTGAATACACTGTATACTCTTTCATAAATGCGTCATGGTCTTTAACTTCAGCTTTGAAATTTAAGACATCGTTGACATATATTCTTGCACTGTCAATAGTTCCAATATTTGAATAGATTAAATTTGAAGCACTTCCTCTTTCATTATCACTATAGATAACAATATGGGCATCTGGATTGTTTTTTAAGAAACTAACTTTCTTTCTAAGTGTCTCATCCATTTCTGTTTCAAAATTTGCAGTTGGATTTTTCATTAGAAAGTCAATCTTCTTTTGAAGTTCTGGATTAATTTTCACAGATGGTTTACTAGCTGTTACTTTAGTTGGTGCTTTCTTTGCAGTTGTTTTCTTTGTTGTTTTTTTAGCTACAGGTTTTTTAGCTGCAGGCTTTTTTGTCACTGATGTAACTTTTTCAGAAGTTGTTTCTTCTGCTTTAGTTTCAACTTTATTTTCTTCAGTTGTAGGAGTTGCATCTTTTGTTTCTACTACTACATTTTCTGGATTAATTTCTTTTGTATTATCTGTTGACATTGTATTCCTTTTATATGGCAATTAGTTCAGTTAATGAACCTATTAAGTTCTTATTATTTAACTGTTTTGTGATTGACTCTATTTCTTCACTTGTATTTAATTGAACCATGCTTCCATCTGAATCGTCAAGGTAAATATGATAGAAGGTTTTTTGGGTTGCTTTACAAGTGCAGTATTTTGGAGTCACATGATAGTTTTTTGCTAATTCTTCTTTTGTGATGATTAGCATGATTATTAAAAAAGTATAAAGAAAATTGGGGATAATTTATGGCTTACAGCCTACGTTATAATTAATGCCATACAAGTGATCCAATAAGGAACAAATACAGAGAACCACCTTAGTATTTATAAAAAACCTTATGGACCACATGTATGACATCAATTAAAATCTAGTCTCTGAACCTTCTACTTAAAATTAAGTAGCTTGGATGCGGATTGCCTATTTAAGAAGCGAATTATACAAAATTACTCTAAGAGTAATATTTAGCTTCCTCATGTAATTGAATTTTTACTATACCAAATGCATTACCATTTGCCCTAACCATATTTCTATAATTAGTTAGTATCAATCACCTTTAAGGGTTTCCCGAACAGTTTGAGGGATTTTAAAACGGCTAACTTAACCGTTTGATGTAAGACTGATGTGGATTTAAACCACCTGGATACATTTATTCACATGTTTGAATGTCTTATCTACCAGTTGTCGATTCAAAAGAATCAGTACGCGAGCGACTTCAAAAAAACAGGAAGAAGAGGGTGCGTTCGTATACAAAAAATGTATAAATTAAAAAAATATGTAGAAGTATTGCATTTAGTAACTTAACACTATATTAATCTAATATTAATTATTAATTTACTACAATTTAATAATTAAATTAATTGGAGCGACATGCAATATAATCAATTTTTCAAAAGTGATGATTTCTTATCTCTTATTGATGAGCTTTCACAAAAATATAATGTAGAAGACTCGGTTGCTCAAGAGTGCATAATCAAGTCTCTATCAGATGCTTACGGTTATGAAAGATTAATCATTAATGAAGATGGTTCCATTCTTGGATTAAATAGTAAAAATAAAACTTCTTCATTTGATTTAAAGCATCATAATATTTCAAAAGACATTTACAAACAATTTCAAATCAATTTATCAAATGAATTTTATTCACAATCTTTTTTAAATATAGAAAATAGATTTAAAGAACTGATTAAAAACAGTCAAAGTATATTTTATGGGAAGGTTCACGATTGTAACGAGCAGGAAATTACTTTCAAATTGTTTGATTCAAATACGAAAGAGCTAAAAAACTTCTATGCAATTGTTAAAAATGATAAAAAATTTCTTTTTAGTAAGGAAAGAGTAAACGACTTCTATGAGCAAAGCGAAAAGGGAATGCTTCTATATATACCTCAGCGAGAAAAGATAGTTCAATCAAATGGAATATTCTATATCAAAGCTGTTAGAAAACATGAAAAAATTATCAGATACAAGATTAATACTGTATTTAAAAAACTTCGTGATGCAGTAGGAATTTCTTATGGATACAAGAGATGTTTTATTGATACAAAACAAAACAAGATAACTCTATTTTTAGGATTGTTTTTCTCACCTGCAGCACAAGAGTTTTTTGAAAAAGAACTTTGTGAGCTTGAGGATTTCAATTTAATATACATAAATGATTTTAAAGGACAACAATGAACAGACGTAAATTTATAAGCCTAATATCTTTGGCAGTAGTAAGTAAGCTATTTGCCAATACTAAAGTAAAAAACAATGTTAATATTTTTATGCATGGAGATATTGATGATGATTTGATCATAACAAAAAATAAATTCTCAAGTTTTGATTTTGAGGTGCTAGAGTGTTTTCAAATGCATAATATGAGAGGGAAGTTTAATATCGGAGCTGTAACTTGTAAGTCAGTTCAAATACCTGGGTATATTGAATTTGAAAAAAACTACACTTTAAAAGATGATGAGGTCATTTCTATTTTTACTGCAAATGAAAGAGAAGATAGAAGTAGTATGAAACACTTGATGATGAGAAGTCATTATAAAAGTGCGGAATTAAAAGTTAACAATACCGAGTTGATTCCTTCATTAATCCCAGAGAAAGATGATGTTAAAGGTTATCCTACATGGTTTGGGAGAGGCGAGAATTCAAGCTACAACTATTATCAACTTTGGGAGAATGCAGTAATTAATACAGGTTTGGTTTTTGCAAGGTCTGGCAAGTATAAAATCATATGTTTAGATGCGGAAGGCGAATTTGTTGCTCAAGAAACTGTTGAGGTTAGCAAAGCAACTCAAGCAGTAAAGTTTAAATCTCTAAGAGATGCTAAAAGTATATCAACACACCCATTTGCTGAAGTAGATGGAACGGTCTTTGATGAGCACACAGAAATGAGTGATGACATGATGAGTGATGACATGATTGTAAGTAAAACAATGAACGACAAACTCATTAGAAAAAATGCCATTACTACTATTGCCATTGAAAACAAAGTAGGTGCAATGACATTAATCACTCTGCCTTATCCTATGCCTTATATAAATAGAATCTTCGTTACATCTTCAGGAGTTGCATAATGTTTAAAATTTATGATATCAGTAAAATATTACACTGGGTTTTTGTTCCCGTTCTTCTAGCAGTTGTGTTTACTGCAATTATGAATACAACGTTCTTTTCAAAAGAAGCGATTATGGAGTCGTTTAAGTTTTCATTTCCCAATGTAGATTTATATGAAGTAGGAGCTGCTGATCAATTATTTATTGCAAGGATGGAAAGAAGAGTAGGTTGGGTGTTCCACTTTTGGTCAGGATGTGTATTGTTTTCAATTATAGTTGGACGATATCTTAGCTGCAAAAATAAAACTCTATTTCAATATTTGGTTTATTCAACAATATTTGTGATGTTTCTTACAGGTATGCCTCTATTTATTCGTGTAGATGTTGATATCCCAATGTATATACAAGATTTGGCTAGAAACATACATTTTTATTCAGCGTGGTTCTTTGGTATCGTATGCGTATCGCATATCTTTGCTGTAATTTACAGAGAAAACAAATTCAAAGAAAACAAAATATCCAAACACTTTCATTTTAAAAAATACTCTTTTTTAATTGCAATTGTATTTGCTGCAGCATTAAATCAACCTCTTCAAGCAGGTGAAAAAATTTCACACTACGAACTAGGTATGAAATACTATAAGGGTGAGATAGGAGGAGTTACTATTTCTAAAATAATGCCCAATTGTCCATATGATGCTTGTAAAAAAGCTGAAATGATGAAAAAGAAATTTAAGATTAAAGAAGTAGATGGAAACGATATTATGTTCATCAAAAAAAGAGATTTCAAAACTGCATTATTTTTTCTTGAAAAAAGTGCTCTTGAAGACAGTCATAAAAAAGGTGCAGACAAAGCATTAAAAATGCTACTTAGTAACTTGAACTACAAAGATAAGAGGCCAGAAGAGTTTTTAGTAAAAAATCTTATGCAAGAATATCAAATTACATTAGATGAATATAAGACAAAAGTTAAAAACTTACTAATAAATTCTCAAAAAATTAAAAGTTGTTATGGTTCATTTAAATACGCACAGTTCATAGAAAAAAACTATTTAGATTTATTCCAAACAAATGATGAAAAACTACTAGCTGCATATCAAACTGCATTTAATTCTTGTCCAGGTACCAGAATGGAAAAGATGATGGCTAATTCAAAAATTAAACAATTAAGTAAGGACAAAAAGTAATGAGTATACCTGTAACCCTAGAGGCAGAATATCAAAGTCATGTAAGTTCTGCAGAATCAAGAGGTGCTTCACCCATGTCAAAAGAAGCCTTTTTTTCAAATAAGCAAAGCAATGGACATATAGCAAATGGTTTGCCATATGGTATAGGGATAACACAATCAGGCAAAAGGAAAAAACAATCATGGAAGAACTAGTAGGATTTACGGCAATTTTAGTTTTAATGTTTGCCTTTGAACCTAAAAAAGAATTTAGAAATAAAAGTAAAGTTGTATTTAGTTTGTTATCATTATCTTTTTTCACATTTGCAAATGCGGAAATGAAAAAAGAAGAATTCGATTTCAGCAAAGCCACTGAACAAAAAGTCCCAAGTTTCTTAGTGAAAGATGGTTTTGATTTTTCTAAGCCTGAAGAGGGTAGTGGTATTAAATGTGGATGTGAGATACCTGGTTCACTTGCTTCACTTGATGATAAAAAGAAAGTTAATTTGCCAAAGGAATAAAATGAACAATTTGACGATATTGGAATTCTCTAAAAGCGGTAGTAAGCATGACTACTCTATAAAAACAAAGAATAATCTGCAAAGCGATTCGATGCAAAGGATTTTGGATAAACATCATAAAGTTCATCATAGTATTAGATGTAAGTGTGATATGACCAAAGAACTTTACTTAAGTGTTAAACAATTTGGTAAAAAGTTTGCACTGGCTAGATATCCTAAGTCAGAACCTCATCAATCTTATTGTTTATACTTTAGTGAAAAAGATAAGTATGTAGAAGTGGATGAAAATGGTGCAGTTTATAAATCAAAGATATTTGATGAGCCAGAAGAAGTAACTAATTCCAAACCCACTGCTAAAAGAGATACTGATGAAGAAGCTAGAAGGTATACTTTTTATAATTTTTGTGATGACTTAATTGCAGATGCTTGTACTTATGCTTTTAATAAAAAGAATGCGAATTCTAATGAGCTAAAAAACTTTAATTTTAATGATTTTTGTTGGACCTATTCTAAAATAATGAAACAAGCGAATGTTGCAAGATATGGAAATGTTATCGAATTTTGTAAAAAGAACAATGACTTTAATTTTGAATATGGTGTTATAACAAATGATTTCATCTCTTCACTTGATCCGTCAACTCATAAAGATAAAGATATCATCAATGTTAAACTCAACCCTATTCGTTATGAAAATACTAATGGTACTCAATGGAAAACTGACTTGACTAAATCAGCCAATATTGGTTTTAAACGATTACGAATTGCATCAAAACTTGTCAAGATATTTGATAACTAT
>Ga0209826_1002317_pt1 | contig 12604 bp, 12 predicted proteins | sample GOMGulsemesocosm_5_FD_184637 | JGI IMG/M metagenome (GOLD analysis project Ga0209826, IMG submission 184637) | Methane-oxidizing microbial communities from mesocosms in the Gulf of Mexico - GOM15C Gulf of Mexico (SPAdes) (version 2) | ecosystem: Environmental > Aquatic > Marine > Cold seeps... | reverse complement strand
TTCAGCAAGATAAAACAGCAGATTGTGACATTAAAAATAGAATGGACTTATAGACAGGAAACCTCATGACAAAAAACAAAGTAGCTTTAATTACCGGTGTAACTGGTCAAGATGGATCATACCTTGCCGAACTTCTTTTAGACAAAGGTTACGAAGTACATGGTATTAAGCGTCGTGCATCGTCATTAAATACCGAGCGTGTTGATCATATTTATCAAGACAACCATGAAAAAAATCAAAAATTCTTTTTACATTATGGTGACTTAACCGACTCTTCAAACCTAACACGTATTTTAAAAGACGTTCAACCTGATGAAGTATACAATTTAGGCGCGCAGTCACACGTAGCCGTTTCATTTGAATGCCCTGAATATACCGCCGATGTAGATGCTATGGGTACATTACGTTTATTAGAAGCTATTCGTTTTTTAGGAATGGAAAAAACCACTAAATTCTATCAAGCCTCTACTTCTGAATTATATGGTGAAGTACAAGAAATACCACAAACAGAAAAAACACCTTTTCATCCACGTTCTCCTTATGCCGTCGCTAAAATGTACGCCTATTGGATAGTCGTTAACTATCGTGAATCTTACGGAATGTATGCCTGTAATGGTATTTTGTTTAACCATGAATCACCACGCCGTGGCGAAACGTTTGTTACCCGTAAAATAACACGCGCCATCGCTAACATATCACAAGGTTTAGAGTCATGTTTATACCTAGGTAACATGGATGCACTACGCGATTGGGGGCACGCAAAAGATTACGTGCGTATGCAATGGATGATGCTACAACAAGACAAAGCAGATGATTTTGTTATAGCGACAGGCAAACAAATAAGTGTGCGAGAATTTGTTAGTTTATCTGCCAAAGAAGCAGGCATTGAACTTGAATTTACCGGTGAAGGGCTTGATGAAATAGCCACAATTAAATCAATCACAGGTAATAACGCCCCTGCGTTAAAGGTTGGGGATGTTATTGTTAAAATTGATCCTCGTTACTTCCGACCAGCAGAAGTTGAAACATTATTAGGCGACCCTACCAAAGCAAAAGAAAAACTAGGCTGGGTACCACAAATCACTGTAGAGCAGATGTGTGCAGAAATGGTTGAAAACGACCTGAATAAAGCCAAGCAACATGCCATACTAAAAGAACATGGTTATAATAAACCTGTTTCAGTTGAGTCCTAAATGAAGATCTTATTAACCGGTGCCAATGGAATGGTTGGCAAAAATACCCTTGAAGTTGCAAAAAAGCATCAACATGAATTTTTATCTCCGAGCAGTACAGAGCTTAATTTACTTGATGGAATAGCTGTTCAAAAGTATATGAAAACGCATAAACCTGACATGGTGATTCACGCCGCTGGCATTGTCGGTGGCATTCAAGCAAATATGGCTAACCCTGTTAAGTTTCTTGTCGATAATATGCAGATGGGATTAAATATATTAACAGCCTCTAATAACAATGATGTCAATCTGCTTTTGAACCTAAGCAGCTCATGTATGTATCCGCGTGATGGGCTTAACCCCCTAAGTGAAAATTTAATTCTAAAGGGTGAGCTAGAGCCAACTAATGAGGGTTATGCGCTTGCAAAAATTACCAGTACCCGCTTATGTGAGTATATTTGTAAAGAAAACCCTCTGAGGTTATATAAAACAATTATTCCATGTAATTTATATGGTCGTTTTGATAAATTTGATCCAAACCATTCACACATGATCCCTTCTGTTATTCGTAAGTTAGATGAAGCTCAGAAAAAGAATAAACAAGAAATTGATATTTGGGGGAATGGTGAAGCAAGGCGTGAATTTATGTACGCAGAAGATCTAGCAGAATTTATTTTCTACGCAATAGACAATTTTGAAAAAATGCCTCAGAACTTAAATGTAGGATTAGGTACAGACTACAGCATTAACGAATATTACCAAGCGGTTGCCAAAGTAGTTGGTTTCACTGGTTCTTTTAAACATGATTTAAGTAAACCTGTAGGTATGAAACAAAAACTCATAGACGATCAGAAACTAAAAGAATTTGGTTGGGCTTATAAAACTAGCCTTGAGGCGGGAATTAAAAAATCCTATGAATATTATTTAAGTGAGTATTGTAATGACTAATTATACCTTAGCGAGTAGTACATGGGATGAGAACGAGTATTCTGCAATTCAACGAGTGATTGATTCAGATATGTTTACCATGGGCAAAGAAGTTGCTCAGTATGAGAAAGATTTTGCTGAGTTTTTTGGGTCTAAATATGCACTTATGGTGAGTTCAGGATCAACAGCAAATCTGTTAATGATTGCTTCACTATTTTTCACTAAAAACTCACGACTAAAATTAAAGCGTGGTGATGAAATTATTGTACCAGCAGTATCGTGGTCTACAACCTACTTTCCCCTTCAGCAGTATGGCTTAAAGGTTAAATTTATTGATATAGGCATAAATACACTAAATATGGATTTAGATAAGTTAGAAGCTGCAATCACAGATAATACACGGGCTATCTTGTCTGTTAATTTATTAGGCAACCCTAACGATTACCATCGAATGAATGAAATCATTGCAGGACGAGATATTTTTATTTTAGAAGATAACTGTGAATCAATGGGCGCAACATTTAATGGTAAGCAAGCAGGTACCTTTGGCGTAATGGGGACTTATAGCTCGTTTTTTTCACACCACATAGCAACAATGGAAGGTGGTTGCGTAGTAACTGATGATGAAGAGCTTTACCATATTTTACTTTGTATTCGTGCGCATGGTTGGACGCGTAACTTACCAAAGTTTAATGAGGTGAGTGGGGAAAAAAGCGATGATCCGTTTGAAGAGTCTTTTAAGTTTATGTTACCTGGTTATAATGCCCGTCCGCTGGAGATGAGTGGCGCATTAGGTATTGAGCAGTTGAAAAAGCTACCAGGTTTTATTGAAATAAGACGAAAGAATGCGCAATTATTTAAAAGCCTATTTGCTAAACACCCTCATTTAAGCATTCAACAAGAAACCGGTAATAGTAGTTGGTTTGGTTTCTCGTTAATAATTAAAGAAAATGCACCCTATAACAGGGCTGAACTTGTAAAACTATTAACAAAAAATGGTATTGAGTGCCGCCCCATTGTAACGGGTAATTTCTTAAAAAATAAAGAAGTACTTGAGTATTTTGATTATGAAGTGGCGGGTAGTTTAGAAGCATCTGAATATCTTGATACACATGGTTTGTTTGTGGGTAACCACCAGAATGATATTACTGAAGAACTAGAATTGTTAAGCGAAACGCTTTGTAGTAGTTATTTATAATGACTTATGGGGTAAGTAGTAAAAAGAGGTTATATGATGAAACCTTGGTTGTATAAGTTAATATCTATATTTAAATGCTGGCTTTTAAGGTCGGATAATAAAGTATTTAGTGTTAATACAAGTTATAAAGCATTGGACGGGGTGAGGTCAGAGGTTCGAGAGGGTGCAGTGATTGATGCAGCTACTTCTATAGGTTCGTATTGTTATATAGGTCGAAACACTTGTATAACAAAGACTCAAATAGGGAACTACTGTTCAATTGCTAATAACGTATCCATTGGGCAAGGGGAGCACCTTTTAAATAATATAAGCACTAATAGCATTTTCTATAAAAATGCTTTTGACGTATTAACAGAAAAACCCTGCACTATTGGACACGATGTTTGGATTGGTGTCGATGTGGTTATACTTAGGGGCGTAAGGATAGGGAATGGAGCTGTTATTGGTGCTAATTCTGTAGTAACTAAGGATATACCCGCATTTTCAATTGCTGTGGGTAGCCCTGCTAGGGTGGTAAAGAATCGGTTTAACAAGGACAAATCTAAAGAAATATCTAATAGCCAGTGGTGGAATCTGGAACCTCAAGAGGCAGAAGTCATTTTTAATAAAATCGAGAATAAGTTTTGAAAGCATCATTAGTTGTAGACTATCACCAGAATAATAAAATTTTTGACCTAGAGGACAAGAATGTTAATAGAGATAATTATGCATATAGTATTTGGTTGTTAAAAACAAAGCTTAAAGAGAATGGTATAGATCTTTCAACGTGTGATATAAACTTACCTTTAGAATCTGATGTGTCCTTTTGCTTTGACCTGCCTTCAACTGATGTGAAGCTAAGTGTTGAATCGTCTTATTTGTTTCTATTTGAAAGCGAAATTATTAAGCCTTTCTCTTGGGATTTTTCTAAGCATAGTAAGTTTTGTAAAGTATTCACATGGCACGATGATTTAGTAGATAATAAAAAATATTTCAAAATTAATTTCTCTCATAAATTTCCTGAAAATGAAGTTGATTACAGGTCTGGTATGAAATTATTTGAGGATAAGAAATTATGCACTTTGATTGCTGGTAATAAAATAGTTGAACATCCGCAAGAGCTCTACTCGGAACGAGTAAAAACGATTCGCTGGTTTGAAATGCATGTGCCTGATAGTTTTGATCTTTATGGTATTGGTTGGGAAAATGTAGTTACAAAAAATAGATATATTAGAATTATTGCTAGGAAGTTACCGTTTGTGAGTAAACTTTTAGGCTTAAATTTTTCTTCTTATAAGGGGAAGGTTGAAAGTAAGCTGAAAACTTTATCGCAGTATAAATTTGCCATTTGCTATGAAAATGCACAAATGATACCTGGTTATATTACCGAGAAAATTTTCGATTGTTTTTTTGCAGGATGTGTTCCTATTTATTGGGGTGCTCCAAATATAACAGATCATATTCCTGAGAGCTGTTTTATAGACAGAAGAAAATTTGATACACATGAAGAACTTTATGCTTATTTAACAGCAATGACAAAGCAAGAGTATTTAGCCATTCAAGAGAATATTGAAAATTACTTGTTTTCAAGTGCCGCAGACCCATATCGAGCTGAAACATTTGCAAATATAATTGTAGAGCATGTAAAAAAAGATACAGGGCGAAAATAAAAGTGGTCAATATTTGCATGACTATTTTAGTTGGAAGTCGATTTTATTGACTTTTTTATTACTAATTATACAAACCCAGACTTATAGCAAAAGCTAGGGCCTTGAGAATGTTGCTGGTAGATTAAAAAATAGGAGTTGTTTTTGGTAAAGGTTAATCGTGACTTTGTTATTTTATTATTTGGTCGTTTATTACAGATAGGGATCACTTTAATCTCATTGAGAGTATCAACAAGTCTTCTACCAGAGTCAGAGCTAGGGTTAGTATATTTTATTGCAGCTTTACAGACTTTTTTTGCACTCTTTTTTATAGCTCCTGTTGGACAATATTTTAATAGACAAACGAATTCGTGGTTTTTAGCTGGCATATTGAAAAAATGCTTATTTAATCAGTTACTCTATGTTCTTTTTATCGCAACCCTATCCTTTTTTCTATTGAGTTTAGTTAGTGGGTTGGGAGTCTTTGACTTGTCACTGTATTTAATCTTGACAGTGTCTTGCTTGGTTTTTTCTCAAAGTGCAAATCAGACTATAATTCCTATGTTTAATATGATAGAAAATCGAGCTGCGTTTGTTCTCTTTAGCTTGATAACAGCTACATTATCGGCTGTTTTTTCGTGTGTTCTTTTATTATATTGGCATCAAACTGCACTAAGTTGGTTGATGGGAATTATTTTAGGTAATATGGTTGTAAATATTTTTTCATTATGGTGGTTGAAATATAATATTAAAGAGTCAGTATCAACGGCTCCTAAAAACAATATTAGTAACATTCTTTCATTTTCACTACCAATCGCATTGTCGACATTTTTTATGTGGTTTCTGGCTTCCGGCTATAGAATTTTGATTGAAAATACCTATGGGCTTTCATTTCTTGCCATTTTAGGGGTTGGGCTTGCTGTTTCAGGGCAACTGTTTGCAATAGTTGAATCTTTATTGACTCAATATTTAACGCCTAGTTTATATCGTAAGGTATATGACGCGAGCAAAGATAATAGATTGCTACATATAAATAAATATATTGAAATAGTTATTCCTATCTACATATCGCTAGCAATATTTTTAACATTTGCCGTTGAATATATTTTTCCATTTCTTGTTGCAGAGAAATATCATTCATCTTATATATTTGCAATATATGCAGTTTGGATTGAGTTATTTAGGGTTTTAACTAATGCATTTGCGATTACAGCACAGGTAGAGAAAAAAACATCTAACACCGTGTCTCCATATGTTTTTGGGGCTGTTATTTTGTTTTCTCTATTAAGCATTAATTACTACTTGAAGTTAGACGCTGAAGTTATGTATTTACTCATTATTGCAAATGCAATCGTCCTGACTTTTATGATGTTTAAAATGTACTTATTACAAAAAGTTAGTTTCCCATTAAAAAATACCGTTGTAATGGCTGCATCGATCGTGCCGTCAATTTTATTTTTTACAATGGTTGATATTTCCCATGCAGCTTCAGTTAATTCATTTATTTTGCTTTTGGTTGGAGGCTTAATTTGCTTACTTGGGTTTAGTTTTTCTTTTAGGGCATTAATACATGATAAAAATTAGAATCGATGGCGGATTGGGTAATCAGCTTTTTCAATATGCAACCGCATTTGCACTTGCTAAAAATTTAAAGACAGATATGTCCGTTGATATCTCTGCAGCTGTAAATTATAAAGTGCATCCGTTGCGGTTAACTGAGTTAAATTGTTCGGCTCCTTTTGATGAAAAACCACCTTTAATAGAGCGTTTTTTGTTGCACCCTCGTTTAATTCAGTTTTCTTCAAAGGTTATTTCTCGGTATTATTTAGAGCCGAATCTAAAATACAATAAATCCTTACAGGAGACGGCAGATAACAAATTGTTAATCGGCTACTTTCAAAGTGAGCAGTATTTTAAAAACTATAGAGCAGAACTTTTAAAAGAGTTTTTTCCTCAGCGTGAGTTTTCTAGTTACCAGCAATCGCTAATAAAAAAAATAAAAAATGGTAATTCGCTTTCTATTCATATCCGTCGGGGCGATTATGTTACCAATTTAGATGCTAATAATACCCATGGAATTTGCAATCAAGAATATTTCAGTAAAGCAATTCAATATTTAGTGAAGCAAAAGAAAATATCTGAAAAAACAAAGGTATTTATATTCTCTGATGACATTAAGTGGTGCAAAGAAAACTTAAAATTTCTTTATGAAACAGAGTTTGTAAATGGAGATATTAATTGTCCCGAGTTAGATATGTGGCTAATGAGTTACTGCACTCATAATATTATTTCAAATAGTACTTTTAGTTGGTGGGGAGCTTGGTTGAATACGAACTCAAATAAGTGCGTTATTGCTCCAAAACAATGGTTTAAAACATTGCATAGTTCAACTGATATAGTACCCAAGCAATGGAAACGATTATGATTTTTTTTACAGTTTGTTATAATAAATTTTTGAGGTAGTAAAATGTTGATTTTAGGCGGTGCAGGTTTTATTGGAAGTAACCTTGTAAAGGCATTATGTGTTTCCAATGATAAGGTTAAGGTATTGAATCTAGGGCCTAATCCACTCCCCCATCACCCTAGTTTAGAATATATTGAAGGCTCATTCTTAGATAGTCAAATACTAGAAAAAGCACTTGATGGCGTGAGTACCGTCTACCATTTAATTAGTACAACCAACCCTAGTTCATCAAATTTAGACCCTGTTGCTGATATTGAAACGAACTTAATTGGCTTAATCGGTTTGTTGGACTTAATGGTTAGAAAAAAAATATATAAAATAGTATTTATTTCATCAGGTGGCACAGTCTATGGAGAGCCTTTGTATGTGCCTATTGATACTCATCATCCACTGAAACCAATTTGTTCATATGGGGTTGTTAAGGTTGCGATGGAAAACTATCTTTATATGTATAGTCATCTCTATGGCATCAAGCCAACAATTTTTCGTGTCGCAAATCCTTATGGGCCTGGTCAGCTTCCTATGAAAGGACAGGGTGTTATTGCCGATTTTACGTATAAAATAAAAACTAATAAGACGATTAATGTGTGGGGTGATGGGAGTTCAATTAGGGATTATATATATATTGATGATTTGGTCTCTTTATGTGTTAAAGCTGGAATTGTTGATATAGTAGGAACTTTTAATGTTGGTTCTGGTAGTGGGACTTCTCTAATGCAAATTATATCGTCAATAGAGTCTATTTCTGGCTTAAAGGCCTGTGTAAATTATATGGATGCTCGGAAGTTTGATGTAAAAAGCGTTGTTTTGGATATATCGGAAACAAAAGCATTATTCTCTTGGTCAACAAATTATGATTTATTTAAAGGCCTAAAAAAATATTATGATGAGATAAAAGACGAAGATATTATAGAAGGGTAATCAGTGATATGACCTTAATCGAAAACTGACTACTTATGACTCAATTTGATTTATTGTGAAATATCAAATTAAAATATACTTTTTAACTTTTAGGATTTTTTATGACCTGCCCCCTTATAAGTGTTATTTTGCCTATTTATAATGGCGAAGATTATTTGAGTGATGCTATTGATTCTATTTTAAATCAGAGTGTTAAAAATTTTGAGCTCATACTCATTAATGATGGTTCATCAGATGGCTCATTAAATATTGCACAAACCTATAAAGAGCAAGATCCTCGTGTTGTGCTAATTTCTCAGAAAAATATAGGCTTAGTTGCGACCTTGAATAAAGGTCTGTCACTTGCTAAAGGCCAGTTTATAGCGCGCATGGATCAAGATGATATATCTCTTGAACATAGGTTTCAGGAGCAAGTTAAATTAATGAGCGAAGGTTACGACCTTTGTGGCTGTCATTTTCATTTAATAACAGAGTCTGGAAAATTAAGTTCTTCAAGAGTGGTTTCAATAGACCCTGATTTCCAGTCAATTATTTTGACTCGATCTGTTCCCTTTGCGCATGGTTCGGTTATGATTCGAAAATCATTTTTATTAGAGAATAACTTAAAATACGCCGAAGAAGTATGTTCTTCAGCAGAAGATTATCAGTTATGGGTGAAATGCTTTGAGTCGGGCGCTAAAATAGGCAATGTTGATGAGTACCTGTTTTTATATAGAGATTTTGATTTGTCTCTATCTAAGTTAAATGCTAAAAACAATTTAAAAGATGCAACTACTATATCTAGAAAATTTAGAATGAAAAATTTGACAAGAATAGAAAGTGATTTGCAGTTAAGGTTGAAAGATAATGCTACTTTAAATACCTTCGAGCAAGAGCAGGCGGCTTACTTTATATTTAACACACTATTTAAGCGACGATTTTTTAAAACAAAATATTACCTTCGTTTTATTAAACTTGATGTGAAAATAATCGCATTCTTTCGCTTTTTAAAATGTAGCTATGGTTATTGGTAAGCTGAAACAGTTATAGTAATCATAAAGTGTTGCTATAAATTATGGATTGACTGATAAAAAATAAAGGCGATAATTTTTGCGTAAATATAATAAAACAGATAATTACGTGGTTTTTTTCTTTGTATTATCACTATTGTTTTCTGGTGCGAATGTTTACGCATTAGTGTACCCAATGTTAAAATTAGCTATTTTTGTTGCGTATGCAGGAGTATTTTGGCGATTTTCGTTTGGCCATGATAGCGTAAGAATAAGTAATATCTTTAAATTATCAATTATGTTGATTTTTGTATGGTTATTTCTTTCAATTCTATCGACAATGGGGCAGGCTAATGATGAAAGCACTTTATTAGCATTTAGATATTTATCATATTTTGCTGTTTTTTTATTTATTTTATTATTAAGGTCTGATTTATCCTATATCTTTTACAAGAGGTATAGTGAACTGTTATATATTGTTGCTTTACTGTCATTTTTTTCTTATCTGCTTAGTGTTTTTCAACTGACGTCTACAAATGAACTTGTTACTACAGGAGGCCGTACTTATTTGACATCATTTTTTAATATTTTAATGCAAGACTCTAAGATTGAGTTTGGTGGTGTTACCTTTTATCGTTTTCAATCTATTTTTGAAGAGCCAGGTACTTTTGCATTTTTGTTACTCCCCGTGATTTATTGGTATAAAATGGTGTCATATAATCGCATTAAATTTATATGCTTAATTTTAATGTTATTATGTACCCTGTCAATTGGTGCTATATTTTCGGCAATAATAATATACTTAGTGTACTTTTTTATAAACAAGCCCCTATGGTTTTTACCATCTTTTATAGTATTAGTCGTTATGGCTGTATTTTCTCTGATTTTGTTTCCTGAATTTCTTGATTTTCTTGCTCAAAAATTTGGCATGGGTGCATATGAAGGCAAACACTCATCATTTGGTGTGCGAGTTTTAGAGGTTTCGTTTGTAATGGATATTTTTACTTCTCATGTGTTAGGTGTAGGGTTTTCTGCTTCCAATATATTTTCAACTTTCGGTAACAATATCTCAGTTGGTTTATTTAGGCAAATTCTATACTCGGGCTCTATCGGTGGTTTAGCTATTGTCAGTCTAAATATATGTATAATCGCTTATGCTTTAAGAAAGTTAGCTGTTAAAAATAATATAGCTATTTTTGTCGGGTTTACGCTGCTTACTTTTATATTTATGGGGCTACAAAGAAGCACATTTATTGATGGGTTTATGTTTGTCACTTTATTTTCATTTACGTTAAAACTTAATTCGCCCGTAATTGTTGGCTTAACCCCTCGTATTTAGGTGATGATTATTTAGTATAAGGATAAAAGGTTTTGAAAACATCTATTACAAGTTCTGTTTCTGTAATTATTCCATTTTATAATGCGTCAAATACTATTTTTTCTACATTGGTATCAGTATTCGAACAAACAATATTACCACGTGAAATTATTATTGTTGATGATTGCAGTAGTGAAAAAGAACACTTGCTACTAAAAAAAATGATTAACAACTTTAATGCTGATCCTGATAAGCAAGTTCTCATTAAGTTTTCAAAACTTAATGAGAATAAAGGAGCTTCATATGCAAGGAATATTGCAATAAAAAATGCAAGTGCCAAATACTTAGCCTTTTTAGATGCAGATGATTTTTGGCTTAAAAATAAGATTGAACTTCAATATGATTTTATGGAGTCCAATAGTTTCTTCATGACTGGTCACGGTTATGTTTTTGACTTAAAAAAAGAAAATGTTGCCGATGAGATTTTTAGTTATAGAGAAGTCAATAAATGTGAGTTCATTTATAGGAACCCTTTTTTTACGCCGACAGTTATGGTTCTACGCGAAGATTTTAAGTTGTTTGATGAATCTTTTCGAAGGGTAGATGATTATAAATGTTGGCTTGAGAATTTTAGCTCTGGGAATGCAGCCATCATTAATATAAAATTAGCTGGTGGCTTTAAACACCCTATTGGTGCTAGTGGTTTGACAGGTTCATTAAGTAAAATGCATTCAGCTTATATTGATGTGTTAAAAATTTTATATGCAGAGAGAGTTATTTCAGCACCTTTTTACTACCTTGCTAAACTAATAGAACTTTTAAAATATCCACTGCGCAAAATCCGCAGTAAATTTTTATGAATTGTCACTGGTTTTATTGGCAAAAATAAATGTAGCAATAGTAATAGCAATATGAAAATACACATAGCAATAGTGTTTCATGGGCATGGAAATATTATTCAGCTACCTTAAATGCCTTCCTAGGAGAACACATTATCCCCCTCCCTAAATTAGCCATATTACTAGCTGCTTACAACGGTAAAAAGTGGATTGAAGAACAAATCACTTCAATCTTAAATCAAAAAAACGTCACAGTGACTATATTTGTTAGTGTTGACTTATCCTTTGATAATACTTATGACCTTGTAAAAGAGTTGGCGTTAACCCATAAAAATATAAAAGTATTACCTTATGGCGAACGCTTTGGTGGCGCTGCTCCTAATTTTTTTCGTTTAATTAAGGATGTTGACTTTTCTACTTATGACTATGTTTCATTGGCAGATCAAGATGATATTTGGAATGCAGATAAATTAAGCAATGCCTGTGATGTGTTAAAAACTGAAAAATATGATGCTTACTCAAGTAACGTAATGGCATTTTGGGAAAACGGTACTCAAAAATTAATAAATAAATCCCAGCCTCAAGTAAAATATGATTCTTTATTTGAGTCTGCGGGTCCAGGTTGCACGTTTGTTTTTAGTAAAGAGCTTGCTTTGCACCTACAACAAAAGTTACACGATATTGGCGAAAGGTCAAATGATATTTTACTGCATGACTGGTTTGCTTATAGTTTTTCCTGTACGAATGGCTATAAATGGTTTATAGATGCTATCCCCTCAATGGCGTATCGGCAGCATTCTGGTAATCAAGTTGGGGCAAATATAGGTCTAAAATCTATCTATACTAGAGCTAGCCTTATAGTAGGTGGAGAGGGTTTCAAAAAGGTTATTTCTCAAGCGAAAATTTTAAAACAAGAAAAACTAGTACCTATTCAGTTATTATTAAATAACACTCGGTTTTCATTTGTAAAGTTAGTTTTTTATTCGTTTAAATGCCGCCGTAAATTATTAGATAAATTATTTTTTTTCACTCTGTGTATTATTATGGCCATTAAGGGACCTGTTAAATATGAATAATAAGTGTTTAATAACAGGTGCTACTGGCTTCCTAGGTAGTGCCATTCTCCAAAAAAAACCAAACGTTACAATCCT
>Ga0209826_1002313_pt1 | contig 12610 bp, 9 predicted proteins | sample GOMGulsemesocosm_5_FD_184637 | JGI IMG/M metagenome (GOLD analysis project Ga0209826, IMG submission 184637) | Methane-oxidizing microbial communities from mesocosms in the Gulf of Mexico - GOM15C Gulf of Mexico (SPAdes) (version 2) | ecosystem: Environmental > Aquatic > Marine > Cold seeps... | reverse complement strand
CGTGCATGGTACACAACACCTGTGCCCGCACCTCGCTGTCGCACCAGGGCACAATCGCCAGTGTGCCCGGCACTGGGCGGCAGAGGTTATCACTGTCACCGGTTTCCAAGCCCAGCAGCGTCTCGGGCACCGTATCGCCGGTGGCATCCAACCCCATCACCGAACCGGGCATATAAAAGCCTTGGTCGAACACTTTACTCAGTAGCTCACGCCCGACACGCTTGCCGCGCATAATGCCGTTAAGATCGCAGATCAGCAGGTCAATGGTTTCTAATTGCGGGTGTCGCTCAAGAAAAAGCGCCGCTTCACTGGGGGGTGTGCTCATAAACTGGTCTCAGATACCGAATGAAAATGCAGGCCCACGCTAGGCCACCTATGCTGGATATGACTGACATTGAGTGCGCCGGAAGCGCCCAACAGCACTTCCAGCCAACAGCGTCTTTATTTACACATCAAGCCACTCAAATGTCAAAACTTTCGAACACCGCATAAAATTTATTTTACACCTCAGGGGCGAAATAACTAGCCAGAGCGTTAAAAATATTTTATGTTTTGTAGTATAAGTCAAACACTACGATGCAACGGTTATAGAGGTAAAGCAATGAGAAAACCGCTTGTCGGGGTCGTCAGTGACGTGCAACTGATAGACCCGCACCCCTTCCACACAGCTGGTGACAAATACCTGCGAGCGCTCGCCGAAGCCGCTGACGTGGTGCCAGTTATCATTCCCGCGCTAACCGATGTGCATGAAGTCAAACACTGGATTGAACATCTAGATGGCGTGTTTTTAACCGGTGCATACTCCATGGTAGACCCTGCCCTCTATAACGAGGGAAAGATCGACAAGCCCTATAGCTACGACAGTGGCCGCGACGCGCTCAGCCGCCAGCTCATCGAGGCCTTAATAGAAGCCGACCTACCACTGTTCGGCGCCTGTCGGGGCCTGCAAGACCTCAACGTCACCCTCGGTGGCTCGCTGCACCAGTGTGTACACGAGGTCGCCGGCCTCAACGACCACAGGGAAGACAAAAACGCCAGCCTAGAGCAGCAGTACAGCGATGTGCACAGTGTTGATCTAAGCCCTGGCGGCCTGCTGGCTCAAGTTACCGACAGCCAGTCACTGATGGTCAATTCACTGCATTCACAGGGCATCGCTCGGCTCGGCGAGGGCCTGGCGATTGAGGCGCGCGCCGCCGACGGTCTGGTTGAAGCCATTCGCGTCGAAACCATGCGCTTTGGCCTCGCCGTACAGTGGCACCCAGAGTGGCAAACGCACAACAACCCTAAACAAAAACAAATATTTGAGGCCTTTGGTAGAGCGTGTCGCGCGCACTAGCAAGGGAATATTATGGAAAAATTGGTTAGCTGGCTGACAGAAAACAAGATCACCGAGGTCGAGTGTATTACTCCCGACCAAACGGGTATTGCCCGCGGCAAGATCATGCCCACCAAAAAGTTTATCGATGAGGGCGGCATACGCCTGCCCGAAAGCGTGATGATGCAAACGGCTACAGGTGACTACCCGGAGGATGAGCTCTACTACCGCCTGCTCAATCCGGCGGACATCGACATGATCCTCAAGCCCGACAGCAGCGCCATGTACCGCATTCCCTGGGCTGCCGATCCTTCAGCGCAGATCATCCACGACTGTCACTACAGCGACGGCCGCCCCTTTGAGCTGTCGCCACGCGCCGTGCTCAAGCGCGTATTGGGTCTCTATGAGGCCAAAGGTTGGCTGCCCATCGTCGCGCCGGAAATGGAGTTCTACCTCGCCAAGCGCAGCGCCAACCCAGACTTGCCCTTAGAGGCCCCAATTGGCCGCTCCGGCCGCGCCGAAAGCGCGCGCCAGTCCTTCAGCCTGGATGCTGCCAACGAATTTGATCCCTTCATCGAGACCATCTACGACTGGTGCGAGGAAATGGGTCTCGACATAGACACGGTGATCCACGAGGAGGGCCCAGCGCAGCTGGAGTTCAACTTCCGCCACGGCGAAGCCCTGCACCTGGCCGACCAGGTGTTTTTGTTCAAGCGCCTGGTACGCGAAGCCGCGCTCAAACACGGCATCGACGCCACCTTTATGGCCAAACCGATTGAAGGCGAGCCGGGCAGTGCCATGCACGTGCACCAGTCGCTGACCGACATCGACACAGGCAAGAACCTGTTCGCCAACGCCGACGGCAGCGATTCAGACTTGTTCCGTCACTATATAGGTGGCCTGCAGCGGTACATCCCGAGCCTGATGCCGATCTTTGCCCCCAACGTCAACAGCTACCGCCGCTACCTGGCCGACGAGCCTGGCAACGCTCCCACCAATGTTGAGTGGGGGTTTGAAAACCGCACCGTAGGCCTGCGCGTACCGGAAGCGGTGCCCGCCGCGCGCCGTGTTGAGAACCGCCTACCGGGTTCGGACACCAACCCCTACCTGGCGCTGGCCGGCAACCTCATTGCCGGTTACCTCGGCATTATGGAGAAGCTCGAGCCACGCGCGCCGGTTAATGGTCGCTTCGAAGGTGGCAGCGCCGAGCTGCCCACCAACTTCGAAGCCTCGATGGAAGCCATGTCGAACAGTGACAAAATTAAAGAAGCGCTGGGCGCTAACTTCGTCGATGGTTTTATCGGCACCCGCAATACCGAATACGAAGGTTTTAAACGCGTGATCAGTTCGTGGGAGCGTGAGTTCCTACTCTCCACCGTATAAATCCGTTCATGGTTAATAGACCGACACACTAGTAAACAGCGAGACGTATCATGACCCAAACGCCATTTACCCAGCTTCAGCAAGACGCTAGCCAATACATGATCCACCCTTTTGTGGATAACTCTGCGCTCCAGAAAAAAGGCGCGCGCATCATGAGCCGCGCCGACGGCATTTACGTCTGGGATGAAAAGGGTAAAAAATACCTGGACGCCTTCGCCGGCCTCTGGTGCGTCAACCTAGGTTATGGCCGTGCTGAATTGATCGAAGCCGCCAGCAAACAAATGGCCGAGCTGCCCTACTACAATTTGTTTTTTAACACCTCAACACAACCGGCGATTGAACTGGCCAAAGCGCTGGCCGAGATCGCCCCGCCGCACATCAACCACAGCTTTTTCTGTGGATCGGGCAGCGAGGCCAACGACACGGTGTTCCGCATGGTGCGCCGCTACTGGGACCTGAAAAAACAACCAACCAAAAAAATCATCATCGGCCGCGAGAATGGTTACCACGGTTCGACCGTGGCCGGCGCCAGCCTCGGCGGCATGAAGTACATGCACGAACAGGGCGACCTGCCGATTACCGGCATCGAGCACATTGCACAGCCTTACTGGTATGGTGAAGCTGACGGTCTATCGCCTGAAGACTTCGGCCTGCAGCGTGCCCGCTTGCTGGAAGAAAAAATTCTCGAGATAGGCGCTGATAATGTAGCGGCTTTTATCGCCGAACCGATTCAGGGCGCCGGTGGCATTATCGTACCGCCTACCAGCTACTGGCCTGAGATTCAGCGCATTGTCGACAAGTACGACATTCTGCTGGTAGCCGATGAAGTCATCTGCGGTTTTGGCCGCACTGGAAACTGGTTTGGCTGCGACACCCTCAACATCAAAGCCGACCTGATGCCCATCGCCAAAGGCCTGTCATCTGGCTACCTGCCCATTGGCGGCGTGCTCATCGCCGACCGTGTGGCCGAAGCTTTTAAGGCCGATGACAGTGGCGAACTGGCCCACGGCTTTACCTATTCAGGACACCCAGTGTGCGCCGCGGTGGCACTGGAAAACCTGCGTATTATCCGCGACGAAAAAATAATTGAGCGTATTCAGGAAGACACCGGCCCTTACTTTGCCGAGAAACTGCACGCCCTAAAAGATCATCCGCTGGTCGGTGAAGTGCGCGCCGTCGGCCTGCTCGGCGCCGTTGAGCTGGTTGAGAACAAAGAAACACACAGCCGCTATGAAAAAGAGGGCAGTGCCGGTTCTTTGTGTCGCGACTTCGCCCTCGAAGAAGGTTTAATTCTGCGCGCCACCGGCGACACTATGTTGTTATCACCGCCACTGGTGATTACCCGCACCGAAATCGACCTGGCCATACGTCACATCGCCGATGCGCTGGATAAAACCTACCAGACATTAAACGAGGGGAAATAAATTCCAGTACACCGTCAGGCTAGGTAGAACAAAGGTATTCACATGGATGACACGTTTGACCAATACAGTAACGGCGACCTGGCCTTCACTCGGCCATCGCCCTACGGCACCATCATTGAGGCCACCTACGCCGGCGCCACCAGCTTTATGCGCCGGCGTTATACCCGTGACCTCAAGGGAGTGGATGTCGCGGTCATGGGCATCCCCTATGACCTCGCCACCTCCAACCGCCCCGGAGCGCGCTTCGGCCCGCGCGGGGTGCGCACGGCCTCAACCCAACTGTCTTGGGCGCGCCCCTGGCCGTGGAATTTTGATCCTTTCGAACGCCTGAACGTAATTGATTACGGCGACTGTGTGTTTGATCCCGGCATGCCAGAACAAGTACCCAATGAGATTCAAGCCAGTGTCGCCAAGCTCCTAGAAAATGGTGTCACACCCCTGTGCATAGGTGGCGACCACTTCATTACCTACCCCATATTAAAAGCCATTCACGCCCAGCACGGCCCTGTCTCATTAATTCACTTTGACGCCCACTGCGACACATGGGAAGACGGCAGTGAACGCATTGATCACGGCACTATGTTTTACCACGCGGCTAAAAATGGCCTGGTAAACCCAGGCCAGTCGGTGCAGGTCGGCATGCGTACACACAACAAAGACACACACGGCTTTAATGTATTTGACGCCCTTTGGCTGCACGAACATGGCGCCAACGCGGTGGTGAAAAAGATCAAAGAAATTGTCGGCGACAACCCCTGTTACCTGACCTTCGACATTGATTTCCTCGATCCCAGCTGCGCACCCGGTACCGGCACACCCGTGTGTGGCGGCTTCGACAGCATCACCGCCATTAAAATTCTCACCTCACTGGGCGGTCTGAATTTAGTCGGCTGCGATCTGGTTGAAGTGGCGCCGGATTACGATCAGGCGGAAGTCACTTCACTGGCGGGCGCCACCATGGCAGCCCATATGATTTGCATGCTGGCCGAAGGCAAGCCAGAAGTTAAAAAATAGCAGCGGCTCTATCGTCGGCGTCGACGTTTAATAGCGCCGACGGCTAACCGGCCAGTATCAGCAGGCCACTGAAAAACATGAAGGGAAAACACTTAGGGTCGCCATTAAGCGGCCCTATGTATTTTTTATTCCATTGAGAAAATCTGGAATAGCGGCGTCGATATACCGCTTGTAATGCAGCCTAATAAATTCATCTTCATCCCAAGCGCCACGAGCCATGGTTTGTGCCTTATCGGTTCCCAAGTAGATTTCGGCATTCACATCAATGCCCGACGCCAAGGTTACCCTCATGGGCGATCGACTGTAGATGCCATCTACATCCTCAAACAAATCCAATATGCGCAGCGTTTGTGAGTCGACATCACGAAGAACGACACCACTGACTGAAGATTTTTTTTTAGGCAGGACAACCGCCAATTCTGGAAAACCCTCTTTAACAAGACCGAATCGATGATGATTATTAAGCGTCGCCGACTCAAGAATAAAGTGCTTTCCGGTTAGGGTGAACAGGACTTCTTCGTACATCAGAATGCCATAGGCAAAGACATCAACTTTCATCTACAACCTCGAACAAATAACGGTGAAATAATATTGTAGCTTTGCCTCACCGAGTGGTGAGATCCACTTAATTCTACCCTATCACCAGCATCAAACACGCAAGCTACTGGAAACACCAAGTAATAACTTTAGATTTATTTAACAGCTAGAGCGGCGTTATTGAACAGTCTTTTAGGCTGTATTTACCCTAGGGAAGACAACGCCGATCATGTAGTCTGCCAATAAATGTAAGCCAAACAAGACTTGAATTACGCAGCACTGAGCAGACAACACCATCGCCCCCTGCATAGAGCATATTAAGGAACACCATGAACAAACATACTTTTGATGAGGCCATCGCATTAACGGGTGAGTACAACAACCCCAAAGGCAGCGTCAACCCAGCTTACCAGAATATGGTGGGGCCCTTTGGCGGCGTTACGGCAGCAACGTTATTGCAGTCCGTACTGAAACACCCGCAGGTTAAAGGCACGCCAGCTTCCATGACGGTTAATTTCCTGGGTCCTATGCAGGAGACCGACATCAGCCTGCAGCCCCGCATGGTTCGTGAGAACCGCTCCAACCAGCACTGGATTGTCGAAGCTCAGTGCGGCGCCGAAACCGTGGCAACGGCAACACTGATCTTTGCCAACCGGGTCGATTCATGGACAAGCACCGAGTTGACGATGCCCAAGGCCCCTGATTATCAAGAGCTGGAGCCAGTAGCCACTGAAATGCTACCGCCCTGGACTCAGCAATATGACATGCGTTTTGTCAGTGGCAACCCCTTAGCCGCGCCTGAGCCTGACGCCACCCCTTCGGAGTCATTGCATTGGATCAGTGATCGCCCGGCAAGAGCGATCGACTTCACCTCACTGTGTGCAATATGCGACGCTTTTTTCCCGCGTTTGTTTATTCACACCCGTCAAATGGTGCCCTTGGGCACGGTCACTTTTACCGTCTATTTTCACGTCACTGAACAAGAGCTCAACGAACTCGGCGACCCTTGGGTATTGGGCCATGCGCGAGCGTCAAAATTTTACGGCAGCTACTTTGATCAAACAGGTGAGGTTTGGGGCTCAAACGGCAATCTATTGGCTACCACGAGCCAGCTTTGCTACTACAAGTATTGAATATTTATTCGCTGCCAAGTCAACCCAATACTTGGAAATATATCAATGTCGCTTCTCTAAAGTTCAAAAGGCTAGCCTCTGTATTCACGGGTAGCCTTTCCTAGTCTACTGCAACCAATAGATTGTCCGTGCGACGATAGTATGGCCGTTACGTGCAATAACAGACTATAAGGGGTAGCGTTTCCTTTTTAGAAAGATTCCATTTCATATGAAACAGACAATGACCATGTTCTTGGTGAATTATAAGTTTCCAAAGTACCGAAGAAGCCTGACCCTGCATTAACAACAGCTTCTGGCCGACGCTCATCTAACAGATTATGACCTGACAAATCCACGCGCCATTCATCGATGGTGTAAGTAATACCCGCAGTGACATTTGTGAATGATTCACTAAAGAAATTTTCGTCTTCTTGCGCAGGCGACAGTAGGTTTAAGCCCGCATTTTGAAAAGATGATTGAGCATTTACACTCATCTTGTCTCTCCAACTTGCAGAGCCCCACCAACGTAGATAACTACCTACGCCTAATCCTTGAATGTACGCTATGCCAATATTCAACGTAGACTTAGGCGATGCTGATACATATTCATCAACAAACTCACCTCCTACTTCAATATTTTCACCCGATTGAGGGTCAAAACGTTGAGCTGAATCTAGCGAGAAATCATTGTAAGAATAGCCAGCCGACACAGTTATATTATCAGTCAACAAATACTGAATATTAGTTTCAAACCCTACGGTGGTTGCTTCTCCAGAGTTAATGGGTAAGCCAACAGCCTCAAAGGTGTTAGTGGTCACAGGTACAGATATCGTTTGGAATAAAATTAGGTCATCCCAATCGTACAGGTAAATAGATGAATTCCAGCGAAGATCATCATTAAATATTGATTTGAATCCAATCTCATATGAATTTATTTTTATCGGTGTTGTTTCTTGTTTTACATCACCAGAATCATTAGGAATATAGATTGGAAACAACTGGCCGCCTTGAAATCCCTGCTTAAATGAAGCATACACAAACATACCTTCATCTAATTTATAATCGAGCGCGAGCTCAACAGTGGTCTCTTTAAATGTAGCTTTAAGATCACCTACAGAGCCATAGGGGTCATCAGTAGATGAGCCTCCGGCTACATCCTGATCAACACCAAAACTGGCCGCTAGTGAATCAGGCGTGAAAAATTGCCCTAAACCTCCAGCAGGAATAAAATTACCTACCCCAGGGAAAGCACTTGTATTAGCAGTAATTAATACACCGCCATCATTGTTTCCGACGGGGGTTTTTGCTTTTTTTGTATCCTCTGTTTGACGAATACCAAATGAAAGATTTAAGGATTCTGTAACACTATAACCTAGGTGGAAATATAAGGCGGTAGACTCAGTTTCCTGGCGTAAGTTATTTCTGAGTGAGACAAGGTTTGTACCCGTGTAATTACCTAGAGGGTCTTGAATTGATTCTAACGGTTGGAAATTTAAAGCACTGAAATCTACAGATTCTGTAGCAGCCTGTATAACTTCAATAGGTGTATTACCTGCAAACAACCCAAAGGGCTGAGAAAACATCAGAAGCGCATCAGAGTCTTCTTTATAGTGAAATGCACCGATAGAAAAATCATAACGCCCACCAAAATACTCATAGCGAACCTCGTGGCTATCTGCAGAAAAGGTGAGTTCTTCAGTACCCGCCAAGAAAGAATTTACACCACCGTCAATATCAAACAATCTGGCATTAAATTGAGTTTGGTGTGCACCCAAATATTTAAGTGATACATTTTCATTTATTTTCAAAGAAATGTTTAATGTGTGGCTTTCCTGATCAACAGAATTATCCCCAAAAACATCTGAAAAGATATTGTCCACATCGCCAGCTAATGGATCATCAGCTGCGATAAAGGTCACCGGGTCTCCAGGGTGAGCCAGCGGGTATTTTGTTGCATCTAAGCCAGCAGCATAAGCATCTGTTAGTGCAATATTGTATGCATCAATAAGATCCTGATGTATATTACTAAATGAGTCTACAGTTACACCTTTAACATCAATGTCTGTTGCAGCTAGCCCTTGAGTTCCTGGCCTAGCTCTTAATTGTTGAGCGGCCCCGCCTGATATATTCTTTATATAAGAATACTTAACCGTTAGGTCATTTGTTGGGCGGGCCTCTAAGCGTATACGGTATAATTTCTTATCATCTTGCCAGCCGCGAGTATTGGTATAAACATTATCTTGAATGCCATCATTATTTTTAGATGAAAATGCCGCACCAAAGAATAATTTATCTTCGATCAATGGGGTTTGAATCTCAGCTGTAACATTGCGCTGGTCGAAACTTCCCAAAGTGACTCCCACTTTAGTTTCTGTTTTATCAGAAAACTGCTTAGAGTAAACCTTAATAGCCCCGCCTAAACTGTTGCGACCATAGATGGTTCCTTGGGGTCCATTTATAACCTCGACACGATCAATAGAAAAAAAATCGATATTTCCACCAATACCTAGCGGTGTATAAATATCATCAATGTATATTGGCACCGCTTGCTCTGAACCAAATGTTGGCGTAGCTGTGCCGACACCACGGATAAAGAAACGGCTAGTGTTGTTATCAACACCGCCCTGAACACTTAAACCTGGCGTGAATTTAGAAATATCTTTGATAGTTTTAACGCCAAGATCTCTCATTTTATCTTCACTAAATACTACTACTGTTAGTGGCGTTTTCTGTAAAGGCTCTACTTTTCTGCGGGCGCTAACTGTGACATGCATCAACTCTTCCAAGCTGAGGTCAAAAAGTGATGGATCCCCCTGGGCCCAGGCTGACGGACAAAAGAAACCCATGCAAACAATTGCTGCAACCGCATGAGAAAATGATACTTTATCGTTCATTTTTAGGCCGGTATTGGTTAAGTAAATTTAGCTACGACTTACTAGTCAGATTTAACAATACACCTGAAAGACCTCTTACGGGTCATGCGAACAAGTGTAGACGAGACAGAGTTATGTATGGGGCGCCAGTCAGAGCCCCCAGTGTGAGCTCTGACTGGCCAAATCACTCTTGAGTGCCATTAGTGGTCTTACCCGCGAAAAGTGGACATTGATTAAGCATTCTAGTGGTAGTTTTACAGGGCTTTACCGCTAATCTCAAAGGCGTATTTTGCCCCAAACCTATGTCCGCATTCAGGATGTCTGTATGTATACTCTCGACCGTCCGTTATGGGTCAGCGGCCACACCATACTCCCATGAACAAGATATTCTATGATTACGACCCTGCGCCAAAAAGAGCGCCGACTCTCTAGCAAGTGATTAAGTATTCACGGCTGTGGTTCACCTGAACATCAAACCCCCGACAAAGCCAGATTCAAGGTCTCCTTCACTTCTTCCATCACCACATAGCTGGTGGACTCCTGCACCCCAGGCAGAGACAGCAGCGTCTCACCTAAAAACTTGCGATAGGCGTCCATGTCGTTGACCCGCGCCTTGATCAAGTAATCAAAGTTGCCGGACACCAGATAACACTCCTGCACTTCGCTGAGCGCTACGGCGGCCAGCTTGAACTCTTCGAAGACGCCTTGGGATTGACGCGACAGGCGTATCTGTACAAACACCACCAGATTGCTGTGCAGGATCTGCGGGTCGAGCAGCGCTGTGTAACCCCGAATAACCCCCTGCTTCTCCATGCGCTTTACCCTTTCCATACAGGGGCTGGTGGTCAGCCCTACGCGCCGAGCCAGCTCGGCGTAGGTGATACGCCCTTCTTTTTGCAGCTCTTGCAGAATACGCATATCAAGACGGCTGAGTTCGCGCTCAGTGGACAGTTTGATGGCCACAGGCCTCTCCAGTTAATTCAACTCGAAAAATACATTAAATCAGAATATAGCACTTTAAAAACTCAAATACTGAAGGAAAAACATAAATAAAACTGCTGATTCCACAATAAGATTTACATATCAACTTAACCACAGCGCGCCTCATAAAATAGGCGTACATCGAGGATGAATCATGTTAATTGGCGTACCCAAAGAAATTAAAAACCACGAGTACCGCATCGGCTTAACACCGGCCGGGGTACGCGAATTGAGCCAGCACGGCCATCAGGTGATGATCGAACGCGACGGCGGGGCAGGCATTGGTTTGAGCAATGACATGTACAGCGCAGCCGGTGCCGAAATAGTCGACAGCGCAGCGGAAATTTTTAAGCGCGCCGAGATGATCATCAAGGTAAAAGAGCCACAGCCAATTGAGTGCAAACAGCTGCGCGAAGGCCAGATACTGTTTACCTACCTGCACCTAGCGCCCGACCCAGAGCAGACCAAACTGTTGCTGCAATCAGGCGTAACAGCGGTGGCCTATGAGACGGTCACAGACGTTAATGGTGGCTTGCCACTGCTGGCGCCCATGAGTGAGGTGGCTGGACGTATGGCGGTGCAAGCGGGCGCCCACAGCCTTGAGAAGGCTCAGGGCGGTAACGGCATGCTGCTCGGCGGCGTGCCAGGTGTTGAGCCAGCTAAGGTACTGGTGGTCGGCGGCGGTGTGGTGGGCCTTAACGCGGCGCGTATGGCCGCGGGGCTCGGCGCCGATGTGACGATTCTCGACCGCAGCCTGGCGCGCCTTAAGCAGATTGATGAGATTTTTGGTGCCAGCATCAAGACGCTCTACAGCACCACCGATGCCATTGAGCGCCACCTAGCGGACACGGATCTGGTGATAGGCGCGGTGTTGATTCCTGGTGCCGCAGCGCCAAAACTCATCAACCGCGAGATGCTCAAGCTGATGAAGCCCGGCTCGGTGATGGTGGATGTCGCCATTGATCAGGGTGGCTGCTTTGAGACGTCCCACGCCACCACCCACGCCGAGCCCACCTATGAAGTTGACGGTATCGTTCACTACTGTGTGGCCAATATGCCGGGCGGCGTGGCCCGCACCTCGACCTTTGCGCTAACCAACGCCACCCTGCCCTACGCCATTGCCATTGCCAACGGCGGTTGTGACGCGCTGCTGGCCGACACTCGTTTGCTGGCGGGTTTGAATGTGCATCGAGGCCTGGTCACCTACGAGCCGGTTGCCAAGGCGTTGAATTACCGCTTTGTCGCGCCAGCCGATGCTCTGGCCGGCACACCTGAACAGCAGAGTGCGTAGTCTGTATTTTGGCCAACTAACAAAGCGCAGTAGCACTAGCGGGTCGTTAAGAAAAATAAAAAAGGCACCCGTCGGTGCCTTTTTTATTGCCCTTAAAAGTAACTTAACCGCGTGAAGGCAAATCACTCGGCAAATAAAAACGCCCCTTAGAGGCGTTTTTATTACGTTAAGCAATGAGCCCCAACAAGAGCTCAGTTGCAGAACGTTTACTTACCGGTTTTAACGGAAGTCCAAGCGCGGCTGCCTGCGCGGTCTACTTTTGGTGGGTAGACGTTAAAGGTATACAGCTTGGCTTCAACTTCAGCCGTTGGGTAGATGGCTGGATCGCTGACGATCTCTTCATCGATCAGTGCTTTAGACGCTGGCACGGCGTTCGGGTACCAAACGTAGTTGGAGATACCGGCCATGATGTCTGGGCGCATCAAGAAGTTTAAGAACGCGTGTGCATTCTCTGGGTGATCCGCATCGCTTGGAATGGCCAGCATGTCGAACCAAAGGCCAGCGCCTTCTTTCGGAATGATGTACTGAATTTCAACACCGTTCTCGGCTTCGTCGGCACGATCCATCGCCTGCAGAATATCGCCAGACCAACCGACACTTACACACACGTCGCCGTTGGCAAGGTCATTGATGTACTGAGACGAGTGGAAGTAACGCACAGAGGGACGAATCGCCATGAG
>Ga0209826_1002311_pt1 | contig 12627 bp, 8 predicted proteins | sample GOMGulsemesocosm_5_FD_184637 | JGI IMG/M metagenome (GOLD analysis project Ga0209826, IMG submission 184637) | Methane-oxidizing microbial communities from mesocosms in the Gulf of Mexico - GOM15C Gulf of Mexico (SPAdes) (version 2) | ecosystem: Environmental > Aquatic > Marine > Cold seeps... | reverse complement strand
ACCTGACTGATATTTATAACTGTTTTGAAAAAACAGCTGTGCCTAACGCAGACTTAATGCAGGCAGAATATAATTTAGAATTATCTTTGCTTGAGCCTATTCCTGAAATGTTTGGTATTTTTATATCATTATTAGAGGAGCCTAATAAAAAAGTAGTCATCATCTCTGATATGTATTTAACTACTGATTTTTTTATAGAGGTGCTTAAAAAGCATCAAGTGAAAAATGTTGATCTGTTTGTATCTGCAGACTGTAATGCAACAAAACGTGACTCTGGTGAGTTATTTGAGTTTGCCATAACTGAACTAAATGTTATCCCAAAAGATATTTTACATATCGGTGATAATTTACTGGCTGATGTAACACGGCCTGAAGAAAAAGGGCTTTACGCATTTCACTACCAAGACAAACTAAAAAGGAAAGAACAAAGAGATAATCCTCTATCCTTATCTATAAGCTCAGGGTTGCTTTATACTCGCGCTAGAGAGACGGCCCCAGACTCGTGTGTTGCACTTGGGTTTCGGTATGGTGGGCCAATGCTAGTAGGTTTTTTCAATTGGATTAAAGAGCGGGCAAATACTGATAGCGTAGATCATATTTTATTTATTTCGCGAGATGGTTTTTCTCTAAATAATATTGCGGACTTCCTTTCCGATAAAAAACTACCAAAATACTCTTACTTCCTTAGTTCCCGAACAAGCTTAACCCTTGCTTCCATTACAGCAGATAATTTTGAACAGTACATCCCTTTTCTATTATCTGGGGCGAATAACCTTCAACCTCGGGAACTACTTGAACGCATAGGCGTTAACCCTCCGTCACCTAAAATTATGAGTGACCTTGGCTTAGGAAGTGATATAAAAATAACACCTAGATTATCTAAAGAGTTAACAGATTTTTTATATGCATATCGCTGGGAAATTCTTAAGGTATGTAAGAGTAATCGCTATGCATTATTTAACTACCTGAAAGAGACTGGTCTTAAAGGTGGGCAAAAAATTGCCTTAGTTGATGTTGGATGGAGTGGCAGTACGCAGGTAGCCTTTGAAAAAGCGATTTCACCGTTGTTAAATATTGATGTTATGGGCTATTATTTTTGCCTGGCTCCTACACCTGGATGTATTAACAACCAGACTACACAAAAAATGATTCCCATGATTAGTGCAGATATGGTTGGCAATAGCACTATTAGTAACCTTTATGATTATCGAGTTGTTATTGAAAGCTTCTTTTCAGCGCCACATGCAACAGTCATTGGCCTCAATTATGATGGTAAAAACAATACACAAGCTGTGTTCGATACTGGTCGAGGGGAAAGTAAAGAAAACTTAAGAATTACAATGGATATAAGTAATGGAGTTAGTGCCTATTCGAAATGTTATGGCGAAATAACTGATAAGTTTGGAGTGAATTTGTCTCCATTACAACTTGTGACGCCTATATTTGAGCTTTGTAATAAAAATAATAAGGATCTAAATATATTGTCAGAAATGATCAATTTTGATGCATGGGGAAGCTCTAGGAATCATCAATTTACCTTTAAGCAATATTTGAAGTGAATTTATTAAAAGTTATTCCTATGCATTAAAATTAACAGATGCTTCCGACTCAAAAATGAGTTAAAAAGCCGGTTAAGCTTGAGTTACGAGGACAAGAACGATCTGGTGAACGACCTAAGTGATCAGAACGTCACTCTGTACTTGCCGAATGAAAAACAAAGGAGCTAATAGTGCATGTTGAATTTTAAAATATTAGTATTTAGGTGGTATGTGTGAGCCTTACAAAACCTTTAGCCGTCGATCTAGACAGTTATTTAACTTATACAGGTACCTTGCACGAATTTGCGCTGAAATTATTGAGCTGAAATCCACTTGATGTTTTTAAGCTTCCTTTGTGGTTGATTAAAGGCAAAGCTTCTTTAAAATAAGATTGCTGAAAGAGTGGGCTCTTAATTCAAAGAGTCTTACTTATAGTCAAGACTTGCTCGAATATTTAAAAGAGCAAAAGAGCAAAAGAGCAAAAGGGCGGAAGTTAACTTTATGTGGCTCCATTGCTAATTAAGGTGGCAAATCATTTAGATATATGTTCTGACGATACGTGTCAGGTAAGATTTAAAGTAACGGTTATATGAAAAAAATATTAATTATTGGGGGTGGTTTTTTTGGGATGTACTTGTCAGAGTATTTATCACTAAAGGGCCATGAAGTGATACTTTATGAAAAAGAAGAAGATTTTATGCAAAGAGCTTCTTATGTCAATCAAGCTCGTGTCCATAACGGCTATCATTACCCTAGAAGTATTCTAACGGCATTACGATCCAGAGTGTCTCTTCCTAGGTTTTACGAAGAGTTTAATGCTTGTATTGATGATACTTTTGATAAGTATTATATGATTTCGCAGTTGCAGAGTAAAATATCTGCAAGCCAATTTGAGAAGTTTTGTTATCGTATCGGGGCGGTTTGTGAGCCAGCTCCAGCAAAGATTACAGACCTTGTGGATCCTAATTATGTAGAAGCAGTATTCACTACAAAAGAGTTTGCATTTGATTCTAGCAAGCTTAAGCAGCTGATGCTTGAGCGCATAGAAGATGCAGGCGTTCAGTACCACCTTAAGCAAAAGGTACTTTCTGTTTCACCCGTTAATAATAGGCTCTTGGTTAAAATATCTTCTGCCTCTGATGAAGTTGAATTGGAACCTATCGAGGTTGATGATGTTTTCAACTGTACCTATTCAATGATTAATCAAATTATTACAGACTCTAGTCTTGAAATACTTCCTTTAAAGCATGAGTTGACCGAGATGGCTTTAGTAGAAGTTCCAGATGAATTAAAACATGCTGGTATAACCGTAATGGATGGCCCTTTTTTTTCCATCATGCCTTTTCCAGCAAGAGGGCTGCACTCTTTTAGTCATGTCAGGTATACACCGCATTATGAATGGCATGATAAAGGTAAAGAACACTACAGGGATGCTCACAAACACTACGGTGAAAGTAGTAAAAAAAGCGCCTATAAGCATATGCTGCAGGATGCTAAACGTTATTTACCGATTCTTTCAGAATGTAAATACGAGGGTTCTATTTGGGAAGTTAAGACGATATTGCCTCGCAGTGAAAGTAATGACTCTAGACCAATCCTTTTTAAACCAAATCATGGCCTAAAAGGGCTCCATACGATTATGGGTGGAAAGATTGATAATGTATATGATGTGATCGAAGTAATTGAAAAAACAGGGCTTATCAATGGTTAATGAAATTAAAATGGAAATGTTTGTTTCTATCGTATTGATTTTAGATGGTAATGATAGTGGTAAGTTCGGGGCGTACCTCAAAGAGTTACAGCTATACTTGGAGCAAAGGTATAGTGATTATGAAATTATTATTATAGATCAAGATAGCAAACCTTTTCCTCATTCTGAAAAAGCCAATCTTCTAGAGACTATCTCATCAATTCGATGGATAAAATTAGCATTTCCAGTTGAAATGGATGCAGCCTTAAGTGCTGGTATCGAAAATGCTATTGGTGACTTCGTATTACTTATGAGACCGACCATTGATCCTATTGAGATTATTTGTGACATGATTACAGAAGGTGGGAGCGGCTATGATGTAGTCATTGGTATCGCTAAACATCCTCGAACATTTGGATATATGATTGCCAGAAAATTTAGCAACAAATTATTACACTCTATCGATTATCATATTCCCAAAGACTCCACTCCTGTTCGATGCTTAAGTCGAAGAGCTATTAATACTGTAATGCGTACGGGAAGGCTTAATCATCAGTTTTTTATAAAGGTTGCCAATACCGGTTATCCAACAAAGAGTTATAGCTATAAATTACTTAATGCCGATACTCTAAAAAGAAGGACGTTGCTGACAGGCACAGTACAAAGCCTACACCTTATGGTATTTAATTCGACCAAGCCACTACGCTGGATTAGCCTGCTTGGAGTGCTAGGAAGCTTTTCTGCCTTCATCTTTGCGGCCTACAGCATCGCAGTGAGCATTATGAAAGACAATGTCACAGAGGGCTGGACCAGTATGGTTTTCTTTTCTTCATTCTTATTTATGATTCTTTTTATTATATTGGCATTTTTGGGTGAATATATGGCTCGGTTGCTAAATGAAAATAAAAACCAAAATAGTTATTATATTTCAAGCGAAGAGACGAGTACGGTTATGCTAGAAAGCGATAGATTTAATGTACTTCATCAATCATAAAAGGCTCAGTACGTGAAATACGAAAATGAAGAAAACTGGGAGTTACCAGGAAGTGAGCAGTATGAATTTGCAGCTAAAAAACATAAATATTGTGTCTGTATTTTTGTTATTAATGAAGGTGAAAAGTTTCACAAGCAATTAGCGAACATGCAGTACTTATCAAAAGAGATTGATATTGTGGTTGCGGATGGTGGAAGTACAGATGGTTCAATGGAGCACGAAAAGCTCAAAAGCTTTAATGTAAATACATTACTCATTAAAAAGAGTGCAGGTAAATTAGGCACACAAATGCGCATGGCATATGCCTGGGCTTTAAAACGCGATTATAAAGGTGTTGTCGTTATAGATGGCAATGGTAAAGATAGCTTTGAGGATATCCCACATTTCATAACTAAGTTAGACGAAGGATATGATCACATTCAAGGTTCTCGCTTTATACCAGGTGGACACCATGAGAATACGCCACTTTCACGTCTGATTGGTCTTAAGATCTTACATGTGCCTCTTATGCGTTTAGCTTCAGGGTTTAAATACACTGATACAACCAATGGGTTTAGAGCCTATAGCTCTAAACTATTATCAGATTCAAAAACCTCTATTTTTAGAGATATTTTTGATGGCTATGAATTACATTATTACCTTGCGGTTAAAGCCGCTAAGTTGGGGTTCAACTGTATCGAGATACCAGTTACTAGAAAATACCCGGCTACAGGTAAAACACCAACAAAAATAAGTCCAATTAAGGGGAACCTTCAAGTCATTGAGCGATTGATGGGTGTGGTGGTTGGGAAATATGACCCTAAAGTAGAACCATGAGTATGAAAAAAATCAATATTGGAACGGCTTTAGTTAGTTTGCTGTTTGCGGTTGCAGGTGCCGTGATTGCCTATAGGTTTGTGGACTATCCATTAACCTATACAGATTTTATAGCAGGAAGTCTAGCGTGGGGTGATGAAGGAAAGTCAAAAGATGTTTCATTGGTTTTTGCCTTTATAGCAATTTTTTCATTATCGATTGTTAGTCTGGCCCAGTTTCAGGAGTGGATTTATCGCAAATACAATAAGAAGGTTGCGGAGTATTTCTCTATTACCCTGATGTATGCCTCTATTCCTTTTATAATGTGCATTGGGGAACAAGTTTTAAGTAAAAACATGCCAAGTGATCAGCTTCTACGATTTAATACTTGGCTTGTTTTAGGTGGTTTAATAGCAACATTCTTAGTATTGAGAGGGGGGTCTCAATTATATAAAAATAATGAGGCGAGTAAATTAATTGTATTTTCATTTGTAATTTTTGCATTTTCCATATTATCTCCAGATGTTCTGGGAGCAATTGCAACGAGGTTTGGCAGGGGAGAGGGTGCCCTCCGAGATTTGTTGAAAAATGCTCTGTATATTATCCCTACGGTCTGGCTCGTTTTTCTTTATATCTTTAAAGATAAAGGGCGATACTATAAATATTCTGTAATTTTTTTTCAGACTGTAATTATTGGGTATTTTGTATTGTTGCTACCTTCCCCTTATATTACAGAAGGGCAGCTTTCTTTTTTTCGAACACAAACGCTACTTTATGTACTTGTAAGCATTCTAGTCGTATATAGTATTTACGATATATACAGGCGTTACAAGCTAACTGAAAATATCAATGAGTTGTCATTTTCGCTTCTTTCCCCATTTCCATTTGCAGCATTGTTTGTTTTAACTTTCCTAAGTGCTACATCTATGCCATATGTAAGTGCAGATGATTATCATTATGGGGAAAAGCTTTTGCCGTTCTATATGATTGTTAAATATCATATAGTCCCTTATTCTGACTATGCTTTAGCTCATGGATTTGTTGACCTGATTCCTGCGGTAGGTAGTAGTTTATTCTTTGATGGAACAGCCTCAACTTTAGATGAAGGGGGCAGGATACTGACTGCTCTTCTTGCTATTATTTCTTTTTTGACTGCTTATCGTTATGTGGGGCTCTTGACTGCAGTGTTACTGAGCGTGCTTCTTATGGGGGCGCTTACTATACCTAATGGAATATGGTATTTTATTGCGGCTTCTGTATCGCTGATAATTATGAATATAAAGGTAGAGAGGTTAGGGGTAGCCTTTTTTCTAGTAAGTTTAATAATCTTTCTTTTGGCTCCTGGGCAAGGTGCTGTATTTATTCTTGCAATTCTACCTTTGGTTTTATATAGAGCATGGAATAGCAAGGCTATCCTTGTAAATTTAAAAGCTGCAGGAATCTCTTTTGTTGTCTTGGCTCTATCTGGATTACTCATGCCGTGGGTGTTGGGTATGATGTTGTCTGCTGTAAGGTATGTGTTAGAAAATGGCCCCGTTAATTTTCAAGCTTATGGCGTTGCTTGGCATCATAGTTGGAATGCAAGTCAAACCATAAATAGTTCTTTAGCTATCTATGAGGTAATTAGAACATCATGGATATTTGCTCCACTCTTTATTTTAAGCCTTTGGTTATTAGGATGTTATAAAGGTAAAAAAGAAGCCTTTGCCTATAGTTTTTTTGCTCTAGTATTTGTGTTAATTATGCATAAGTATTCATTGGGAAGAATAGACCCATTTGGGTTGTCTCGTCTAGGTATTGTTTCCATAGCCAGCATTCCATTGTTATTTCTTAGCGTCTACTTTCTAAACCTTTCAAAACGAAAGAATGCTTACTTAGCTCTACTTTTTGTTTTTTGGATCGGTTTACTTACCCCTAACTATTTATATAGTCCCGTAGAACAAGCAAAGCGAGGAATCCCTAATATAGGAACGCTTACCACAGGCGAAGAAATTGGCATTCCAAAGTTAGGTAATGGAATAACTAATGCTGCTCATATTAATAGAACTTTAGCAATCAAAAAAATAGCAGATCAATTTCTAGATGATAATGAAACATTTGTTGATGTTACAAACAGAGGCGGGCTTTATTTTTACCTAGATAGACGTATGCCAATAGAAGCTGTTCCCTATAATCAGCCGCACTCGAGTATGCAGCAAAGGAGTGTTGACAAGCTTCAAAAAAAACCGCCACCAATGGCGCTTTTGAAAGCAGATAATATTAATCACGATGGTCGTTCCGTATCAATCAGAACTTACCGGATTTATAGGTGGGTAATGGATAATTATATCCCTATTGCTATGGGTAGCTTTATTATTGGTGTTCATAAAAATAAGCTTGATATTTTTCAAAAACGCTTCCCAAATGTTGATTTTTCAAAGGAGTCAGAAGATACAATGTTACTTTGGGATAAGGTGTTTTTATTAAAGGATTTGCAACAATTACCTATCTCTTGGGGGAATTCACAAAAAACACTAAATGATAGAGTGAGTAATATTAAAGGTATTAATTTTGCGGCAACTGGCTTTAATGATGCTATAGCAATAGACTCAGAAAAATACCAAGTAACAGGGAACGATCCATTTATAGTCTATGATATATCGCAACAATTTATATCAGGGAGTGGTGCCGGAATATTGAGTTTTGATTTCTCATGTGATAGAAGAAATGCAAAGCCAAGAATACAAGTCTTTTGGTCAGCTGATGATTATGGAATAACTGAAAAAACTTCTGTGTATTTTAATGCTCATAACGGGCACGTGATTTTACCGCTTGATGTCGCTCCGCGGTGGCTGAGTACAAAGCATATCAAAAACATTAGAATGGATTTGGTTGATAAAAATGCGTGCCAAATATTTGCAATCAAAAACCTTAGTTTAGGTCAAAGGATATTGGATGATAAATAATATTCTGATTATATTACTAAGTATTTTAATGTCCTCAACAGCTCATGTATTCCTGAAAAAAGGAATGATGGTACACGCTTTAAGTACAATAAAGACTGATGGGGTCATAGGGCTAGTTTGGATGGTAGGGACAAACCCATGGGTTATGGGGGGGATGTTTTTACATGTAAGTGCTTTAATTGTGTGGCTATGGGCATTAAGCAAGGTGGATATTAGCTTTGCATACCCATTTTTAGGACTGGGTTATGTACTGGTAAGTGCTATGGCGTGGCTATGGCTGGGAGAAGAGTTGAATTCTATGAAAGTGATTGGAATGGGAGTTATTGTTGTTGGTATTTTAGTGTTGGCAAGAGCAGGATGAATATCAAATTTGAAATTGTTTCAAAATTATTATTATGTGCAAGTTTATGCTTTATGCTTTATATTTTATATTTGCAATCATATATTCCAGCACTTCAAACTCCGACATTCCATTTAGATGGGGCCTTTCAAACTTCGTCGGCGCTTTTTAGGCTCGCACGAGGAGAAAATATAGGGCAAGATTTCTTTTTTTATCTTGGAATAGGGCCAGCGTATTTATTATATCCATTATTTAAATTGATGGGTGGTACTTTGTCTGCCAGTGTATTGGCTAGCCATTTAAGTGTAAAAACTATTTTTTTACTTACAGTGTTTGTTTTAACTAAGTTGGCCTTACATTTTAGTTTTGTAAAAACATTATTTTTTACGCTATTGTTTTATGTTATTTTTGATTTTCTTGTACCAGGGTATTATTTTAATGGATATATGGAGCCTGGGTTTTCACTTAGACCTGTACGGCGTTTTGTCCCAATAATAGGAGCTTTATTGTTATTGCTCTTACCTAGAGTGAAAAGTAACAAAAGGGCTTTTTACTTAGGTGGGGGGGGGGCTTTCTTAGCCACATGGTCTAATGATTATGGGTACTTTTCGGCCGTTTTTCTTTCAATGTATTTTCTTTACGAATATTTTTCAGACTCTAAATCAATAAAACTATTGTTAACCAATAGTTTTATTTATGCTTTTACTTCGATAATAACGTACATTATATTAATTTCACTTGTAACTCATGGGTATGCAATTGAGTGGATGGTATATAATTTTAAAGGTGTTGGTGAGAATCAATGGTGGTATTTTTCTTCATATACCGATAAAATTTTTTACTTTGATGAAGTATATAAAATATTTCTTCGTAGAAGTCCCTTTTTAAGTGTTTCTATAATTGTATCAACTTTACTGATTCCAAGCTTATTTATACTATCAATTAGAAAAAAAGACTTGTTCTTTTTGATTCTTTCATACATTGGGTTGGTGCTTTATTCTGGTGCATTTATTACGGAATACTTAGGTCATTTAGAGGAGGAATATTGGTTTGGTATATATATATGGCTGTTTTTTTCTATACTTAGTTTGATTCGACCTTATATATTTGATGCTAAGTGGAATAATAAAGCTGGTGATTTATTATTTTCATTCTTGTTGGTTATGTGTCTTTTTATAGATTTAGTGAAATGGCAAAATAAAGTTGATTTGCAGGCAGAAAAATTAAATACAAGTGTATATAGCATGAATTTTGATAGTTATCTAGATTCTGATTATTTAGAGTATGTTAGTTTTTTTGAAAAGGCATCATTAGACCAAAGTCTAACAATTGTTGAGGAATATGCATCACTAGCAAGTGTGCTTTTAGAGAAAAAGTCGATAGTTCCATTTGATAGTATTATTCATGTACTAGGAAAGGGTAACCAAGAGCTATACATGAAGGATCTAATTGAAAAAGAACCAACATATATAACTACAACAAATGCAGAGTTCTCCTATTGGCAGGCATGGAATCTTACGCAAAATTGGTGGTTTTACAATTATTTACTCCAAAACTATGAAGTGGGAAAAGTATTTCATAACCAATATGTTTGGAAAAGAAGAGAAGTGGCTGCTCCGTTTAAACATAATGCAGATTTAAAATGTAAGATTCGGGGCTCTGGTATTATTATTGAATCTACACAAGCAACAGATGAATCAAGAATGATACAGGTAGCAGTAAGGTACGAATTAAGTAATACCCAAAAGGTGATTGTACTCTTAAATAACCGAATGAGTCCTATGGTATCAGGCACGTCAATTGATACGACAAAAAATGAAAACGATGTTAGCTTCCCCGCATATTTCAACGGTGACAATCTGCTTATAAAAAGTCAAGTTCATCCTTCCGATAAAAAGGAATATTTGAGTTTAAAAAGTTGCCAGGTTCTTGAGATCCCTTCTCAAGACTATAAATATTTTGATCCAAGGCGATTCGTACACTTTTTTAATTTAACAGATGGAAACTGGACAAATGGTATATCTAATAATCACGCTGGGTTTTTCGTCTACAATAGTACTGAAAATAGAACAAAATATAAGGTTGGAAGGCGTATTAAATTTGTTAGCGGTGAAATGCGAAGTATTCAAAGTACTACTGAAAGTCTTGACTATTTGAATGTTTTTCTAAGTGGCGAGCCTATGGATGGTAATGTAATTGGCTATCCAAATAAAATTGAAATAATTGATGTGGTGAGGAAATGAAATCTGCACTTATAGGCTTTACAGGCTTTGTAGGAAGTAACTTAAAACAACAATATAACTTTACAGATTTATATAATTCAAGAAATTTTGAAGGTATGAAAGATGAAGAGTACGACTTAATAGTTTGTTCCGGTATATCAGCAGTTAAATGGTTGGCAAATAAAGAGCCAATGAAAGATCTTAAAAATATTAGAGTTCTTGAAAACATATTGTCCACAGTATCGACAAAGCAGTTTGTACTTATTTCTACTATTGATGTTTACGCTACAACACAAATGTTAGATGAAGATTTTGATTGTGCGAGTACGAAAAATCATGCCTATGGAACACATCGATTAGCATTCGAAAAGTTTTGCACGGATCAGTTTGATGATTGCTCTATTGTTAGATTGCCCGGGCTTTTTGGGGAGGGCCTCAAAAAGAATGTCATTTATGATTTGCTCAATGATAATTGTTTGGAGATGATAAATAAAAAATCGTCATACCAGTACTACTTTCTAAAATATCTATGGAGAGATATTCAAATTGCAATAGAAAATGATATTAAACTCATCAACCTGTTTACGGAGCCTGTACCTACACAAGAGATATACCAGAACTTTTTTGCATCAAAAAATATAGGGCAGGAAGCGGTTCCAGAAGGGCATTATGACCTTTATACAAAATATGCCAAAAACTGGAATAATAGTGGTAACTACATCTACACAAAAGATGAAATGATTGAACAATTATCAGACTTTATTTCAGCTTATAAAAAGAGCGGATCATGAAACTAGCTATTTCAAATATTGCATGGGAACAGCACGAGGACCCCGCTATTCTAGCTCTTTTAATAGCTAACGGAGTAACAGGGATAGAGGTGGCTCCTACTAAACTATGGCAGGATTGGAAGGGTGCTTCACATAAGGAAGCGAAAGCATATAAAAAAGTTATGCAAGAAAAAGGGTTTGAACTTCCTGCTATGCAAGCAATTCTTTTTGGTAAACCAGAGCTTCAACTTTTTGATAAATTATCCCATGGTGCTTTTCTCGAGCATATAAAGTTAGTAGCGGACTTGGCAAATGGCTTTGGAAGCAAAGTTATGGTGTTTGGTGCTCCTAAAAACAGAAAGCGTGGTCAAGTTCCATTTTCAGAAGCAATAGGTATCGCTAGAGATTTTTTTTATAAAGCTGGTGAAGTTTGTGCAGAGCATGGGTGCTGTTTAGCTATTGAACATAATCCTGTTGAGTATGGCTGTGATTTTATTACGAATGTTTTGGATGCTAAAGAATTGGTTGAAAGTGTTTCTCATAAGGGATTCAAGTTGCATATTGATTCTGCTGGGTTACACATGTGTGGTGGAGATATTGCCGAGATGATTAGTACTGCAGGTAAATTCGTACATTATCATATCAGTGAGCCGATGCTTGAACCTATATTTGGTGGTGAGGTCGATCAGCAGCGAGGAATTAAAGCGCTTAGGGATAATGGATATAAAGGGTGGGTGTCCATAGAGATGAAACAGCCCGTATCTATAGACATATTAGAGAAATCGTTAAGAAAAGTTGAAGGAATTATTTAGAATTATTTGCCTTGATTTTATTTGGGTTGAAACTCTCATGAGAAAAAGCAACTTAAATTATTTGAGAACTTATAAGACACCCATAAATTGACTGATGAATTTGGTGATGGTAATCCAGCCATAACAAGTAAAAGAAATTAAAAATGCCTCAAGCAAGAAATACACAAATATCAATCACTGATACGCCTTATTACCATTGTATAGGGCGGTGCGTAAGGAGTGAATTTATAAGACACCCATAAATCGAATCATGAATTTGGTTGTAAAGTAGTGAAAAAAACTTGAACTCATGTTCCAAGTGCACCACCACATACCGAGTTAAAGACTTCAAATGCAGTTCGATAATTAAGGCATTTTCTAGGCCTATGGTTAAGCATTTCAACCGCCTTTTCAAGCGCACCATCGGTTATGTTCAAAAAATCTGTTCCTTTCGGGAAATATCGCCTTAATAATCCATTCGTATTTTCATTACATCCTCTCTCCCAACTGGCAAAATATGTTGGCATATCAAAGCGCCCCTC
>Ga0209826_1002309_pt1 | contig 12632 bp, 7 predicted proteins | sample GOMGulsemesocosm_5_FD_184637 | JGI IMG/M metagenome (GOLD analysis project Ga0209826, IMG submission 184637) | Methane-oxidizing microbial communities from mesocosms in the Gulf of Mexico - GOM15C Gulf of Mexico (SPAdes) (version 2) | ecosystem: Environmental > Aquatic > Marine > Cold seeps... | reverse complement strand
AGTTTTTTATTTAAAAAGAGTTCACTTGGGGTTTTGGCAACGCGTTTAATATATACTCGTTCTTTATACGGATGATGAAAAACGACAATATCATTTTTATCAGCTAATCGTTTTTTATAATGCCACAAATCAACTAACACATAATCACCGGGCAGTAAGTTTGGTGCCATAGAAATACTAGGGATATGATAAATACGATAACCCGTTATCGAGGGGCTGTAATAAACTAAGGCCGTTAAACTTGAAGCACTAACAACTAAAAAAAGGCCCACAGATAAAAAAGAGTGTTGAGTCACTTTATATTTTCCAGTAGAGCTTAACCAGTCGTACCAATAAATAAGATAACTAAGCAACAATAAAACAATAAATGCCATTGCCCCAAAAGGGATAGAGAACAAGCGCAGCATAATAAATACGGCGCTCATAACTAACAAAGTGACTGGGTATGCCACAGCACGTTTAAAGCGTTGTCGCCTAACGAGACCTAGCCCTAGAAAAAATAGACAAATAACTAACCATGGTAGTTTTAGTAAAAGACAAAGCGTGCGTTTTATCATTAACATTTATAGATAGGCCATAGAGAAAAGCTAAATCAATTCAATGTCTATGACTAACTCACCCTTGCCATTGCCTGCTCTAATATTCAGGGATTTAAATGTATCTTCACAAAGCATTTTAATGTCTGCTAAGGCGGTGATTATTTCAGCGTCTGTTTTATTAGTGTTTAAGCTTTTTTTCTTCACTTTGACATGGACTTTACCATTGTGCTTTCTGTCTGGTTTCAATCGCGGATAAGCGCAACCTTTGTCATGACCAAAGTTTTTAATAATGATAACACCATAACGAATCACCTCATCTAAATTGTCATGGTCAATTTCTAGAAAATATTCTTTTTCACCATTATCTACCGTTTTCCCTCTTAGTTTATGTTTAGGCCTAGGTTTAATAGTGGCTTCAGCATCTTCGGGTTGGCTATTATCTAAATCGATAATCACTACCGCAGAGTTACGACTATTTTGGGTGAAATTAGTATAACTAGCTTTCCAAATCCAACGGTTATCGGCAACTTTTGTAGGCAAAGAAGTTGTGCTTAAACAATAGTAACTCTTCTCTGGCAGAGTGATGGTTTGTTTGATGCTATTGTCACTGCGGTTAATGACCCAAGCGAAGTTTTTAAATTGAAAGTTAACTAATAAGTCATTCTCGTTAAGTGGGTATAAATGACAAGGTGCTTCGTCTTCAGACCAAAAAGGCGACATTTCCCAAACCACTTTACCTGTAGTTACGTCACGAATTTGCAAGAACTGGTCACTGGCAATATACACTTCACTGCCGTGTAAGTCGGCATTACGCGCACAACAAGGTAAAGTATCAGACCACAACGGCTGGCCTGTTTTAGCGCAAAAAGCACCGATATCCATTGGCGTAGGTGTTTTTTGATAATAGGCATGTTCAGGCATATTTAGATAAATAATGTCTTGATATATTTCAGGGTAACAAGGCAGGCCGCGCATAGCACTACCGCTGTATGCTAATGGCGTCTTCCATAACTCATTTAGCGATTTATCAAAACAAACTAGCCCCTTAGTTTCATCACGGCTTCTTATAATAAAGAACTCATCATATTGTATTGTACTGTTAAAGAACCTCCCTTCAATAAACTTAGCGGGTTTATTTTTTTGTAACTCACCAAGTAAAATCCCGCGTACATCATTATAACGGCCAATGCCAATATACTGCTTATTAACGCGATTAAACAATAGAGAATTTGATAAAAAGGCACAATTAGGTAACTGATAATAACTTTTGTCATCCTGAGCAATATTAATGCTGTTATAACTATTCCCTTGCTCAGTTGATTGGTAACACCAAAAATTTTCAGCAAAGAAAGACAGGTTATTTTCTTCTGATGATTTAATATAGTAATACAGCGGTCGCCAGTTACCTCCTTCTTGTTTATAAATATTATTCCGGGTTTGATAAAAAACCTGATTTTGAACAGAGTGTAGCCACCCAGTGCTCTCAAACTCTTCAATACTTACCTTATACATTAATCAACCACCAATATGTTGCTATTTAATTTGGCTCTAAACTGAGTAAGGATTATATCTTCAATGTAATCATCTACTTCTAGATCAGACTTTTCATACCACCCTGCGATACGCTCCCTAAGCTTTGTATCTGTTTTTAATGCATTGGTTACCACTTCATCTAATGTGTTACGCACTAAAGTGGCATCTATGCCGTCAAACTTTTCAAAGACCATGCGAATGTCTTTACCTTCGGCTATTTCTAATACATTAGTAAATAACTGTAAACCAATTTGCTCACCCTTACCATTTACTTTGCCCTTCATGTCACTTACGAGGTTACTACGAAGATTGCTTGGATTATAACTTTTCAGCTCTAATATGGTATCACCAAATATAAAATCTTCTACACCAGTACGCCTTGGAATGCCATTAATTATGGAATCTCGTCTTTTTTCAATACCTGTTAAAACACCTAAACCAGTTAATTCAGAAATTTCACCTTTTTGAATGCGCTTTAATACATTAATAGCATGTGCTGCCCCTTTAGCAAAATTGTTAGTACGTGATAAATCACCAAATATACGAGAAAACCCTTGCCCTGCATCTCTTGACATTGGTAGCAAAGATAAATCTAATTCAGCAAGGTTTTTCATTAACTTCTCAATGCGCTTATCAAAAATATCTGGCGTACTGCTAACCACACCTTGAGATATATGCTTGAAATTAGCCAATTTATCAATGGCTGCCTGACCACCTAATGCATGAATATGCATAACCGCTTTAATAACATCGGTTTTATAAGCATGGGCGGCTATAGCGTTATTATTATTAATTGCTCGTGTTAATCCACCAATTGAATCAGCTAATACACCACCAGCATCATTAATACCATGTCTAGTTGCATAGTCACGCAACTCCTGCAACACCAACTTAAAACCACTCGTTGCCGCATAAGCTTCATCAAATAAATAACTAGGAAATGGCGAATGGTGAGCTACTAAACCAGCTTGTTGAGCAAAGCCCTTTAAGTATTGGCTCCAATTATCCAAATCTGTAGTGTTACGTACTGCACCAATCAGTAAATTACGTAACTCTTCATCAATGGCTACAGCTGCAAATAGCTCCATAAACGGTAACATATTTTCAGACAAGTTTTTAAATCGTGTCCAATCCCGGTCTCTTGCTGCTAGCGCAATCTCTTTAAATTTAGCACCAAGCACTTTCTTGCCGGGCATGCCATTAATGAGTTTCATCGCAGGTTTTACAACCGCAACTGCAGCATTTACAGCAACGCCTAAAGCTGCTGTTGCGGGGAATAACATTATACCGTCAGCGCCTAAGCCTATATATGATAAATATAGAATTGTTTCGTCATATTTAGGTTCGCCATTGGCATCAAGCGTGCTGTGATATAAATACCACTCTTGCAAAGCTATATCGCGAGCATCACCTAAGGGGATAAAGCCCATAGCAATATCACCAATAACCCCAGCCGTTGTACTGGTATCACCGGCAATTAACCCTAAGGTAAAACCTTTCGTTGTATCTTTAGCCCATTTGGCAGTTTCCACTAAGGCATAACTGACCGCTTGGGCTTGGAAAGTTACTTCACCAATAAAGCTATTAAAATAGTCATTAGCATAGGCTTGCGGGAAAATGTTATTGGCAACTCCCTGCATCGCTGAATAGCCCATAGGGCGCGTACCGAGCTTATTGGTACTGGAAATTTGAACCGTTTCATTTTCACTAGCAAAGGTAACATCCATTTCGTAGCTACCATTAGGTAAGGTGGCTAATAAAGGATAATCCCAGTCAGTTACTTTGAAGTTATTTAGTAAACCACTGAAACCTTGGCCAATAACAATAGCATTTGAACTTGCACTCTGCTGAATTAGGTTACCCGTAGCTGCGGCTGTATATTTTGTGCCATCAACTTCAAGAGTTAGCTGTCCTTGTAAGTATCTCACACCAACTGTATGCCACTTATCTAAGTCAACTTCGTTTGATTTAACGTTAAAGATGCCATCAGTTGTGGTTATTTGGTATTGAAATTTGTTATTCGCTAATAAAGAAATCTGTTGCGAATTAGCGCTATAATTAACAATATCACCTACACTTTGGGGTTTAACTTTTAAACCAAAACCAATGTTATTTTGTTTTTGTAAGGCCGCATGTTGGGGGACTGTTAATTTTGCTGTTGCATCAAAAATATAACTGCCTTTAAAGCCATGTTCACTTTCTTTACTACTAACAACATTTTCTATTTCACCATTGATCATGCCATATGCGTCACCAACTTTATTATCCGCATAGACTTGGCTCAAATTATAAGATACTAAAGGCTCGATTGGCGGAAAGGCAACACTACCAATGGTGACTTTTTCTGTTGAGCCCACAGTTCCAGTTAACGTTAATGCCGTTGATACAACGTAAGGTGCTTCAAAGGTCTCACCATTACCTTTGTCTATGGTTACACTACCATCGGAGGCTTTGTCCCCTACAAGTACTGGCTCATTTAAACGAAGTAAACTTGTGGCGTATTCAACAGTAAAATCCTTTTGTGCAAAAGCGGCATCTTTGAATGAGGCAGTTAAAGAGCCCGCCCCCTGCATCGCCCCTGCTGCTAGTGTGGTTTGTGCAACACCATTTTCAATAATAACTTCATTGTCTGCTAAGTTGCCCTTGGTGGTTTTTAAAGTTAACACCTTACCATCGAGGTTATGACCCGGTGATGCGGCCATTACTTTGACTATCTCTTTTGTATTTGGCTCAATAGAACTAGGCATATCAATAACTAATTCAACATCATCAACCGTTACCTGTTTAGTTGTTTCAACACTCCCTGAATGTATAACAAGCTCATTAACTCCTGCTGTAGTTCCACCCTTTATTCTTGCTTGAACTTTACCATTAACCGTTGAGCCAGCATATTCAACTGTTAGGTTACCTGTATGACTAATACCAACACTTGTGCCATCTTCTACCTTTTGTGTTGTATGATCCTTAACGGTTATATCTACGATTATTTCGCCAATGCCTCCGATAGCGGTAGAGCCACTTACATTTACATCGATTGAAGCGGGTTTACCTGCAACAACCTTAATTTTAGGACCTTTTACCCTTTGACTATGACTACCATCGGTTCGGTAATATAAATAGCCTTCAGAGCCTGCAAACGTTGTAGTATTTAATATGGTAGAAAAACTACCTTGCTGCCCTGATTGAACTGCTGGGCTAAAATACCCTAAATTACCATCTATTTCCCACTGCACTATTTTAACTTCTTGGTCTAATACAGCTCTTGATGAGTAACCAGCAAACATCAGATTAAAAGCGAGTTCGGTTTCATCTGCGGTTACCGTTATTTTTTGAACACCTTCAAGGTTAGGCGTTAAAATGGTATGCTCAAACGCATACTCCCACAAAATATTACTGGCATCATTGTTTGAATACAGCCGCATACTTAAAAAATCTTCTACTTCTAAACTAGCTAAATGCTCAAGGTTATTAAAAATAAGCTGTTGGCCTTCACCTACCGTCATCGAAACTTCTTCTTCACCTAAGGCAAGCACTAGCTCTTGACCTGCCCCTAAAAACTCTAAAGGTGCTATTTCTTGTTCAAGTAAGCTATATAGCACTTTAATTAAATCGTCACTGCTGCTAATAACAGGACTATCACTAGGGTAAATATCAATTTTTTGTGTTGTACTATCTGCTTGGGTAAAAATATTTTTTATTTCAAGTGAGTACAAACTAAATTGTAATTCTGGGCGATATAACCAATGATACACAGGCTTAGGCTTATCAAGCTCAGCTTCTGGATTTTCTTTTTGATATTCCCTATAAGCTAAGTACTGTTGCCATGTTAGGTGTTCATCAGCAATAGGCGTAAGAATGGGAACATAGTTATTAGGACGGTATTGTAATGGCCCGTTGCCAGCACCTACGGTGTCAAACGTGGGATTTCCGTCTATAGGCTCTCCGCTAACTTGCACGTAATAATGCTCATTTTGTGTTGCTCTTGAGCCTATTTGTACTTGTTGAGTGTTGCGTCCGGGTTTAATTGAAAAGTTAGCCAATGCGCTGCTATCTTGCCCTAGTGTATTTTCACTTACAATTTTGGCTAAACGACCGGTATACCCATAGTGAGATAATCCCTCTGGCAGGGGCGAATCGTCGTGGTCTAACCACTCAGTCGTTATTTTAATAATTTTGTCTGAAGACAGTGCAGAGCCTTCGTAACCGATCAGAAATTCTCTTTTTTCTCCTTGGGTTACGCCTTTTTCAACAACATACTCTCGTTCAGCGATAACTTTAAGATTTGGTGGCTTCATCGCTAACACAGCAAGCATACCTACAACACCTTCCCCTACTTGGCTATCAGCTGAAAAGGTACCATAGCTGGTTCTACTCGTACCGATATAGCCTGTTTTTCTATTGATGGCGACGACACGAATCTTTTCATGTGGGCGAATGTGATCTGACTCACGTCGATGTAATTCAGGATTCATGTCTGCTTGGCTCTGTAGTGAACTAAAGCTTTCTCCAAAACCAATACCATCACCACCAAAGTAATCCCAAGGGTGAGCTTTAGGACCTCGGATCATCATTGAAAAGTTAAAAAAACCATCGGTACTTGCTCCTGCTAGATTAAGCCCTACGTCTGAGTCTACGTCACTACCTTTACGTGACGTAATTAACATGCCGTTAGATTCTCTAAAAACAAGAATATCGGTATCTTTTAAGTCATCTTTACTAATGCTTTTTAATAACCCTTGATGTTGAAAATCGGGCGCTTTATCAGCTAAACGAACAAAATTTGGTTGTGCCAATTTAGGGGTTGCACTATTTGGGTTATGACCGCCACTACTTAAGTAAATTCCTTGTAAACTTCCTGAGCTGCTTTCGCGGAACACTTGTACTTCTTCGCCATTAACATCTTGTTCAGTTGTAACTTCTCCCAGTACAGCGATGTCATGAGTACCGTCACCATCAAAGTCAAAACCAGCATAGGCTTTATTAGCAAGGTCGGGGGCTTTGTATTCATATTCTGTTGTTGCTAATGGTAATTTATCCCCACCATTTGATAAGTAGCCTTTTCCTTTTAGGACAGCAGTATCCACAAAAAAAGCATAATCAATCACTGGATATGACATTGATGCTTCAATACCCATAACGTTAATTTGAGCCATTAAACCCGTTAAAGATAACCCTGGTGGATTAGCACTTAAGCCAGAGCAAAAGTCGTAACCGGGTTGCGTTAGAGGATATATAACGGTGCGATATTCACCTTTTGGGTTAAAAATACCAAAGTGCATGGTAGCGGTAATAGGATTAGTATAATCGAATTGAAAACCAGGACATGGCGGCAACATATAACTTAAAACAAAATGCCCATCACGGTCAGTCACCGTTCCTCCGCCTAAAAATGCGGGTGATGTTTCCACTGGCACAAGCGGAACAGGTGCATATATTTTAGCGCCTTGCTGAGGTTTATACGCAGTTGCTTCATCTTCAAAAAAGCCTGATTTAAAGCCAATATTATTTACTGAAGAATGGACAACATTGCCTTGAGCGTTTAAAAGAACAGACTTTATGCTGCTGTTATTTACTATCGAGCTGTCGATATTACGTAAATCAATCGTTGCTTGTAGTAACGCCGGGTCGGTTTGTGGAATTAGGATTTGACTCCTGTTACGCACCAAAACAGTTTTAATGCGTTGACTTAACAAGGGTGATTTTGCTCCAGAGCTCACTATTTCGTCGCCAATGGTCAAGAATGTCCGGCTCTGATAATCTTCAGCTGTGATAATTTCTGCACCACGCGCTAAACCATTGCCATTATCACTAATAAAACTTGTGTAATAGTTGGCAGCAGCCCGATAAGCATCGCCGGAGATTACATAAGAATCCTTTAAGCTATCATCCATGGGCGCTATATCGCTGCCTAAACTACCATCAGATAGATATTCAGTATAAATGGGGTAACCAGACTCGGTTAACACTAAACCGCGTGACATAACGTGCCCGGTTCTAATTCTCCATTCATTAAAACCACCAACACCACTATACACTTCGTGCATCGTGACAATTGAAAACGTTATTAATATAAAAAAGAACGTCACTTTGTGTTTTATTGATTTATTTTTTTTACTAGGGCTTTCGCCGCTAAGCTGCTTGCTTACTGCTTTCAAATACCAAAGCATTACAATGCTCCTTTTAATGCTTGAATACTGCTTTGCCCATTTGCATATTGCTCTAATACGCTTTGTTTATTTTCTTCAACAAACGCATAACCTATGTAATCTAGACGTTTGAGATGAATTGCTCCGACAGATTTAACGGTATATCCATCTATTTGACCAACTCCTATCGGTTGAAGACTGTTGCTTAAGTTATCTCGTCCAACTAAGACAACATACGTACCGCTGTCAGGAACATAGGAGTGACTGTTATAGAGTTTTGGCATTTTGATTTTTAAGCTAAGTTCACCTGTTACCTTAACGCCTGCAGGCTGAATACTATATAAAGCTAGAGGGTAGGCTTTGGCACTAGGTATTACATCTACATTACCTATTTGTTCAAATGAGACATGAATTAAGCCTGAATGGCTTCCATTTGGAAATGTTGCACTGGCATCTGTTAAGTCTAGGGTTAACTCTCCACCTGCATACGTATTAACTTTGCCAACCTCTACCGGTGCAAAAGGTACTTCTTTATTTAACATTGGAAGTTTAATTTGCTGCAGTTGTGAATTACGCCCTTTTTCTATAACGACCTTGCGTTCAATAATGCCAAAGCGAGGATCATTAAATTCACGGTTAACTACCATTTTATATACACCACCAGGTAATGTGTTAAACGTACTTTATCGGTTGCTGTTATACCGCCAATACGAGCAATTACTTGCAAGGTAAAAGTGGCTTAATTACTGACAAAATCAGCCGCGACACTTGGCGCTATTACATCGATAGTAACCGGTGAGTCTGCAAATAAGCTCCTGATGCTTCCCGTTGCTAATGAATGAGTTCCTATAAAGAATGAAAGCAAGTATTATAAAGGCGATATCATCACCAATATAAATAAGTCCCTTACATAAGTAAGTTTCCCTTTATGCGCTTTTTTTCCACATTTTTAAATTTATTACTACCTAGCGCAGGCCTCGCCTTATTGGGTCGATGGCGCTTAGCTTTTTTAACACAAATATTATTGATTGCACTAATAACCTTGCTCTGCTGGTCTAGATTGGTATTTGAACCTGTATGGCTAAAAACTACCTTGGCTTTAATTGCACTTATTTATGTAATTAGTAGTGGTGGTTGTTTAAAAAAAACGCAAACACCTGCCAAGTCAATACAACGTATATTTTTTACTTTGATTTTTGTAGTTATTTGCTTGTTTGGATTTAGGCAAGGCTATTTATATAAACATCAATGGTTAGGGCTGCATATATATTTTGTGCCGAGTGCTTCTATGATGCCGACCATCAAGCCCGGAGAGCTTATATTGATCGATAGCTGGGCTTATGTTGAAAAAACACCATTACTTAATGACGTGGTTGTTTTTGAACATGGCATAACTAAACAGCATTTAGTAAAACGAGTAACGCCTTGGCCTGAATATAAAACCCCAGTAAAGGGTATTTGGTTTGTCACTGGGGATAATAGTAATGCCAGTCAAGACAGCCGTTATTTTGGTGGTATAAACTCAGAAAAAATCAAAGGGAAAGTAAAAATGGTGCTTTTTAGGTTAAATGACAATAAGCCTTTTAACGTACAGCTGCAGTTAACAACAGTGAATTAACTGCTGCTAACTGCTTTTATCTTTAAATAGCAGAATGATTTTAATTAGCAAAAGTCAGTAGTTGCGGAAAGTCTGCTTTTATTGTTTTAGGTATCAGCGCTAACCATTGCTTTACGTTTTCAGGGCTTGCGATATCACCACCATCAATTTCAAAATCATCTTCTTCGCCACCAGCAAAAAATGAAAAAGACTCACCTTGCGGGTTTTGTGCTAAATAAAACTTAGCGCCGTATTCGTCACCAAAATACAAATAAAGACCAAGGTTTTTACCTGTTGCCACTAATCGTTGTGCTGTATCAAACCAGTAGTTATTTTCAAACTCAAAACAGGCACTATCACCTTTAATGTCTACTGACAGAAAAAACACATCACATTCATCATTGATAGCTTGGTCTGCACCAGAAAACGCAACGAGCGCCTCTAAACCGACATCGCGGTCTTGCTCAAAAGTGTTAAATACTTGCTCTGTTGCTTGTATAACAAGCGTACCGCTACACTCTGCCATTAGCTATTTTCACTCAATTAATCTACTTTATTAAAAATATACTGTGATAATGAATTTACATTATTCATTCATTCATTCATTTATTCGCATGGCGCTTTCATGCCCACTGCAATTTTTTGTTCGCCAATGTCCCATGCCGCTAGAATATCTTTTTCGCGGGCTTTGAGTGTGGCTACAAAATTAAGTAAGTCGCCGGTTAAATCGCCCTGCTTTAGTTTTTCATCCACTAATTGCATTAATTTGATTAACTCAATATCTTCTCTCCAGTATTCATGGAAAGCAAAAGGAAGGATAGAAATAAAGTAATCAATACAAAGGTAAAATGGACTCCAGCTCGATTTGCTTTTAATTGCAGCAATAGCTTTATTGACAAAATCAAGAGACCAATACGTTGGCCCCGGCGACAGAGTTTTTCTTTTTTCTTTTTTCTTTTACAACAATATAAAAATCGCTTAAATACGCTGTAATAAATATTGTCATATGGTGTTTATACCACGGAAAATGCCCAAAGCGTTTAAAAACAACTAAAAAGCCACCGATCATATCCGCTCTATTACGCGCACCTAACAACGATGAATTAATAATTTTAATCTCTGCGGGTTTAATTCCCCGCCGCTTGCGGCGTAAAGGATTTTGACCTTTAATAAATCAAGATACCCCTCTTCGCGTAGCGAATTTGAGCCTAAGCGAGAAGCCTTGGCGCGGGGTAATTCATTATTTTATCTTTAACATCTGCAATTTTGTCTTTACTTGCTTCGCCTAACTCCAAAGCAATAAATGTTACATTGTTGCAGATTGTGTACCTGACTAATCACCTAGTTCATTATTTCATTTATTCGCGTGGCGCTTTCATGCCCGCCGCAATTTTTTGTTCGCCAATGTCCCATGCCGCAAAAATATCTTGTTCGCGAGCTTTCAGTGCTGTTACAAAATTAAGTAAGTCGCCGGTTAAATCGCCCTGCTCTAGTTTTTCATCCACCAATTGCATTAATTGAGTTAATCCGATTCTCTCTCTTCTTTTGGCCCGGAAAGCAAAAGGTAAAATACTGACAAAATAATCTACACAAAAATATAAAGGACTCCAATTTTTATTCTCTTTAATTGAGCTCAAAGAGTCTTTTACAAATTGAAAAGTCCAAAAAGTAGGCATAGGGGATATTGTTTCTTCTTTCTCTTCCACTATCACGAAGCCACTACATAAATACACTTCAATATACATCAATAAATATTTTTTGTACCAAGGACAAAGCTCAAACCGTTTAAATTTGGTAACAAAACCACTAAGCACATTTCCTCTTTCATGGGGCCCTAACAGTGATGAATTAATAATTTTAATAAAGTCTCCAACCGAATCATAAGGGGTTAAAAAAAACCAATCACTTTCTGGGTAATACTCGTTTTTTATACCTAAAGTAAAATATTGCTCCAAAAGTTTTTGTTCTGACTTTGGGTAGTCTTTAAATACAGGCTTTATATAAGTTAGCCAATCGGCTTTGCGCTGAGCAAGCCATTCAGCATCATCGACCTGCCATAGGTAGGTTAAGTCGGCTAAAGTGATACTTTTATCAGGGGTATTCACCGCGGTCGGTGCTTCGGGGAAAGTAGTATTCATTATTGATCCTCACATAAATTTTCAAAAAAGTCAGATGACAATTCCATTTCAACGAGCCCTGACCTTGCACTTTCAATTTGTTCACCCACAGCCCAGTCTGCCACGGTATTTTCAAGCCATGATAAACCAGGAATATCAACCAATAGCCAAGCCCAAGGCCCTAATAACGCTTCCATTTCAGCGGTTAATTTATCACGTAATGCATCAACTTGCGCCACACTTAATTCTTTATTATTAATCGCTTGTTGTAATTCAACAAAGGGGCCTTTGCCAAGCTCACTCATAATACCTTTGAACATATCTGCAGCTTTTTTACCTGACTCATCACCCAGCTCTAGTGCTAAAAAGGTTAATGGCGTAAAAGGGCGAATATCGCTGTTAAGTAAATCTGAAAAACTGCCACTTACCTGCGGTTCAACAAAGTTCTTTTCATGATCTTCTTTCTCTTTACCTAGGGTGGTTTCGTACATAGATGTTTTTAAATCTGGACTTATTCCTGCTAAAAACTCTTGTAACTGTCCAAAAGGTTTATCCTTGCCTAGTTCACTACTTTTTATTAAGCCATCATTGCTGATCCATGGGGTGGCAACATTACGCGTAATTGTGTTTGTTGAAAACTTATAACCGCTACCACTTTTGATTAAGGTTCGCCATGACCTCTTTCCTTTCTCCCACATTT
>Ga0209826_1002306_pt1 | contig 12647 bp, 13 predicted proteins | sample GOMGulsemesocosm_5_FD_184637 | JGI IMG/M metagenome (GOLD analysis project Ga0209826, IMG submission 184637) | Methane-oxidizing microbial communities from mesocosms in the Gulf of Mexico - GOM15C Gulf of Mexico (SPAdes) (version 2) | ecosystem: Environmental > Aquatic > Marine > Cold seeps... | reverse complement strand
CTTCTGCTACCCAGAAGTGGATATCAAAATCCCATTTACGCCATTGATGAATGACATTATTCACCTTCTGCCGAATAAACATGTGCTTAAAAGCATGGCACTTTTGGGGCAGGCTTATACCGGTGAGCAGTGTTTACAAGCCAATATCGTCGACGGTGTTCATGCAGCGGATACACTGCAGGCCGAGACATTCGAATTTGCGAAGAGTTTGGCAACAAAAGACCGCGCCACATACACCACAATAAAGCAGCGCATGCGTGGCTCTATCGAGCTTCACAAACAAGCGGTTTTGGGTGATTGAGTTTAAGGTTAATCAGTCGGGCGAAATCTATCATGAAGGAATATTTATGAAGTTTAAGTTAGCCGGTGTTTTAGTATGCAGTACACTGCTGCTAGGCTGTGCAGCCCAAACGTTCACTATTAATGGTGAACATGGAGAGGTGCCCACAACACAAGTGTCTCAGCATTTTTTCATTAGCGGTCTAGGTCAAGAACAGATTACCGATGCCGCAAAGGTCTGCGGTGGTGTGGATAAAATCATTAAGGTTGAAGCACAACATACCTTTGTAAACGGCCTACTTGGCGCCATCACATTTGGTATCTACACCCCTCGTGATGCAAAAGTTTATTGTAAAGCCTAGACCAAACAACTCAAGCGAGGCGCCGTAACGGGCGCCCCTGTTTGTGGTGCTTGAAACCCCTTCGCCGCCTTAAGAAGCATTTTTCAGTGTGGAAACTTGATTGACACCGAACACCCTTGAATTGTGAAGAGCAGACAAGTGAGGTTAGGGCGGCATCAGCACGGCGCTGCCTTTAAAGGGCGGCGCTGTGCTGGTTATTGCTTAGAAGTTGTATTTTCCCTTCATACCAAAGTAACGCTGAGAGTGCGAGGTGTGGTCTGAACGATAACGGCATTTTCTGTTGGGTAGAGAATACCTATGTTCAGCATGTCACCGGCATCCTCTTGCCCGAAAACATTGTTAACGAAGGCCGTGAAACTGTAGCGCCCCGATTTATCTAAGGGCGATCACGGTGTCAATCAACTCATCGAATTAGAATCGATAATTCGCGTCCAGCCCGAATGTGCGAGTGCGGCCCCGGTGCGTATAATCAAAGTTAAAGAGTTCCTGTAAATCCGTCATTGAGGATAGATACTCCTTATCGGCTAGATTTTTTGCCCAGAAGGCCACTTCCAATTGCTCATCCTGAGACTGGAAACTCACGCGCATATTAGACAGCCAATAAGCCTTCTGACGGGTGTTGTCATTGTTGAATGCGTCAAAGTACTGATCCCCTGTGAAACTGGTGTCTAGTGTCAGTGACATATAGCCACTGTTCATTTCCATAAAACGCCAGTTTATCAAGGCGTTAAAATTCAATGAGGGAGCATTGATTAATTCGTTACCGGAAAGGTCAGTGCCGCGCAGTTGCAGTTTGTCATACGTAGCATCTAGGTAGCCCAGCCCCAGTCGCAGATCTACTGCCTGGTGAGGAATTGCTGTGATTTCAAGTTCCGCTCCTTGCACTGAAGATTTGTCGGCATTAACCAATACGGAGAGGAAGCTGGGTGTTACATCGAGAAACTGTTGATTTTCGTAAGCATAATGGAATATCGCTCCATTGATACGCAAGCGGTTATCCAGTAGGTCGGACTTAAATCCGATCTCCCAGGCTTTGACTTCTTCGGGCTCAGCGGTGGTGATTTCCGATGCATCATAAAAAGCCTGGCCGTTGAACGCACTGCCGCGATAACCCGTGGTAAAACTGATGTAAGTAATGATGTCACTGGACAGGGCGTAGTCCAGAGCAAAACGTGTTCCCCAGTTGCGATCGGTGACGTCGTCCTGATAGTCGCTGATTGTAGGTATCGCGTTTACAACCTCGGTGTTGGTGACGGGGTCTAGGTAGCCGAGGTTTGCCTCATAGTTATCGATTTTGTTATCGTCTTTGGTGAAACGCAGACCAAGGGTAAAGCTCAAGTCGGGAGAGATGTCGTAGCTACCCTGGAAGTAAGCCGCCAGACTGGTCTTAACCTGATTGTAATTATTGCTCAGGCGGCAACCAGTGATAAAGTCCTCGAAGCAATCAAGCGTACCGCTACCGTCGTTATCCCCAGCGAAATCGTAAAACATACGCTGGATCACGTTCGCATCAAGATCTTCCCGTTGGCCATAGAGGCCCAGTAAAAAATTAAAGTTTCCGTCGAAATCGGAGCTTAGTCGTAGATCTTGGGCAGCAGAGGTGACCTCGGACCCAAAGTCTGTATGTAGAATGTTGTGCGGTGAGCCATCAGCGTCCTCCCGGGTGATCCAATCACCCTCATCATAGGACGTCACACTGGTGAGTGTTAGCTGCTCGTTAATGTCCCAATTGATTGACAGGGATGTGCTGGTGTTATCCAGGGCGTTGCCGTCTTGGCGATCCATTTCGCTCTCAAAGAAATCCAGTCCGGCACGGTTATAGCCGGTGGCGAAACCTACTCCGCCGACGCCGATATTAGAGGCCAAAACTTCGTGACCGTTGCTCTGTGTACTGCGGCTTTTGGATAGCCTTAGCACCATATCCAGGTTGTCTGTAGGTTGATAGCGTCCGGTCAGACGTAGGGCATAATCACGAAAGGCGCCGGAATCTCCATTCCCTGGCACATTATTATCGACCCAGCCATCCGCATCTGAGTAGGTGAACGCTAGGCGAGCGCCCAAATAATTATCGGCATTGGATATCTCCAGTGCTCCGTTGGTTTCTCTGCGGCTCAAATTGCCAAGGCCAAAGCTGATGTCGCCTCGGGTAACGCCGTCCAGTTCAGGTGTCTTGCTGATGATATTCACCGCCCCGCCCGTGGCATTCTTGCCGTAAAGGGTGCCTTGAGGGCCGCGCAGTACCTCTATACGCTCTAGGTCAAACAGCTGCAATGCCTGCAGGGCACCAACGCCTTTGTAGACCTCATTCACGTACATGGCGATGGGGCTTGATTGGTTCTGGCTGAAATCAGACATGGATATGCCGCGTACCGAGAAGGCAGGTTGGCTGTCGGAGTAGGGGGTTGACACCTGTACGTTAGGAATCTGAGCGGCGATTTCGGTGGTGTCATGCAGTTTCAGGGCTCCCAGCTCATTGCTGGATAGTGCAGACACGGACAAGGGAACGTCCTGAAGGCTCTCGGCTTTTTTTTGCGCGGTGACGATAACTTCTTCAATGGTAAAGCTATTGTAATCGGCCAAGCTGGGTAGGCTTGTTGTCGCCAAAACGCTAAACATGGCGAGCACAGATGTTTGGGGGCGAATGTTCATGGCTTCCTCTCTCTCTTGTTGTTTTATTTGGTCGTTAGACCTAATTTATTATTTGGTCACAAGACCTAAAATGTCAAGGGGTGTTTGAAATATTTACGACTTGTTGGGAATAAGGGGGGAACTTTAAGTTAGGCATCGAGCGCGCTGTCAATTGGCCCGCTAGAGGTAGCCTAAATTGGGTATGGGGTACTGTGACTAGGATTGGCTAACGGACCATCGAAATGGCCCGTGGCGTGTTTTTAGAGGGAGTTAAGTGCAGAGCTGAAGAAGCGTGAGGCAATCATGCATCAATCAGGCGTAGTATCGCCTCGCGCAGTTCCTTTTCGATGCCCTGCAGGTGAGTATGGCGCTGTTTTCCAAAACCGCGCATCAGGGACAGGCCTTCGATCATGGATATGACCAGTACGGCAATACGGCCTACCTTACGTGGGGGCAGTTCTGGGTTGAGGTCTTGCAGCATATCGCGCAGGGTGTCGCTGTAGGTTTTGTAAAAGTCCGCCATTGTTTGGCCTACTCTCTCGTCCCGGGCCGAGAGCGCCCAAAGTTCCCAGAAGATCTTACAGGAGCTCTCCTTCTCCTGGTCTTTTATCAGGTAGTCCACCGCATCCAGCAATAGTTTTCGAGGCGAGCCAGTTTTTTTTGCGCCAAGCGAAGTGATCTCCTGCAAGCTGGTTTCTAGAAATCGTTGCAGGAGTTTTTGAATAAGTTGCTCGCGCGAGGGGAAGTAGTACTGCAGGTTACTGAGTCGAATTCCCAAGCGTTCTGCCAGTTGACGCATAGTAAACTGGCTGTGGCCCTCCTGAATTAAGAGTTCAGTGGCGGCATCCAAAATTTGCTCAACCCGTTCTCGGCCCTTGCGCTGCACGGCGGTTCCGGGGCGATTACCCATGTCCTTACTGACTGTTTTGGCCATGCTAACTCCTGAATTGGTAATGCAAAAATGCAGTTGTATTTATGCGGCCATTATAGTGCGGTTCACTTTCCGTGTTAACTAAAATAGGTCGTTTGCCCAAAAATAAGTGAGTAAATATATTTACTTCTTCGATTAATTTATCTTGCCATTTAGATTGTTAGTGGTTAATAATGGGTCATATGACCTAAATTGGAGTTGTGAAGTTATGTCCGGATCTGCACTAAGTCGCCGGGGTTTTCTAAAAACCGGAGGAGGGGCAGCCCTGCTTTTGGTGGGGTATCAGGCGACCAACAGTTGGGTAGGTGGTGGCGATGAAGATTATCGTCCGATGTTAGCAGGGGAGGTGCCTCAAGCTTTGTCCATCAAAGAGTTTGCAGTCTTGTCCTCTGTGGTTCGATGTTTGGTAGGACCGGCGCAAGGGGCGCCGACTACGGAGGAGGCTCGCACCGCCGCTCGTATTGATCGAGAGTTACTGATTCATGGAGGCAAGTTGTTACAAGACCTCAAAGATTCGTTACTGATGGTGGAGCACAGTACATTTTTAGACGGTTACGGCGAACGCTTCACTCGGTTAAATGCAGAACAGCAAAGCAGTTTCTTACAGTGCTGCAGGGATTCCGCTCTGGACTTGCGACGCCAGGCATACAACGGCTTGCGGTTTCTGACGATGTTTTTTTACTACAGCGATGACCGTAGCTGGTCGCTGTTGGGTTACCAAGGGCCGTGGCAACCGATCAAATTTTATGCGGGGGGCAATCGTATTGAGAATTTACCTCCGCTCACCAACTTCACAACTGTAGCCAAAATAACCTCGGAGGTTTCGGCATGATCATTGAAGGCAATGAAGTTGACCGTTCTTATAACGAAGAGGTTGATGTAGTCATTATCGGTTCTGGCTGTGGTGGTGCCACAGTGGCCAAACAGCTGGCCGCTGAAGGCCATTCGGTGTTGATTCTGGAGCAGGGCGGTTACTTTACGGCGCAGCGCGGTGATTTCGATCAGCGATCAGACAATATGCTGGCTCGTATTGATGGCGGCAGGGGCATGCATACCAGCGTCAATAATGAAATAGCGTTGATGTACGGAAGTTGTGTGGGCGGCGCCAGTGTTCATTACTGGGCTGACAGCTGGCGCATGCCCAAGGACCGCTGTGATCAGATTGCGGCCACCGGTGTCACCGGCCACAGCTACGAGGAACTTACGCCTTATTTTGAAAAAATTGAAAAAGATCACAATGTGCATTTTGCGGCCCCTGAGTATTACAACACCATGAATCGGTTGTTCAACGAAGGCGCGGAAACCTTGGGCTGGCACGCTGAACCCACGCCTCAGGCGCGGCGTGGTTGTGCCAAAAGTGGTCACTGCTATCAGGGCTGCTCTTACGACGCTAAACAAAGTCAGCTGGTGACCTATGTTCCCGCCGCTATTGAGTCTGGGGCACGGTTGATGGCAGATTGCCAGGTAGAGAGTATTACCCGTAACTCAACGGGTGCGGCAACCGGTGTTGAGGCTGTATTTATTGATCGCGCCAGCGGTCGTCCCAATGGCCATCGCTTGCAAGTTGAGGCGCGTTTCGTTGTTCTTGCGGCTGGTGGTTATAGCTCAGCGGTGGTGTGGCTGCGCTCTAAATTACCCAACGGTAGTGGTCAGGTAGGTAAGAACTTTTTGTGCAATCCCAATACGCTTTTGTACGGCCTCTACGACCGTGAAATAAAAATGTGGGAGAACATTCCCGCAGCAACGGGCACCTCTCAGTATCGACTCGCCGCCTATAACAACGGCGAATATGTTGAAGGCGGTTATCTGTTGCATCCGAACCAGCTGCAGCCAGAATTTCTTGCGGTTACTCTGCCGGGTTTTGGCGCGGATCACCGGGAGTTGGTTTCACAACTGACGAATATCGGCAGTGTGGTGTCCTGGATTGATGATGAAATGCCAGGAGAAATTCGTCTGGGTAAAAATGGCGAAGCAGAATATCACTATCAGTTACGCGGTGTAGACGAACTCAAGGCGCGCGATTCCTTAAAAAAACAAGCACAGCTGTTATTTGCTACTGGGGCAAAAGAGGTGATTGTTCCCGATACTGTAGGTACCCGTTTGCACAGTGTCGATGAAATAGGGTTGTTTGACGAACTGCCAATTAGCAATGGGAATTATCTTTTCGGGGCGCCTCACCCAGCAGGCACCCTTCGAATGGGGCCAGATCCAGCGACCAGTGTGGTGGCAAGTAATCATGAGGCTCATGAGGTACCAAACCTGTTTGTTGCCGATCCCAGCGTTTTTCCGATGCAGCCCAGTGTCGATCCCTCGATATCGATTATGGCTTGGTCCTATGTAGCAGCGAAGGAAATTAATACGCGCTTGCAAGAGTGGGTATCCCAGTGAGCAAGACTCTTGTGACGAATGTGTGGCGGTTACTGTTTACGCTGCTGGCGATCGACTTTCTCAATGCCACTCACGAAATCAGTGTTGGTGCCTTCGACAATGTGGGGCTGCTGCCGGAAATGCTGGTAATGCAAAAACTCGGTAATGCTCTGATGGCGGTGGGATGGGGCATGGTATTGATTTTATCGTTTCGTAAACAAACGTTGATCGCGCCGGAGTTGTGCTGGTTTCTGGCCGGTATGTTGTTCTTTAATGTTCACACCACTTGGCCATTGGATATGCCGTTGCCGCCATACTTTGCCTTGTGGGGAACAGCAATGGTTTTGATCCAAGTGTGGGCCGGACGCTGGTTATTCAATCAGCGCAAGCCTGTTGCTGCTCACTAGATGTGGAGGGAAGTTGAAATGATATTACGAGGTGTGCTTTTTTTGGTGGCGGTGACATTTGCCTTTACCAGCTTGGATGTGGCGAGAGGTTCATTTGATGAGTCCGGGTTGCCGATCAATACCTTGGTGTTACACGCCTGGGTGAATGGGTTTGAGAGCCTGGGATGGTTGGTGATTTTTTTGTTTGGCTTTGGAGATGGCTCCAGTTGGCAGGGTTTTATTCGCCGGCATAGCAATGGTATTGCAGCCTTTTTGGCTGGGATGTGGTGCTGGGACATGATCACTACCGTAAATCTGGTAATGCCTACACCTCCTTACCAAATTGTGTGGGGGCCCCTGAGCGTGGCAATCATGTTGCTGCTGGCCTACCAGCTAAGGCTGAACACGCGGGGTGAGCGTTCTGCGCTGGAAGTAACATAAAGGATAAGCCTAGAAGGCTAGCAGGGCTTAGACCGTATTAAAGTAAAGCAGCGGAGAACCGCTGGTTATTAACCAAAGAATGCAATCAGTGCGGGAAGGTCACCGCCGGGTTGTTCATGAAGACAGGATAAAACGATGAAAAATGAAAACGCTAATACAGTACTAATTGCCGGTGGTTACGGTGTGGTGGGCAGTCAGATTGCAAAAATAATTCGCCAGCGTCAACCAACGACTCCACTGTTGTTAGGCGGTCGCAATCCGGCCAGTGCGGAACCGCTGGTACAGCAGTTGGGTAATGCCAAGGGCGTTGCGCTGGACCTAGAATCCACCGCCCCCTTGGCGGGCCTGTCTGTCAGGCCTACGGTTGTGCTAAATGTGGTAAATGACCCCCATAACTATCTGCTCTTAGATTGTGTACGTGCTGGTGTTCCCTACATCGATATTACCCGATGGACCGAGCGCATGCGTGAGGCCATAGTTCGCGTGGCTCTGGAGGATGATTTGCGTGCGCCGGTGATGCTTGGCTCCGCGTGGATGGCCGGGGTGGCAGTGATATTGGCTCAGGCGGCAAGCGAGTCCTTTAGTGTGGTTGATCGTATCGATCTGGATATTCTGTTTGCTATGGCCGATAAAGCCGGTCCCAATTCCGCTGAATATATGGATCGTCTTTCGATTCCTTTTGATGTCAAGGTGAACGGTGAGTTGCAGCAGCGTATGCCTTTCACCGATCCAAAAACGGTGGATTTTCCAGGCGGTTACAGCGGCAAGGTATACCGCTTTGACGTACCGGATCAGATGACATTACCTTCCACAACCGGCGCCAAGAGCGTGAGCGGACGCATCGGTTTCGACAGTGGTTCTGCAACAGGTAGCCTCGCTTTTATGGCTAACAGTGGCATCATGAAATTGTTGAATCGTCCTATGTTTGATGGCTTACGTCGGGGCTTGTTATACAACCCCGGTGAAGGCGCCGCTCACGAGCTAGTGATCGAAGTTGAAGGAAAGGATAGCGAAGGCCGTCCACATAAAAACCGAGTGACGGTAGTAGATCCGGAGGGGCAAACACATTTGACCGCCTGCGGCGCAGTGGTGCAGCTGGAGCGGGTGCTGGGGCTGGATGGCTTGCCAGCACTTGGGGCTGGAGTTCACTTCCCAGAAAAGGACAGCAATATTGATGCGGCCTTAGATCTGTTTGGTGATAACGGCGTGTTGATCAGAGGCTTACCAGAGCGCAGTGAAAGCCGCTTAGCAGAGGCTGTGTAATGCGGGAGTCTGGCGCTATCTTGTAAGTGCTTGATGGCCTGATCGATGTCAGCGGTGACGACCGTTGTCACCGGTATAAAAAGGAAAAAAATTCTGCCCTGCTCAGCTGAATCTCATCAGTAAACCAACGTACCTAAGCCCAGCGAATTCAGCGTTCTGACAGAGTAACGAATGGGTATCAAACGGACATAACCAAGGAGTCCAATTTATATGCTTCTCGAAACGATCGGCATAGACGCCAGAACAGCTCTACTATTATTGGGGTGTCTTTCACTTGCAATTTCTGGATGGATCTTCGGACTTAAATTCTTGAAGCTTGGTAATCATATCCTCGGGTATGAGTACCTAATTGTTGGCTCATCCGGACTGAATTTTCTTTTCTACAATGCAACGCAGTATCAACCTTCGTATGATCTGATGATATATCTTGACGCATTCTCAAGAGCGTTTGGTTTCCCGATTCTTGGTACCTTAGGCCTTATCGCGGTTACTCATCAATTCAGGGTCTCAACTCGAACTAAAGTTACATTATTCGTGACCACTCTGGGGTTAACCGCAGTCATGCTCTCTTCAGATTTTATGACGTCGATATTGCCTTATTTTTATCTGATCGTCATTTACCCGTTTTGCCTGTACCTATTTTATGTTGCAAAAAGACTCTTTGGTATCGGCAGGATAGGAGTCGGGTTTTTTCTATTGATAAGTACTTTCGCAAGTCTAATAATTGCGACTATTTATGATTTCTACAAGATGCCGGGTGAAGAAACTAACGTGGTGTTTAACTTCTTCTTCCTTGCTCTTGTTACCTGGAGTGCCTCATTCGTTGCTATGTACTACGCCTATGTGGCCTTGGATGACGAGCGGAGAATAGAGGGTGACTTATAAGGTTGCCGTCGAACACTCTTGAATTGTGAAAAATCAGACAGATGAGGTGAAATACGTTAGTCCTATCGACAAACCCCGCGGGGGCGCCCAGCGACAATTGGTCATGAAGTTAGGCTCATGAAAATAGGCCTGAAGCTTGGACCAGGTTACTAGGCAGGTGGGGATGGGGGGTAGGTCTTACACTTCACATCTATATGAAGTGTAAGGCCGGATCAAAAGCCCTCGTTGCTGTTAGGCGCGAACTCTAAGAGGTTATTGCCTAGTAATCGATAGAGGTATTGTCGCCGTATTCGCTAAGATCAAAGTCTAGTGTCAGGTCGCTGTCTTCGCCTTCAAGTAAGTTTTTGTAAGAGGCTTCTGCGTCTATCTGCATCTTTAGGCTAGTGTGTAGCTGTTTCTCGGGCCCTAAAAGGCTTTCATACGCGTGCATGAAGTTATTGGGGTTTATATTGCCGCGTAGGATCTCGTCAAAAAAGCTGATGTATATTTCAGGACCGCTGTTTTCAAAGGCGAGTACCTCAAAAATATTAAGAAGATCCTCCTCAATACTAGGGAACCAGTTCTCAACTCGAAGACCCACTTTTTTACCGAGTTTCTCCAGCATGACTTCAGTGACCTCACTGAATTCATCGGCAAAAACATCGGGTTTCTCTCGGTAGGAAAACAGCAGGGCCTTTAAATCATCATAATGTGCATGTTCAATGGCATGAGACTTCATCAGCTCTTCAAATACCGATAGTTGCACATCTGCTTTTATAGACGCTTCATCTTGATAGTAGGTATCCATGTCCGACAGTGGATTTTTAAACTGTGTCGCAATTTCTTTTAACAGCATAACGTCGAGCTGTTCGGACAGCAGTGTCTCGTGAATCGACGCTATGTCTTTGTGTTCGCTGTCGCTGTATTGGTAGTTAATCAATAATGTGGCGCGATCGGCGTCGCTACCATGCGCCTTAAATAGGCTGTCTACGCTCTCCCAGCCTTTGCGGAAGCAGATGATGACCGAATCCTCTAGCAGGATTTTTCTCGCCTTAAGGGTGTCGCCACCACTCAGCTTCAGTAATCCAAGCGTCGTTACACCCATTACAATGGCGCAAGATTTCTTCAGATCATGACTTATGACGGGTGAGTAAAAGCCCTTGGCAATTTTTAGAGACATGTCGACCAGCTGGCTTTCAATTTTTGACATGTGCTCCGGCGTTAGTGATCCGTCTGCAATGGCATCACTGATCATCAGCAATAAAAATGGTCTCGCCCTGACTTTATCAAGATTCATGCGTCATTCTCTTTTTATAATGGCTCGAACATGTCGTCAGTATCGTCACTGATGTCGCCAACCCTGATGTTATTAGCCTGTGATTTAAGAATGGCTTCAATTTTCTCAAAGTCACCATTTTTAGACGTGGCAAGAATGGCTTCATAAATTGATTCGTTAAGCGACTTTATCTTAACTAGCAATTCTTCATCGCTGCCAGATACAGGCTCTTCCGTATGATCAATAGATTCGAAATCAAACCCAATAAACGGCAGCGAGAGATACAGGATACCCGTTTCTGAGTGAATGATGGCCTCAAGTATTTCGGCCTCTCTTTCTTCGTCATCACTTTGTGTAAGAAATAGTTGAGAGAGCATGGATTTGACAGAGTCTTGTGCGGTGAACGCACCTTTTTCAAACTCATGCTCCCAATACGAAGGCTCTACATCCAACATTTTGCTTATTGTTTCTGGGTCCATCAACCAGGCCGCTATCGACGGGATGGTGGCGTCGAAATCCCTCAGTATTTTAGCGACACTCATGATGTCCAGTTCAGAAATGACAGCGATCATGGTCTGATCGCCCTCAGTAGAGGCAATGTCCTCTAAAATATCACCACCATTGCGACCACTCTCATGGGTGATTGCAATGACCTTTTCAGCTAAAACGGCTATTTCTTGGCTCAAAATAAAATCCTGTCAACTTTGTGTGGTGTTAAAGCTCGTTAAATTCGTAGTCGTGATCGTCGTGGCCGTGGCCTTTATCTTCGTATTCGTAGTCGTCTTGCTCTTCCTTCTCTTCAGGCTCTTCGGCCTCAGCGTGAAACTCTTCCGTTGCCGCCCCTAACTCATAAAAGCAGAGAAGCAGCAAGGCAATTTTTAATTGCTGCTGAGAATTGTCGGTCAGCGTCGACAGTAATTCTCGATAATTCTTATGAATGTTGACGCAGTTTTTTACGTCATGCCACTCTGGTTCTGACTGTAAGCACAGAGGTAATAATTTGGCGCAATCCACCTTGACGACAAACAGCAAGCATATGGCCATTTGGTCGGGCATGCCGGCTAAAAATCCGGGGGTCTTGTTTAACTGACCTAACAAACTATCGACATAGTTCTTAAATAAATCGGGATCTTCCGGGTCTTTATAAGATTCGATGTTTTCAATCAGCATTTGATAGTCGTCAGCCAAATAGGCGGGTACGAAAACAGTCTTAGACATGATACCTCTTAAGCATTCAATACTCGGTTCCAATAGGATTCAGTGAACGACCTAGGGTTCATGACCTCGGTGTATTCCTGCTCTATGTATAGCTTGCGTTTCTTGGGGTCAGATATGACGCTGTACGACTCTTGAATTTTTTGAAAGCGTTCAATGGCATCGTCCGATGTATTTCTATCCGGGTGATACTTGGCGGCTAGGCGTCGGTAGGCCTTTTTAATATCATCCTGCGAGGCCGATTTATCAACCTCCAACACTTCAAAATAGTCCAAATTCATCTCCACAATATTTCATTGGGTATTCATTGTTTAGTGGCCATCATTAACGCAGTTTTCGTGTGCGGCCAAAAGCCTAAACTGATGTCTCGGGTGGGGTAGGTAGCTACTGGTAAGGCACTCTGAAGGGAAGGCTTTTCCGCCTGAGGAGCCGTGTTACAGGGCTAGGATGTCAATCGGAACGATGGACTCCTAAGCCGTTCTGGGTTGAGTCGCCCCCCATGCTATTTTCCCCTAGACAAGCGCGCAATTATGAATCAATGAGGCGTCTGTGTCGACCGCAGTTGAGTTTATTGATGACTTGTGCATACCTTGACCAATAGGTGGGGGAAGACCTGACAAGGAGGTAGGGCAGGT
>Ga0209826_1002305_pt1 | contig 12650 bp, 9 predicted proteins | sample GOMGulsemesocosm_5_FD_184637 | JGI IMG/M metagenome (GOLD analysis project Ga0209826, IMG submission 184637) | Methane-oxidizing microbial communities from mesocosms in the Gulf of Mexico - GOM15C Gulf of Mexico (SPAdes) (version 2) | ecosystem: Environmental > Aquatic > Marine > Cold seeps... | reverse complement strand
TAAATCAGGCACGCCAACCATGGGCGGAATTTTAATTCTTGCCGCGATAGTCTTTAGTGTTTTACTTTGGGCGGATTTAAGCAACATATATGTTTGGGTTGTGTTATTTGTTGTGATTAGTTTTGGCACTATTGGCTTTGTTGATGATTACCGTAAAGTTATTCGTAAAGATGCGAATGGCTTAATTGCTCGATGGAAATACTTTTGGCAAACCGTTGCGGGTTTAGCTACAGCAATATTTTTATATCAAATATCGCACCCTGAGCAAACCTTTTTGCTGATTCCTTTTATGAAAGAGGTCATGCCGCAATTAGGCATTTTTTATATTGTGATGACTTATTTTGTCATTGTAGGCACAAGTAATGCGGTTAATTTAACCGATGGCTTAGATGGTTTAGCCATTGTACCAACCATTATGGTTGCAGGCGCGCTTGCTTTATTTGCTTACACTACGGGTCATGTTCATTTTTCTAGTTATTTGAATCTTCCTCACATAGCCATGGCCTCAGAGTTGGTAGTGGTATGTACTGCCATTGTTGGCGCGGGATTAGGTTTTTTATGGTTTAACACCTACCCTGCACAAGTCTTTATGGGTGATGTTGGTTCGTTAGCTTTAGGTGCAACTTTAGGTGTTATCGCAGTTTTGGTACGTCAAGAGTTAGTGTTGTTTATTATGGGGGGGGTATTTGTCATAGAAACGATATCCGTTATTTTACAAGTTGGCTCTTATAAAATGCGTGGTCAACGAATTTTTCGTATGGCGCCTATTCACCATCATTATGAACTTAAAGGTTGGCCAGAGCCGCGCGTTATTGTACGTTTCTGGATTATTTCCTTTGTTTTAGTGTTGATTGGTTTAGCAACATTGAAGCTGAGATAATCATAAATTAAAGATTAAAAAACAAAGATAAAGGCAAAATAAAATACAAACATGATGTTATTAACCGATTTTAAAGATAAACAAATATTAGTACTAGGTGCTGGCATCACGGGCTTATCCTGTGCTCGCTTACTTGCCTCTGAATGTTTGTCTTTTGCTGTTAATGATTCACGTTCTATGCCATTTAACAATGATTATAGTGTTGAGAAATTTAAACAAGCATTACCAATGGCAAGCTTGTATTTAGGATCTTGGAACAGTGAATTAATTGCCAAGGCAGATGTCATCTTAATCAGCCCTGGTATTGATAGCACTATCGCTGAAATTGCACCTTTCATTAAACCAGACTGCCAGATAATTGGAGATATTGAGTTATTCTGTCAAATAAATAATCAGCGTATTAATCCTATTTCTATTTTGGCAGTAACTGGCTCAAATGGTAAATCAACCGTGGTTTCATTGTTAGCTTACTTAGCACAATGCTTAGGTGTGAATGCTCAACTTGGTGGCAATATTGGTCAACCAGTATTAGATGTTTTTACTGCGCTGAATCATGCTGAAAGTGCAACATTACCTGAATTGCTTATTCTTGAATTATCTAGTTTTCAGCTAGAAACGCTAACCAGTATGCGAGCCATTGCCACCACTGTCTTAAATGTTAGTGACGATCACTTAGATCGCCACCAAAATATGGCAAATTACCGAACAATTAAACAGTCTATATACAAACAAGGTAAGTTAGCCATTACTAACCGTGATGACAAATCAACGGACACACCAAACACAACTCAGCCTGTACTTTCTTTTGGCAGTGATGTTCCAAAGTCTAAACAGTTTGGTGTTGCCGTATTTGGAAATGAAGTCGCTTTAGCTTTTGGCTCTCAGTCATTGATCGGGTTGGCACAATTACCATTAGCAGGAATGCACAATGCGTTGAATTATTTAGCGGCATTAGCGTTAGGTTATAGCGCGGGTTGGTCACTGACCGCTATGGTAGAAAATCTACAGGGCTTTACTGGTTTAGCACATCGGTGTCAGCGCATTGCTACCTCAGATAATATTACTTGGATTAATGATTCAAAAGCGACGAATGTTGGCGCGACCATTGCCGCTATTAATGGTTTAGTACAAACTTTCTCAGTGAAAGATAAAAACAAAGCTAAACAAAAGTTGATTTTAATTGCGGGTGGCGATGGTAAAGGTGCTGATTTCTCACCGCTTAAACAACCGTTAACTGATCATGTTAGTCATGTAATCACCTTAGGTAAAGACGGTGATATTATTAGTGATTTAGCACAATATGCGATTAAAGTGAGTAGCTTAAAAGAAGCGGTAGCCGCAGCTAAATCAATTGCTAACGTTGGTGATATTGTTTTACTTTCACCTGCTTGTGCCAGCTTAGATATGTTCAAAAATTTTGCACAGCGTGGTGATTATTTTAGTGAAGCAGTTAAGCAATTAACGGAGACAAATGATGACAACACCTAATGCGACTGTTCAAAAGAATAAAGGGCTACAAAGCAACCCATTTTTGATTGCTATTAAAAATATACTTGCCACGATTACCATGGCAGTAAATCCAAGTATAAGACAACGTAAAACCTCAACGAATTATAATGGCCAGGTATTTGACCGAAGTTTTATTGTATTAGCCTTAACGATGTACATGATTGGTTTGATCATGGTTGCTAGCTCTTCAATGCCTGTTGCTGAACGCTTATTTAACAACCCCTTTCATTTCGTTATTCGACACGCCATTTATATCGTTTTAAGCTTGGTTGTTGCAGGTGTTGCCTTGCAAGTTCCAATGTCGTGGTGGCAAAAAAATAGCAGCTACCTATTAATGTTTGGCATTTTATTACTGGTAGTGGTGTTACTTATTGGACGTTCGGTAAATGGCTCAACCCGTTGGATAGTGCTTGGTCCTATTACTGTACAAGCGGCAGAGCCAGCGAAGCTGTTTTTCTTTTGTTACCTTGCCGCTTATTTAGTACGTCGTCGCGATCAAGTCATGGAAAATTGGCGAGGTTTTGTAAAACCGTTAGTTGTGTTTGGGATATTAGCTGGTTTATTGTTAATGCAGCCTGATTTGGGCACAATTATTGTTATGTTTGTGACTACTTTTGGCTTGTTATTTCTTGCTGGAGCCAAGCTATGGCAATTTATGAGCCTAGCGTCGGTTGGCGTCGTGTTATTGTCATTATTAGCTATTTTTGAACCTTATCGTTGGCGTCGAATCACCAGCTTTTTAGACCCATGGCAAGATCCTTTTGGCAGTGGTTACCAATTAACGCAATCATTAATGGCTTACGGTCGAGGTGAAATTTTTGGCCAAGGTTTAGGTAACAGTATTCAAAAATTAGAATATTTACCTGAAGCGCACACCGATTTTGTTATGGCTGTATTAGCAGAGGAGTTTGGTTTTATCGGCATTAGCTTAATTTTAGTTTTAAGCATGGTGCTTGTTTTTAAAGCCTTAATGTTGGGTAAAAGCGCCGTAGAAAAAGGAAAGTGCTTTGACGGTTTTTTTGCTTACGCGATTGGTATTTGGATGTGTTTCCAAGCCGCGGTTAATGTGGGTGCTAGTGCAGGCATAGTACCAACCAAAGGCTTAACTATGCCATTAATTAGTTATGGTGGCAGTTCAATGATTATCATGACGTTATCTGTGGTGATACTCATCCGTATTGATCATGAATTACGCATGCAGAGTATTCAAGCTACTTCATCAAAAAGAAAAATTAAAAAAGTAAGGGGCAATGATGACTGATTATAGTGTTGATGCGCCTACTTTATTGGTGATGGCAGGTGGTACTGGGGGGCATATATTTCCAGGACTCGCGGTTGCCGATAAATTAAAAGCCCAAGGTTGGCATGTTCACTGGTTAGGTACCGCTGATCGTATGGAAGCTGAGATTGTGCCAGCGCATGGTTACAATATTTTCTTTATTAATATTAGCGGCTTGCGGCACAAAAACTTATTGGCGTGGGTAAAGTTACCGTTCAAACTAATAAACGCTTTAATACAAGCAATAAAGGTGATTAAAGAAGTGCAGCCTGATGTGGTATTAGGAATGGGTGGTTATGCCAGTGCACCGGGTGGTTTAGCCGCATGGTTAATGAAAAAACCGTTGATAGTTCATGAGCAAAATGCCGCTGCTGGTTTAACTAACAGGTTGTTAGCACGTATTGCTAACAAAGTTTGCTGTGCTTTTCCTAATGCTTTTGCCAAAAATATTGTTACAGAGGTCGTTGGTAATCCGCTTAGATCAAGTATTACCGGTAGTGCAATGAGTGATGATGTTAAAACTAGCCATAATATTTTAGTCGTTGGTGGTAGTTTAGGCGCACAAATATTAAATCAAACAGTGCCACAAGCTTACGCTGAGCTAATCAAAAGCACTCAGTTAACAAGAGACACAGATAAAACATTTAATGTTTGGCATCAAACAGGAAAAAACAAACAAAAAGAAGTGATTGCTGCATACAATCAGCAAAACGCTGTAGATGAACAAGTACGAGTAACTGAATTTATTGACGATATTGGCAGTGCTTATCAGTGGGCTGATATTGTTATATGTCGAGCAGGTGCGTTGACTGTTTCTGAACTAGCAATGGCGGCAACACCTGCTATTTTTGTGCCTTTGCCTCATGCAGTTGATGATCACCAAACAAAAAATGCGCAGTATTTGGTTTCTCGTGGTGGTGCAGTTTTAATGAAACAGTCGAGTTTAACAACTAGCAGTTTAGCTAAGTTGTTAACTGAATTATTTGTTGAGCCAAAAATATTAAACACTATGTCGCAAGCAGCATTGGCTTCTGCTAATGCTGATGCTACCGCCAAGGTTGCAGATATTTGTAAGCAGCTATTAGCAAAAGTTAAAAGTAATGAATCATGATCAATAATATAAGCAGTAATATGAGCCGTAACAGAAGCCAAAAAATCAACACTAATTATCGTGCTAACATGCCAGAAATGCGCCGAGTTAAAAAAATTCACTTTGTTGGTATTGGTGGTGCCGGTATGGGTGGTATTGCCGAAGTATTACTCAACGAAGGCTATCAAATTTCAGGTTCAGATATTGGTGAAAACCAAGTAGTACAACGTCTGAACAAACTTGGTGCAGAGATAACTATTGGTCATGCCAGTGAAAATATTAAGGGTGCTAGCGTTATCGTGGTATCAACAGCAATTAATCAAAAAAATCCTGAGTTAGTTGCAGCAAAAGAGCAGCGTATTCCGATAGTACGCCGTGCTGAAATGTTGGCTGAATTAATGCGGTTTCGCCATGGCATTGCCATCGCAGGTACACATGGGAAAACCACTACCACAAGCTTAATCGCCAGTATTTTTGCTCAAGGACAATTAGACCCTACCTTTGTTATTGGAGGGTTACTGAATAGCGCAGGTACTAATGCACGTTTAGGTAGTAGTCGTTATTTAGTTGCTGAAGCGGATGAAAGTGATGCTTCATTTTTGCATTTACAACCGATGGTATCAGTGATCACTAATATTGATGCCGATCATATGGAGACCTATCAAGGCAGTTTTGAAAAATTAAAAGATACATACATCGAGTTCTTACATAACTTACCTTTTTATGGTCTAGCGGTAGTTTGTATTGATAACCCCGTTGTGCGTGAATTATTGCCACGTATTAGTCGCCAAGTAATTACTTATGGCTTTTCTGAAGATGCCGATGTTCGTGCTACGAATTATCAACAAGATGCTAGCATGAGTTACTTCACCGTAGAAGTCGATGGCCAACCTCCTCTTGATATGAGCGTTAATTTACCAGGACAACATAATGTACTTAATGCCTTAGCAGGCGTTGCTGTTGCTAAAGATGAAGGTATTGATGATGATGCTATTTGCCAAGCATTAAGTGAATTTGCAGGTATTGGTCGCCGTTTTGAACAATTGGCTGATTTAAGTACAGACGCAGGGAATATGGTGTTAGTGGATGATTATGGTCATCATCCAAGTGAAGTAAAAGCAACTATTTTAGCAATGCGCACTGGTTGGCCAGAAAAACGTTTAGTGATGGTGTTTCAACCACACCGTTATTCCCGTACCCGTGATTTATATGAAGATTTTGTTGAAGTGTTATCTGAAGTTGACTGCCTGTTCTTGCTTGATGTTTACGCGGCAGGTGAAGCGTTAATAGATACAGCAGACAGTAAAAGTTTAGCACGTTCAATTCGTCAACGGGGTCAAATTGAACCTGTTTATGTCAGTGATGTAGAAAAATTACCACAGTTATTAGCGACTCAATTACAAGATAACGATATGGTTATCACGCAAGGTGCAGGAAGTATTGGTACGGTGGCTCGAAATATAGCAAGCCATCCGTTACTACAACAGGGTAAGACAGAATAATGAATATTGCTCAACTTAAAAACACGCCATTAGCTGTACTTTACGGCGGAAACTCTGCCGAACGAGAAGTGTCGTTAAACTCAGGTAAAGCTATTTTTGAGGCGTTAATTCAAGCGGGTTTTAATGCCGTATTAATTGACACCAGAGATACGGCATTAACAACCTTGGTTGAGCAAAATATTAAACACGTATTTATCGCCTTGCATGGTCGTGGTGGTGAAGATGGCAGTATACAAGGTGCGCTAGAGTCGCTAGGCGTTGGTTATACTGGTTCCAATGTACTTGGCTCTGCTTTATCCATGGATAAAGTACGTAGCAAACAAATTTTTAAAGCATGCGGACTCCCTACTGCGGTTTTTACGGTAGTAACAAAAGCTGAATTTGCTAAAGGCTATTCCTTTAAAGAAAATTGCATTAAAGAAAACGGTGCTAAAGAAGCGCTCACCCAGTTTGATGTAGCAAAGCAATTACAAGCTTTGGGCGGTAAAGTCATGGTAAAACCTGCCCATGAAGGCTCAAGTATTGGTATGGCAATGGCTGACTCCCCAGAAAAGTTACACAATGCCTTAATTGAAGCGTTTGGTTTTGATGGTGACGTGTTACTCGAAGCATGGATTGACGGTCCAGAATATACGGTTGCCATTATTGGTGATGAAGCATTACCCGCAATTCATATGGAAACACCACGCGAATTTTACGATTACGAAGCGAAATATCAATCAAATAGCACCCAATATCATTGCCCGTGTGGTTTGCCTGAAGAAGAAGAAGCCTATATTAAAGCGCTTTCTTTACAAGCATTTCAGGCAACAGGAGCAAGTGGCTGGGGGCGTGTAGATTTAATGCAAGATAATCAAGGGAACTGGCAATTATTAGAAGTGAATACTGTACCAGGTATGACCAAAACCTCATTGGTACCAAAAGCAGCAAAAGAGCATGGCTTAAATTTTAGTGAGTTGGTAGAGCGCATTGTGCAATTAAGTTTGTAGCTCAGTCGAAATCGAGAATAAAATGAATAATAAGGAAATCACATCAAAAAACAAATATACACTAGCCTTCGGCTTAGGTTTGGCATTTTTTGTTACCGTGCTTATTGGTTTAATTAGTGTGGCTTGGTGGATTGGTCAAATACTTGTCGACCAAAAAAATTCACCCGTAAGCTTAATCGTTATCAGTGGTGAAATGCCATACACCCAGCGTGATGACGTATTAAATGCAATTAATAAGGTTGATTTGGATAATTTTTTTAAAGTGAATGTGAATGATATACAAAAATACGTATCAGCCTTACCTTGGGTGTACTCAGTTGCCGTGAGAAAACAATGGCCTAATGAAGTAAAAATATACATTGTTGATCAAACCCCCGTAGCCTCATGGAACGGTGACTTTTTATTAAATCAGTTTGGTAAAGCATTTCAGGCAGATACAACGAAATTGAATTTGTCGTTACCACAATTTTTTGGTCCTGAAGGTAGTGAACTATTAGCCTTAGAAAATTTTATAAGCTTAAATGGCTTACTTGAATATAGAGATTTAACCATTGATGAGTTAGTACTTAGTGAGCGCTTCTCTTGGCAACTCACGTTAAGTGATGGTGTGTTACTTAATTTAGGTAGGGAAGAGCGCGTAAAGCGTATTCAACGGTTTATGGACGTATACCCTTTAATTAAAAGGCAGCTAGCAGAGAAAAACAACGTAAAAACCAAAATAAAAGCAAAAGCAAACATTAAAAATAGCGGAAAACAAGAAAAACAAACAGTGGATTATATCGATTTGCGTTATGATACGGGGTTGGCAGTAGGTTATAAGTCATTAGCCTATTTAGCACCGAGTATAAAAAAAATAAACCGCACATTTATAAGTACAGAAAACAAGCAGAAAGACTATTTATTTAGCGAGAATATGTCGTTTAAAACGAACATACCTCAAACAGAAGAGTTAACCTTGAATGTCTAAAGTTATAGAAAGAAACCTAGTCGTTGGACTAGATATTGGTACATCTAAGATTTCTGTCGCTGTGGGAGAGATCACCCCTGATAATCAACTCAGTATTGTTGGTGTTGGTAATCAGCCTGCTCATGGTATGGACAAAGGTGGCGTAAATGATCTGAACTTAGTAATTCAATCAATACAGCGAGCGGTTAACGAAGCTGAATTAATGGCTGACTGTCAAATTAGTTCCATTTATTTAGGTATTTCGGGCAAACATATTAGCTGTCAAAATGAAAACGGCATGGTGCCAATTAATGACAAAGAAGTAACTCAAGAAGACGTTGATAACGTTATTCATACCGCTCGTTCAGTACCTATTTCGGCAGAGCGTCGGATGTTGCATGTATTACCACAAGAATACAGTATCGACTGTCAAGATGGTATAAAAAGCCCTATTGGTATGTCGGGTGTACGTATGGAAGCTAAGGTTCATATCGTTACCTGTGCTAACGATATGGCAAAAAACTTAGTTAAATGTGTTGAACGCTGCAATTTAATAGCTGACCAACTTATCTTTTCAGCACTCGCTTCGAGTTACTCAATATTGACTGATGATGAAAAAGAGTTAGGTATTTGTGTGGTTGATATGGGTGCAGGCACAATGGATATTTCAATATTCATTGGTGGTGCGCTACGTCATACCGCCGTTATTCCTGTGGCAGGCAACCAAGTAACCAGTGATATTGCTAAAATTTTCCGTACACCACTAAGTCACGCTGAAGACATTAAAGTGAAATACGCCTGTGCTTTACGCCATTTAGTGAGCATGGAAGAAAGTATTGAGGTACCTAGTGTTGGCGGTCGACCAGCTCGAACTATGTCACGTCATACCTTATCTGAAGTGGTAGAACCAAGATACCATGAGTTATTTGAACTCATTCAAGAAGCAGTACGTGAAGCCGGTTTAGAAGATCAAATTGCCGCAGGTTATGTATTAACAGGCGGTACTGCGAAAATGGAAGGGGTAGTAGAATTTGCGGAAGAAGTTTTTCAAATGCCTGTGCGTATAGCCTCACCATTAGCGGTGCAAGGTTTAAAAGAATATGTTGACGATCCAAGTTACGCCACCGTTGTTGGTTTGTTGCATTACGGTATGAAAAGCCATCAATTAGGTGTGAAAAATATAGAAAAATCTGAGGGTATGACTGGCTTATGGTCAAGGTTACATGCTTGGTTTAAAGGTGAGTTTTAACGGTAGTTTTATTTAAGAAATTAATTTATTTAAAACAATAGTTTATTTAAAAATAAAATTTTAAATTGGGCGAAAGTCTAACAAATTTAGTAAAAAACGGAGAGAGAAAATGTTTGAATTAATGGAAGACCACAACAAAGAAGCGGTGATTAAGGTCATTGGTGTTGGCGGTGGTGGCGGTAACGCTGTTGAACACATGGTTTGTCAAACCATTGAAGGGGTAGAGTTTACTACGGCAAATACTGATTCGCAGGCACTTCGTAACTCATCGGCTAATGTAACATTGCAACTAGGTGCAGATGTTACTAAAGGCTTAGGTGCAGGAGCTAACCCTAATATTGGTCGTCAAGCGGCAGAAGAAGATCGAGAAACGATCATGAAAACACTCGAAGGTGCAGACATGGTCTTTATCGCTGCTGGTATGGGTGGTGGAACGGGAACGGGTGCTGCACCAGTCGTTGCTGAAATTGCCAAAGAAATGGGTATTTTAACAGTTGCTATCGTAACAAAACCATTTCCATTTGAAGGTAAAAAACGCATGAGTTATGCCGATCAAGGTATCGAAGCGTTGAGTAAAAGTGTTGATTCATTGATTACCATTCCAAATGAAAAGCTATTAAAAGTACTTGGCCCTGGTACTAGTTTGTTAGATGCGTTTAAAGCGGCAAATAATGTACTACTTGGTGCTGTACAAGGTATTGCTGAATTAATTACTCGCCCAGGTTTAATCAATGTCGATTTTGCTGATGTGCGCACGGTAATGTCTGAAATGGGCACTGCTATGATGGGTTCAGGAGTCGCTTCAGGTGAAGATCGCGCTGAAGAAGCTGCTGAAGCAGCTATTTCAAGTCCATTACTTGAAGATGTTGATTTAGCAGGTGCTCGCGGTATTTTAGTAAACATTACCGCAGGTATGGACATCAGTATTGATGAATTTGAAACAGTAGGTAATGCAGTAAAGGCTTTTGCTAGCGAAAATGCGACGGTGGTTGTTGGTGCTGTTATTGATCCTGATATGACTGAAGAGCTTAGGGTGACGGTTGTTGCGACAGGTATCGGTGCTGAAAGTAAGCCTGATATTACTTTAGTGACCCCTACGTCTATGGTTGAACAAAAAGTTGCTGGAGGTGATTATAGTCCAGCCTCAACACCACAAGCTGAAATAACAGCTGAACCAATAACAATGACAGATAGTAATGCGCAAAAAGTTGCTCATGCTGATTTAGATAACTATCTAGATATTCCTGCATTTTTACGTAAACAGGCTGATTAATATCTAAATGTAAGGTAAGAAACAAAAGTATAATTGAGATTAATGAACAATAGAAAGGCTATCAATTCATACAGATAGGTTAATCGTTAGCAATGTGAAATTGTTGTAGTAGCCGTAAGTGTCTTGATTTTATTGTGTTTTTTTGTTATATTACAAAGTCGCTAGAGTGCTAAGAAAATATCAATGTTAGTATTATCATTGGATATGATTTTTTACGTATGACGTTAGGGCGCTGGCAGTAAGATAAGTAAATATACAGTACGAATAAATGCAAAAGAAAAGGGCGAGGCTAATATGATTAAGCAACGTACATTAAAAGCAAGCGTTTCAACCGTTGGTGTTGGACTACATAAAGGTGAAAAAGTGCAGGTAACTCTCCGACCTGCATCAATAAACACTGGTATTGTCTTCCGTCGTATTGACCTTGACCCTGTAGTAGATATCAAAGCAACACCTGAAGCGGTAGGTGAAACCACCTTGTGTACTTGCTTGGTTAATGAGCAAAAGGTCAAAATATCGACCGTAGAGCACTTGTTGTCTGCAGTCGCTGGTTTAGGTATTGATAACCTTTTGATTGAAATTGACGCGCCTGAAATTCCTATTATGGATGGTAGTGCATTACCTTTTGTTTATTTAATTCAATCGGTTGGTATCGAAGCACAAAATGCAGCTAAACGCTTTATACGTATTAAAAAAGCGGTACGTGTTGAAGAGGGTGATAAATGGGCAGAATTACTTCCTTATGAAGGTTTCAAAGTGAATTTTGCGATTGAATTTGAACATCCTATTATTTCTAACACATGTCAAACGATGAGTATGGACTTTTCTAGCTGTTCTTTTATTAAAGAAATTAGTCGTGCCCGCACGTTTGGTTTCATGCAAGATATTGAGTTTCTCCGTTCTCATGATCTTGCGTTAGGTGGTAGTTTAGAAAATGCCATTGTGTTAGATGAATATCGTATGCTTAACAAAAATGAATTACGTTATGATGATGAATTTGTTAAGCATAAAATTTTAGATGCTATTGGTGATCTTTACATGGGCAGTGCCAGTATTCTTGGTGAACTTAACGCCTTTAAATCAGGTCATGGCTTGAATAACCAATTACTCAGAGAAGTATTTAAACGCACTGATGCTTGGGAATGGGTTACTTTTGAGGAAGATAACGCACCAGCCCCCATTGAATATCAAGAAGTGAATGCCACTGCATTTTAATTCGTAATCCTTTGTTAAAAATTCAGACCATTATTCAATTTTAGCGATAAAAAACCGACATCTTGTCGGTTTTTTTATATCGTTTAACTCAAAGTACTCTCTACTCCCGATTTAAATAATACCAATTAGACTAATTAATGAAAGAATTTTTTGGATGGGAGTAGGCTGAATACTGAATATCAAATAACAAAAAACCGACATAGAGTCGGTTTTTTAAACTGTATTGAATTCTAAATACTTTAAATTTAGACAACACTGTCAATTTTTGAGCCCTTGAACCTAGGTTTACTAAGTGGAAGGGACAAGCAACGAATACAGTATCGTATAAATTCTGAATATAATGAATTTTAACGTTTTGAGAACTGTGGCTTCTTACGTGCTTTATGCAAACCAACTTTCTTACGTTCAACTTTACGCGCATCACGAGTAACAAAACCAGCTTGACGTAAACCGCCACGCAATGTTTCATCAAACTCCATTAATGCACGAGTAATACCGTGACGAATAGCACCGGCTTGACCAGAAATACCACCACCAACTACCGTGATGTTAAAGTCAAATTTTTCTATCATTTCAACTAACTCTAATGGCTGACGAACAACCATACGAGCCGTTTCACGACCGAAGTACTCAGAAATGTCACGTTTGTTAATTGTGATTGCACCGTTACCAGCTTTCATGAACACACGAGCAGTTGAGCTCTTGCGACGACCAGTAC
>Ga0209826_1002304_pt1 | contig 12659 bp, 10 predicted proteins | sample GOMGulsemesocosm_5_FD_184637 | JGI IMG/M metagenome (GOLD analysis project Ga0209826, IMG submission 184637) | Methane-oxidizing microbial communities from mesocosms in the Gulf of Mexico - GOM15C Gulf of Mexico (SPAdes) (version 2) | ecosystem: Environmental > Aquatic > Marine > Cold seeps... | reverse complement strand
CCACGAGGTGATCATTTTCCACTTAAATTCAGCCTTCGCAGCAACGGCTTGCGGAGCAACCGCTAAACTACCGGCCGCCAGTGCACCGGCCCCTAATGACTTTATAAAACCACGACGTTCCATCCTATCTCCCTTATTTATATAGTTAACACCAACTAGCTAATCCGCCAGACTGGTTTAATAGTTCATTAATATTCGCTTCAATCACCCGGTAACCCACATTGCCATAGATCACTTGCCTCCCTTCATTGAAAACCAATGTTGGGCTGCCGACTACTCGGTAATTGTCTTTTAATTGCCGATCGTTCTCTAACGCAGCGTACGCTGCGCCACTGAATATTTCTGCTTCAATATTAGCCAAAGGTAAACCCAGCTCTTCAGCAATTTCGAGCTGTGACGATAATGCCGAAACATCAACTAAATCCCTGAAAAAAGCGGTACGCATGGCCCATGTAAGACTTTCGCTGATTGTTTTACCGGTTTCCAATAGCGGCAAGCAATGTTTTTGTTCGACCAGTTGAGCCGCCTTCAAGAATACATGGCAAGGCGCTGAACTCGTTGGCCGCTGTTGACGCCAAATATCCTCGTGAATGTCGACGTGCTCAAAGCTAGATGTCAATTCAGCGACCATCTTGCCATAAGCACCCGCCCCTCCTCGATGCCCCCAATTTTGCTCTATTTTTGATTCCACAGAACCAAACACTTGAATAAAGTGATATTGCACATTAATGCGCTCAGCAAATGTGTCATTTAATTCATCCATCCGTATTTGTGACAGATACGCCCAAACACATAACACATCCGAAAAATGCATAATAGAAACTTGCTTGGTTTCAGCCATCCCAGCCCTTATCAAGGTTATTGTCACAGTAACCCCTTATCCTACCGACAATCCAACATAGTTAGAAGGGTCGCTAAGCGATAAAACATTCATAATATCGCAGGGTATAATGAGCTTTCTTCAATACGCTAATTTAACGAAATGAACTCATTCGAATCAAAACTAGAACGGGCCTTATACACCGCCAGGTGGTTACTCGCACCATTATATCTAGGCCTCAGCTTAGCTCTTATCTTACTCAGCATTAAATTCTTCCAAGAAGCATTCCACCTATTCCCCGTTATTTTATCCACCAGCGAATCCAATATGGTGCTGGTGATCCTCTCCCTCGTCGATATGTCATTGGTTGGTGGCTTAATTATCATGGTGATGCTGAGTGGTTACGAAAACTTTGTTTCGCGCATTAATATCGCCGAAGGTGAAGAGAAACTATCATGGCTGGGTAAACTCGACTCGGGTTCATTAAAACAAAAGGTCGCCGCCTCTATCGTCGCTATTTCCTCCATTCACCTATTACAGAAGTTTATGAATGCTGAACACATCGATAACGACAAACTGATGTGGTTTGTCATCCTCCACATCACCTTCGTGTTATCCGCCATTGGCATGGCTTGGGTCGACAAGATGAATCGCTATTAAGTTGCAAATTGACCTAATAACCTAAGAGGCCTATAATCGCGCGTCTTTAGAACCCTTGATTATAAGACCCTCATGAAAAACTCTCTTCGCACCTATAAAGCCGCTATCAGCGGGGCCCTATTGCTGTCTAGCAGCGCGATTATTCCTCAGGCTATAGCCTCCAATGGCCTATTTGCCCTCGGTTATGGCGCCAAGCAAGTCGGTATCGCCGGCAGTGGTGTTGCCTTCCCGCAAGATGCCTTAATTGCCTCAATAAATCCAGCAGGTGTGGTATTTGTTGGCGAGCAGAACAATATCAATTTACAATATTTTTCGCCGAGCCGAGGCTACAGCGTTGAAGGCCCAATCGGAGCGTTCCCACCATTTCCTGGCGCCACCGTGCATAGCGATAGCGAGAACTTCTTCATTCCTTCGATGGCTTTGAGCCGCTCGATCAGCTCAAAGGCTTCTATCGGTATAGCCATTTATGGTAATGGCGGAATGAATACCGATTACGCCTCACACGACACCCCTTTTGGCGCAGGCACATTTGGCGCCGACCATACGGGTGTTGATTACGCACAAATTTTCACCAACCTCAATTATTCGCGAAAGTTTGCCGATGGCAAAGCCTCTTGGGGAATTGGCGCGATCTTGAATTATTCGTATCTCAGAATGGAAGGCTTAAACAGTTTTGCCAGCTTCTCCGCCGACCCCAGCAACCTCAGCGACAACGGTTATGACCACGCCTTCGGTCTAGGTCTGCGAATCGGTGTGTTGGCTGAAGTAACACCAGGCTTGAGACTCGCCGCGTCATACCAAACAAAAATCAAAAACACCTTCGATGACTACGCCGGTCTATTCACCCATGGCGGTGAGTTTGACATCCCTGCGCACGCCCAAATTGGTTTAGCCGCCGACATTGGCCCGGGTGTATTAACTGCCGATATTCAGCAAATTCAATACAGTCAATCTGACGCCATTGGCAATACCTCACGTAGTTTACTGACGGGTGGTCAACTGGGTGATAAGGTCGGTTTTGGCTGGGACGATATGACTATCTATAAAGTGGGTTACACCTGGTCGCAACAAGATGATTTGACTTGGCGTATCGGTGCAAGTTACGGCCAACAACCGATCCCAAGCGATGAGGTCACCTTCAGTATCGTTGCTTCCGGCACCATCGAACAACACTATACGGCCGGCTTCAGCAAAACCTTAGACAATGGCAATTTACTCGACGTTGCCTTTATGTACGCACCCGAAAAATGTGTCTCCGGCGGGCATTTATTTAACCCAGCCGATAGCGTCGAACTCTGTATGGATCAATTCTCCATCGACGTTGGTTTATCTTTTTAAACCACCGCGTAAACGCATCACAAAAAAGGGCTTCTGATGAAAGCCCTTTTTTTATAGCTAAGAAATAGCGATAATCAGCCTATCAGCCGATAGATGAGAGCCCATAATGAAATATAAACAACTCGGTAGAACCGACTTACTGATCAGCTTAATCGGCTTGGGCACCATGACGTGGGGCAGGCAGAATACCCAAGCCGAAGGCTTCCAACAAATGGATTACGCCTTGGAACAAGGTATTAATTTTTTTGATACCGCAGAAATGTACGCGATTCCACCGACCGCTGAAACCTACGGTTCCACCGAAACAATTATTGGTAACTGGTTCGCGCGCAACAAAAACCGTCAGCAAGTCATTCTGGCGTCGAAGATTGCCGGGCCTGGCTTACCGTGGATTCGTGATGGCCACAGCGTCATCGACAAAAACAATATTATGGCCGCCGTAGACAGCAGTTTACGGCGACTACAAACCGATTATATTGACCTCTACCAATTGCACTGGCCAAACCGTGGTTCCTACCACTTTGGTGAAATATGGCAGTACGCACCGCAGGCCAATAAACAAGCACTAGAAGAAAACTTTATCGAAGTACTCGAAACGCTGAATGAGCTCATTATTGCGGGAAAAATACGCCATATTGGTTTATCCAATGAAACTGCCTGGGCAACCAGCAAGTATCTGGAATTATCGGAAAAACACTCGCTACCGCGCATCGTTTCGATGCAAAATGAATATTCATTATTATGCCGCCACTTTGAACCTGACCTTAGCGAAATAGCACTGCAAGAAGACTGTGGTTTATTGGCTTGGTCACCGCTAACACGCGGCATGATCAGCGGAAAATATTTAAACGGCGCGGTCCCCGCAGGCTCGCGTTTAAGCCTCGATATGCGCCGTGAGCACCGCTTATCGCCGCAAACCGACGACGCCATTGAAGCTTATATTAAGCTGGCAAAAGAACATCAATTAGACGTTTGCCAAATGGCCTTGGCCTTCGTGAATCAGCAAGCTTTTGTTAGCTCCACCTTGATTGGGGCGACCAATATGCAGCAACTCAAAAGCAATATTGACGCCATTAACCTCGACTTATCCGATGAAGTTCTTAGTGCAATTAACGCCCTGCGACGGCGCTACCCGATGCCTTTTTGATCTCACCGATTGATCGGCATTCGCTGACTGTTAGCGTATAAACACAGAACCCCAACTCGGCGGCTAGCCACAAAGATACGCTTTACAAAATATCGTCTTCCTCAACAATTAAGTTAGTTAAAGCATTCACATCTTCGCGTAGTTGTTTACGTTTATTTAACTTATCTTGCACCGCCTCGGGTAATTCAGTAAAAACGAACACCTGCTTCTCCATCAAGATGTCGATGACATCTTCCATCACCCTCGCCATCTCAACATCACTCGCATCGAGCGACTGTTTTAATGCACTAGCTCGCCCCCCTTGCTGCAAAAAATCGAGCACATCGACATGCTCATCGTCTAACCACTCATTATTATCATTACTGGGCGAATCATTTAACGAGGTGATTTCACCTTGCTCACTACGCTGAACATAAGGCATATTACGGGCTCCGATTGCATTTTCTAAAAATTGAGTTAGTATCACTAATTCGACAATAATAATCAAACCTAGCCCGCGTAACTAGACGTTTAACGCATAATTCCCAGCTATATGGATAGACAATGACAGCTGCACTTGATACTACCCCAGAAAAAACATCAACAATAGGTGGTCATGACGACCCCTTATTATTAGCCTTACTTTCTGTGTGTAAGCTCTTACACTCGCCACACTCAGCCGATTCATTGACCGCTGGGCTACCACTGGTCGATAATAAACTCAGCCCTTCATTATTTGTTAGAGCCGCCCAACGCGCTGGCTTTTCTACTGGCCTAGTACGTCGCCCGCTCGCTGAAATTTCCAATTTAGTCTTGCCTGCCGTCTTATTACTAAAAGACAATAAAACTTGTGTGTTAATTGCCCAGCAAGGCGACTCTTGCACGGTCATTCTTCCAGAAACCGATAGCGGCGAAAAAACCATCCCCGTAAGCACCCTCGACGAGGAGTACAGCGGCGCGGCTTTCTTTATTCAAGTCAACCATAGCTTTGATGAAAGAGCGGAAGACTCCGCCATTCCGAAGGCTAAACACTGGTTTTGGGACGTTATTTACAAGTCATGGCCTATTTATGGTGAAGCCTTAGCAGCCTCTCTGCTAATTAATTTATTCGCCTTAGCCTCGCCATTGTTTATCATGAACGTATACGATCGGGTGGTACCGAACCACGCGCTTGAAACCCTCTGGGTATTGGCGATTGGGGTAACGATTGTGTTTATCTTCGATTTCATCATGAAGGGGCTGCGAGGCTATTTCATCGATGTTGCCGGAAAGCGTTCCGACATTATTTTGTCCGCGACTATTTTTGAAAAAGTCATGGGCATTAAAATGGAAAACAGACCTAAATCTGTCGGTGCCTTCGCTAGTAATTTAAGTGAGTTTGAATCATTTCGAGACTTCCTAACCTCGGCGACCTTAACCACCTTGATCGACCTACCCTTCTTATTTATTTTCCTTGGCGTCATTTACATGCTCGGTGGTAACTTAGCGCTGATCCCTCTATGCGTTTTACCCTTAGCTATTTTGGGGGGCATGGCGGTCCAAAAACCCCTTAAAAACACCATCAATGAATTATTCAAACACTCGACGCAGAAAAGCGCCACCCTCATTGAGTCCCTTAGTAATTTAGACTCAATAAAAAGCTCCGGTGCCGAAGGGCAGATGCAAGGTAAATGGGAACAGAGTATTGGTCACATTTCTCGTTTAAGCCTTAAGTCTCGCTTTTATTCCTCTATGGCCGTCAACTTCACCGCTTTTTTAACCCAAATGGCGTCTATTTCTGTCGTGGTATTGGGTGTTTATAAAATATCTGAGGGCGAGCTAACCACCGGTGCGTTAATTGCCTGTACCATCTTAACCGGCCGCGCGCTGGCTCCGGTTGGGCAAGTCGCCTCATTATTAACCCGCTATCATCAAGCAAGAACCTCCCTCGATACATTAACCAATATGATGGCCTTACCGGTGGAACGTGAACCGGGTAAGAAGTACCTACACCGGCCAACGTTTAAAGGTGATATCGAATTTAAACGTATTAGTTTTAGCTACCCAGATCAGCCGGTTAAGGCGCTAGATGACATTTCTTTTAAAATTAAAGCAGGCGAGCGCGTTGGTTTTATTGGCCGCATTGGTTCAGGTAAAAGTACCATCGAGAAGTTAATGCTCGGTATGTACGAACCCCAAGAGGGCTCAATTTTGATCGATGGCACCGATATCAGGCAAATTGACCCGACTGATCTACGCCGCCAAATTGGCTATGTACCACAAGATATATCCCTGGTCTTTGGCAGTGTCAAAGATAACATCACTTTCGGCTCGCGTTTCGCCGATGACAGCGCTATTTTACGCGCAGCCGAAGTCTCTGGGGTCAGCCAATTTGTCAACCGCCACCCAGAAGGCTTCGATATGCCCGTTGGCGAACGTGGCGCGTCACTGTCTGGCGGGCAACGTCAAAGCGTCGCGGTTGCTCGCTCCTTACTACTTTCCCCACCGGTATTTATCATGGATGAGCCCAGTAACTCGATGGATAACAGTACCGAGGCGCAATTTAAAGAACGTTTATCTAAACAACTTAATCAACAAACACTCATCTTGGTCACCCACCGCGCATCCTTACTGACCCTAGTCGATCGTTTAATCGTCATGGATGGTGCAAAAATTATGGCCGACGGCCCTAAAGATAAAGTACTAGAAGCCCTGAAAAAAGGCCAAATCAAGGTCTCAAACTAATCATGCTGACAAAAATAAAAACCATCAAGAAGCAATACCAACAACACGCTGAAGACCAGATCTACATAACCGACGTTAACTCTGCCAGCCTCTACGGTGCCTCGATACAAAGTCATATTATTCTATGGTTATTCATTAGCTTCTTTTTTATCGCCATTATCTGGGCTAGCTTTGCCGAACTCGACGAAGTCACCCGGGGCTCAGGTAAGACAACCCCCGCCAGCCATATCCAAGTCATTCAAAACTTAGAGGGCGGAATTTTAGCCGAAATTCTTGTCAAAGAAGGTCAGCAGGTGGAAAAAGGCCAAGCCTTGCTGCAACTCGATGCGGTTCGTTTTTCTTCATCCCTTAATGAAAACAAACTGAAGTACTATGAATTATTAGCCGCTACCGCACGTCTATCTGCTGAAGTCGACAACAAAATACTCATCACCCCGAAAGAAGTCTTAGCCATCGCACCCGAGATTGCTAATAACGCAAGGCAGCTGTTTGAGTCACGCCGTAATGAATTAGAGGCTAGTACAAAAATTTTAGATGAACAGGTTATTCAACGGGGCCAGGAGCTCATTGAATTAAAAGCCAAAGCGAGCCAAATATCTAGAAGTTATCTTCTATTAAAAGAAGAAGTCGACATGTCCGCTCCCTTGGTCGATGAAGGCGCGATGTCCAGAGTAGAGTTATTACGCATTAAACGCGAAGCAAACGACTTACGGGGCCAATTAACCGCTGCCAGACTCTCTATACCCCGCGTTCAATCAGCGCTCGATGAGGCAAAAAACAAATTATCTGAAACTCAAATACGCTTCCAAACCAAGGCTCTAGAGGAACTCAATCAAGCCAAAGCCGAATTAGACCGAACCAGTGAATCCACCCTTGCGCTGGAAGACCGGGTCACTAGAACCCGCGTAATATCACCCGTTAAAGGCATTATCAAACAATTAAAGGTCACTACCGTTGGTGGTGTCATTCAGCCAGGGATGGACTTGCTTGAAATTGTTCCGCTAGAGGACCAGTTGCTCATTGAAGCCGAAATTCGCCCCGCTGATATCGCATTTTTGCACCCTGGTCAAAAAGCGATCGTCAAACTGACCGCCTATGATTTTTCCATTTATGGGGGCTTGGAGGCTGAGTTAGAACATATCAGCGCCGACACCATCACCAATGAAGAAGATGGCGAGAACTATTACATTATTCGCTTACGAACCAATAAGAACTATCTCGAAAAACATGGCGCTAAATTAAATATTATTGCCGGCATGACCGCCGAGGTTGATATCTTGACTGGGAAAAAATCTGTGTTAGATTACATCCTTAAGCCTATATTGAAAGCCCAGCAACGCGCATTAAGGGAGCGTTAACTTGGTAGCCCAATCTAAAATAATAACTTGGCGTAACAAGGTTAAATAGATGCAAAATATTGTTATATTTTCTAACAATCAAACGTTAATAAAGCTATGGTCTCACGCACTAATTAGCCACTTTGACCTTAGCACGGCTTCTCAAACCAATGATTTTAACGGCGCCGCCGTAGTGATCATTGACTCCAAGCTAATTGATGAGGATGACAGTCTAACGCTCTTATTTGCCAATAAAACGAGTCGTTTTCTTGTCATTGGTCAAGATTGGCCTGAGAGCAAGCAAATAAACGCCTTAGTACACGGTGCTGCCGGCTACTGCGGGGAATGTGAACCGGCTAAACTATTATTGCAAGCCATTTCTAGCGTGCTAAAAGGTGACGTATGGATTCAACGCCATTTGGTCCCCCAAGTCATCGGCACCTTAGTAAAAATGAAAGCCGACCCCTTACAAGAAAAGAAAGCTAGCGATTCGATTGAGTCTGTCGCGCTACTAAAGAGCCTATCGGCGAGGGAGCGTGATGTGGCGAATATGATTCGCGAGGGCGAGAATAATAAAACCATCGCTTCTAAGCTCGGTATTTCTGAAAGAACTGTCAAAGCACACTTAACCTCGACTTTCAAAAAACTAAACGTCAACGATCGTCTGCACTTAGCCTTATATATTAAAGAATACAGTTGACCGATAAACGGACATGGGTTAAATTCCAAGACATGTGTTTATAAAACCCATTAAAACCAATACATTTATAGAAGGAACTTATGAAATATAAAACATCCCTAGCCGTTAGCGGCCTGTTGGCACTCAGCCTAGGTAGTGTCCACGCTGAAACCCTACAACAAGCGATTCAATATACTGTTAATGAAAACCCAGAAATCCAATCTGCATCGTCTGAACGGCTCGCTGTTGAACAAGAAATAAGCCAAGCAAAGGCTGGGTTTTTCCCCACTGTTGATATTTCTGTCGGTGCCGGCTGGGAGCGTAGCTTAAACACCACCACCGAAGCAGCTGGTGAAGGCTCAAAATCATTAGGCAGGGATGAGGCATCAATCCAACTTAGACAAATGATCTACGATGGGTTCGCAACGTCTAGCGAAGTTAAACGTCAAACGGCTAGAACCAACTCACGCGCCTACACTGTCTTTGGTCAAGCCGAAATTACTGCCCTAAACGCCGTTGAAGCCTACTTAAATGTATTACGTCGTGAAGAATTATTAAACTTAGCCAATGAAAACCTAAGTGTTCATGAGCGCACTAACGAGCAAATCGAATCAAGAAGTAATCGCGGCGTTGGTCGTAGAGCCGATGTTGAGCAATCAACAGGCCGCTTAGCCTTAGCGCAAAGGAATTCATTTTCTGAAATTGGCAACCTTAAAGATGCTCAAACAGCTTATCTAAGAGTCGTAGGCAAGCTTCCACACGGTTTAGAGCCGGTTAATGCCCCAGCTGAAGCCTTACCTGCTAGTTTTGATTTAGCGGTTGATAACGCGGTAGCAAACCACCCGATCTTGAAGTCTGCGAACGCCGACATTGAATCAGCTATCGCCCAGCACGCAACGGCAAAAACAGCCTTTATGCCACGTGTAGACCTTGAACTAAGCGCTAGTCATAATAAAGATATTGATGGTATCGAAGGCGTTAACGAAGACGCATCTGCGATGTTCCGTTTACGTTACAACCTCTACAATGGTGGCAGAGATACTGCTCGTCGCAAAGAAACCGCTCAGCTCATTAACCAAGCCAAGGGTATTCGGGACAACACCTATAGACAAGCCGTAGAAAGCATGCGTTTATCATGGATTGCACACCAAACGGTTAAGAGCCAAATGGCCTTCTTCGAAAGTCATAAAGACTCAAGCATTAAAAGTAATGAAGCGTATCAAAAACAGTTCAATATTGGTCGTCGCTCATTACTCGATTTGTTAGATTCGGCAAATGAAATGTTTGTTGCTAAGAGTGCTTACGCTAATGCTAAGTACGACGAGCTATACTCTCAGTTCCGTATCCTTGCTAGCGCAGGTGAGTTAAACAAATTCCTACAAGTCAATTTACCGGAAGCAACCGCTATCCTGCCTGAAGTTGAATCATGGATTGGTCATTCACAAAAAATAACGGTTCCTGCAACGTACGCAAATGCTAAGCAACAAGCAGAAGCTGCACCGGCGGATGAAGCAGACGTCGCTATTGAAGCTACTGAAGCAGTGAGTGAGCCTACTGCAGCAAGAGAAGCCTGTGTTGATGGCGTGAATAGCGCTGGATTTTATACGGGTTGTACAACAGACTAAATCTTCACGGTTTCAAGTAAAAAGGCCAGTAACTCAGTTACTGGCCTTTTTTATATCTACAAGCAGCTACCTTTAGATCGTAACTGCCGCTAAAAACGCTTATTCATCATCCGGCTTTTCAGTCCACCCCATTTATCCAAACGGCTAGAGTTACCGACTCGCTTGCCACTACCGCGAGATTTAGCCAGCCATAACCCCGAACCATTAAAACTATACACCGGCAATAAATCGCGACGTTTAGTCGCCAATTTAATAGCTGGGATTAAGTTATCCAGTACTAGAGGTATTGAACGCGGGGTTTCGAAAAAGGTTAGCACCATATGCGCCTGATTCAGCTCAATCGCCTTAACATAGGTGATTCTTATCTTCTTATCGTCAACACCAAGCTCACGCAGGGTGAAGTATTTGGCAATTGAGTAATCTTCGCAATCACCCGCACCGCGCGCCAACATCTCAAGCGGTGTCGCCCAATAGTCATTAACACCCCACAAATAGTCATCATCAACAAACTCAATTTGCTGATTAAAAAAATCGTTAACCCGTTTTAACTTTTCTTTTTCAGGTAAATCTTTCGCTGAATCAATCAAGGTTTGCCAGCGTAACACCCGGGTAGATGCCGCTTCGCCATACCGATCTTTAATTTTTAATAACAACTCGGCGCTAAAGTCGAGGGCCGCGGGAGCAGCAAGAGCGAGCATTAACGCCAATACGCCCAGTCCTGCGCATAACACAAACTTTATCAGCCTACTCACACTTTGTGCCATAACGTTCATCGTTATGTTTTAGCGGCTAGCGCCCTCAACACCCGAGCTTTGCAAGAACGCTAAATCCTCATCTGATTGCACATTTTCAGCCAACACCTGAATATGCAGTAAGTCGGCAATTTCGACCATCGTGCCACTAAAATCTTGCTTCGCCGTATCCGTGGCAATACCATCGGCGATATTCCTCGCCAAGCGAATAAAGTCTGGTTTCAGTTCTTTAATAATACTCGCCGACAAGGACTGTGTTTCGAAGCGCTTAATCATCACCTTGGCATTCAGTCCTTGTACAAAGCGTATAAATTCCTGATAGGCCGCCACTTCCTTGCCCACTGCATAGGCGGATAAACTAAAGACTAAGTTGTCAGCTAAGGCTTGGTTTTCTGTTAATAACCTTCCCAGCCAGACCCTGAAATCACTATTTTTGATCGTTCTATTCGATAGGTTAATCGCCATCAAATGTGATATTTTTTGCGTGTCCATATACTCGACGACCCGTTGGGTAACGCCCTTGTCTAGGTCTACAATTTTCACAAACTTTTCAGCAATCGAAACGAAGGTGGCTATCGAAACAGTCTCGCCTTGCTTATCGGATACTGCCGAAAAAACCTCTTTCATAATCAGCTCACCCGACTGCAGATTGATCACTGGATCAAGGTAAGACACTCGGTACGAAGCATTATCGATAACATCAAAAACCAGCTCTTTCCATTCAACCATATCCTTAACTCGGTCATCTCCCTTGCGCAAATAATAGCTGTTCGCACCAATTAATACCGCCTGCTCATAAGCTTCCGTAGCGGCTAATTGCACCGTGTCAATCGAACTAAACGGGTCATAAGAAGCCGCGCCAATATGTGCAATATCATCTTTATGATATTTTTTCGCTAGCGCACTAAACCGTGTGCTTAAGGAATTCATCAGAGCTTTAGCCTGTGTTTCGTCAGAATCCCTTGCTAACAATATAAACTCTGAACCAAAAACACGATATGCCGATAGCTCGCCTGTAACACCCAGCTGCGTAGAACTTTTTAATATCTCGGCAAAGTCTCGGATAAATGTATCAACTTCATCGCGACCGAGTTCCTTAACCAAGCTGCTTAAGGCATCAATCTTTATCAGAAAAACAAAGCCGTGCCCATTAGAAGCAAGCAGCTCAGTCATATCTTCATCAAAACCACTCTTTTTACCTAAGCCCGTCAACTCATCCAGTTGTAATTTCTGCCCAACGTGCTCAAGTTTCTTATTAAGGTTATCAATCACCTTCGCAATTTTGTTAGACATGATATTCATCGATTGAGCCACCCGCCTAACCTCGGAGGTCCACGGTAAGCGCTCAATAACGTCATAATTGCCTTGGGAAATAGTTTCTGCCATACGGCCGATTCTTTTTAAAGAGGACAAGGTGATTTGCAATACCAACAATAGCAAGGTGACCGACAAGGCAAAAGCGCCCAAGGAGTAATAGAAACTGGTGATCACTTGTTCATACAGTTTGTAATAAGCATAACCTGGGTTTATCGCCACACTCACCACACCGCTAATGCTCCAGCCCGAACTAATTTCGCTGTCCGCACTCGCCGTTTCCA
>Ga0209826_1002302_pt1 | contig 12666 bp, 7 predicted proteins | sample GOMGulsemesocosm_5_FD_184637 | JGI IMG/M metagenome (GOLD analysis project Ga0209826, IMG submission 184637) | Methane-oxidizing microbial communities from mesocosms in the Gulf of Mexico - GOM15C Gulf of Mexico (SPAdes) (version 2) | ecosystem: Environmental > Aquatic > Marine > Cold seeps... | reverse complement strand
AAATCAATAGAGAATTACCCCTTACAAAATCAATAGAGAATTACCCCCCTACCAAATCAATAGAGATTATTCTAAGCTTTTTACCTTTACGCTTATAATATCAGCATTGTTAGTTGATTAAAGCAAAGTAATGCTATCAAGGTAAATAGCTTTGTCATTTTTTAATCCTGAAGTAAATAGGCCCAGCTGGCTCATATCACTAAGATCTAATTTTCTACCTTTAGGGCTATTCTCAATGTCTTTTAAAGCGATTTCAATATTGCTCCATTGATTGCCTGAAAGTGTAAAGCATTTATTAAATCGATTATTGTAAGATTGGTTGTTTAAATCGTGTTTAAAGTCAGATATTTTTGTACAGATTTTTATCGTACTTTTATTTGGGTTGTAAATATTTATTAATAAATAACTATAGCCTTCCCAGTTACTCGGCATGTGCTTTAAGGTGAATCCTGAATATTTTGTTTTAGCACTTAACTCAGCCTTCATAGAAAAAAGACCAGTAAGTACATGTTTGCTGCTTAATGATAAGTTTTTACCTTGCCATTGCGTCAATTCATCAGAATTGTCAAAGTCAGCTAAAATTGGAAAATTGTTTTGTGCTTGTAAGTTAACTTGTATTGCCTGAACTAAACGTTTTTGATCTATAGCAATTAAGGTAATGCATAATATGAGTAAGAATTTGGATAGCGTTTGTTGATGCTTTTTATTGGTGTTTTTATCTTTATGTTGAAGATATTGATAATAAAAAACAACCAAAGCCAGAAAAGTACCTAAAGCATCTCGGTATAGATCATGTAAATCCATACTTCGGCCAATTTTACTTTGTAAAAATTCAATTGCACTACCTAAAATCAAACAATAGCCTGCACCAATGAAAGTAATAATAAGTAGTGATTTTTTTTTGAAAAATATGATTAGCTGATAAGTTGATAAAGTAAAAAAAATAATATGACCAATATTCCAGAACTCTTTGTAAACGGGAGATGAATAGTAAGAAGGTCCACCAATAAAAAATAATAAAAACAATATAGATAAAACTAATAGCCATAATAATGAGGATAAAGTGAGCGTTATGGTTATAAGTCCATTTTTATAGTTAACAGCACTCATAATTGTATGGTTTTAGTTTTATTCATAGTTATAGATATTTCATTACTTAGTTGATTTTTTAATAAAATTCGGTGTGGAGTGTGCATTATTTTTTGATGTTTGTTTTTATCTTTTACGCCACTGCCATGACTTACTGTTGTCCATTGTTTTGGGCGTATAGTAACTTCAGTCAGTGGAATGTTTATTGTGCCGTTATCACCAACTAAACCGTTAAAAACTAAGTTATTGTTAACATCATAAATGTCAATCTCTTCACCTACAGTAGCTTGAACTGTTAGTGTCCATTCAACACTATATGCACTTAAATCCCCAGTACGTTCCCAGTAAACATCATCATATTGTGCACCATTAGTAAAATTAGCATCACGTATAACATGACCATCACGGCTATAACCACCATCAAATATAAAAGTATGGTAATTTGGGTTGTTACCTGTTTTGTTAAACGTTACATTGTAAAAATGGTGGTTATAACCTTTACCATAATTGTCTCCAAACCTTACATTAGTAATATTTGATGAAAGAACTGTATCTTTATAGTAAGTAGGGTTTGATTTTTCACTTGATGTGCCTTGAGTTACAACGGCTGAAACGCGAGTGGTTTCTTCGTCTTCTGCATTTATTTCTATAATAGAATTATCTACTAACGTATTGTCAATTGAATAATCGCCAAAAAGTTCAGTGCCACGAATCATGCTGCCATGGCGAGCATTACCGATAATTAAATTACTGGTATAGTGAATATTATTTCTAATTTGCCCTCCTGCACCGTAATTAGTTAATCGTAAGCCATTTAAGCTATTTTGATCACCAAATGATTCATACCAACGGTTTTTGGCGGTATTGATTCCTTCCATGTGAATGAAGTTGTTATCGGCAAACATATTTTTATGCGACCAAGATATGCCAATGGCGTGATAACCCGTTAGAAAAATTTTGTTATTGGTAATATTTCCAGCATCTATACCCTCTTCTGAGTGAGGTTGAATAGCAAATGAGTTTGTTGACCAGCTATCAACATATATTTCATTATTGTAAATATTTTGAGCTTGTGAAAAACCATTCTGACGAGTACGTTTGATTAAGTTGTGGTGAATAGCATACTTATTTACACCCTTTTCAGAGTATTGAAAATAAATAGAGCGGCCACCACTACTACCATGTCGGTTGGTGATTCGAGCACCGCGATCCTTAAAAATATTATGATGTATATTTACCTCTCCTTTAGGGTACCTTAAATACATACCATAGGTTTGTGGCGTTTGGTAATCAAGCGAGATTCCAGATATTTCAAAGTCTTCTTGGTTATTTATGTAAATAGGGTTAAAACCCCCTGTACCAATGGGAGTGTTATCTGTGTCGCTTTGAGATAAAAAACCATTGGTGATTGTGATCTTACCTTCGGGAAAATTATAATTGTGCCTAAATATTCCTATTCCATTTTTATTCATGTCATATATATCGTATTCATTATGTATTGTGTTTGCAAAGCTAATAGTTTTTCCTCCCAAATCTAAAATTACAGAACTGCCTTTTAAGTTAATAGCTCCAGAATCCACAGTAATATCTTCGGTGAGTAGGTATGTGACATTTGATTTTTCTAATATATAAGGAGGTTTTCCCATGTCACCAGGTATTTCTATTACTTCACCTTGTAAGCCAGTAGTAAATGTTCCAGCCGCTAGTATAGAAAGCTCTCTTTCATCTGTAGCGCGGATTTTGTATATGTAAATGGTATTAGGCTCTAAATTTTTTAAATAATGAACGTGATTATAAAAATAACGCTCTGAAAGTTCGGTAATTTGAGTTTCTTCTCCCTGTTTATGGTATTCAACTGTGGTCTTTGCGGGTAAATTAGTTTCCCATGCTATTACCGCAGAATATTTAGAAATATGCCGCCATTTACTAGTTTCAATTATTTTTAAATTATTACCAAATTTTTGATATATTTGCGGAGTAACTAAAGCACCAAAGTGTGTTTTGGCAAAATTTTCGAAAGTCTCGTAAACAACGTCAGGAGAGCTACCTGCCTGCAGGGCTTCCATTAGAGTTTCTGAAATTTCTTTTTCTTGCTGAGCTGAAATGATTTGTGGGATAGCGGTAAGGTTTACGGCTTCTGAATAGTTAAATGATTCATCAAAGCTAAAAATTTTAATATAGTATGTTTGCTGATTTTTAAGGGAAGAAAGTAAAACTCTATTCTCAGTATTTTGTGTAATAAATTTCGCTCCTTTTATAGTTTCATGGGTTGAGCAATCGGCATTCTGATTAGGTGAAAAATAAATTGGTTTGGTATCGTATAATATTAATGTACCAGTAAAGTCATATAATGGATTTTGCCAGTCAATTAACAATTGCCCACTCATCACTGTAACTTTTTCATTAAAAACAGGTGATGGTGGTGTGTTATCAGATTGGTTATTAACTTCGGTAATTTCTATATAGGCTAGTTTAGCGTCTACTGAATCAGCTAATGTTTTTATGGTTAAATACCCATCTGTTACTACAACATTGACTGTGTTTTCTATAAAGTGAGAGCAACTGGGTGCTTCATTAATGGTAAGTACATCTTCTACTGCTATTTGATACCATTTATCGCAATATTCAGGATCACCAGAAACTAGTTTTACTTGGTAGTTATTATTAGGTAATTCAATTTCCCAATAATCGTTAATAGATAGTGCTGGGTGCAGCATATGTAATAGGGTGTCGTATCTTTGATCTTTAGCGTTATTATGATTTCTGTCCCTTGCTCCCTCACTAATATCTTTACTCCAGCCATAGCTATACCCATTGCCTCTATTAGCAAATGCCAAGCCAGTATCGGTTAAATAATCACGTGGAACCTCAGCGCTATTAGGTTGAAAGTTTATATTTACTTGAAGTTTATTAGCTGGAGCTTGTTCGTTGATGGTAGTGTCAAATGCGCTCGGACAAGAGCTTGTTTCATCGTAAGCAATATCAATTGTGGCGCTAGGCTCTGCCACTATACTTGTTGCTTCTTTAGTCTTTTGATTACAACCAAGCAGCATTAGTATGCTGAGTATAATCGTTAATATGCTGGAATTGGATTTTAGTAATAAAAGTCGATTTATTTTCATTAGTTTCAGCGGTTAAATACTATGAAGAATAGATTATAACGAATAATAATTTTGTGTATAGAATAAAAATGGTAACTATTCAGGCGCTCTAAAAAAGTGAGCAGTGCTATGAGCAAATTATTGTATTGAGTGTAATTCTGGTTTTTTCATCAAATAAAAAAACAATTTCAAATAACTTAGCAATATATCTATTGGTTATGGTTATATTATTGTATTGATACCAGTAATAAAGTTTATTTATTTTCTCTGTTTTTATATTTTTTATGTTTAATTGGTTGGCATTTACTTTGGGTGACCAATAGGGTGCCTGTACTACTTTTGAGCTAATCAGTGAATAATTTTGTTTATTGTAAATATTACTAAAAGGTAGAGCGTTTCTTCCTGCGGCTATAAACTGGTAATTACGTACTATAAGTTCACAACTACTGTTGTGTTGGGTGATTATTTGATCGTATTGTCCATAATCATTCAATATAGGGTGCGAAGTCACGCTAATTGGTGTTACGTTTAATGTTATCTTTCTCTTGCTGTTTTCAATATTAAAGACTGATGTAATACTGATAGTGCAAAGTAAAAAAGCGGTAAAATACCAAAAGTTATTTTTATTTGATGTAGTTGTATTATTTATTTGTTTTAAGTTTGGCTCGTCAGCTTTTTTTACACTATATCTAGCAGACAACCAATTAATAAAAAAGATCAAGGGAGTAATTACAAGCATAAACAGAATAAGCCCATGCGTTTCATGGTCAGTAATTAATTCACTAGTCATTTGAGACTCATAGCCAACATAAATAAGGCTAAGTACTCTTATCCAATTAGTTACAACCCCAAGGATAACACCAACCACAATCACTAATAACTTTAATCGTTTGGATAACTTTTCTGGATAAACAGCAAAAATTGATAAAGCTAGGCCTATTTCAAAGTAGCGCAAACCAGAGCATCCACCTGCAATTTCTAGCATGCCATAGGGTAATTCAATTCTATTGCCATCTATAAAGGCGATAACTGGAGTGAAATCGAGTAAGTAAGTGACGGCTCTAGTCGTTAGGTTGAGAAAAATTGGGTTGAGAAACTCCCAAAATGGCACGGCAAATAAAAAGAATAAAAGGGGAAATAAATTTTGTTTAAAATATCCTTTCCCTAGGATGAAATATACAGCTAATAACCATAAAAAATATAAGCTCAATTGCTGAAATAATAGTATGCCCCAAAAAGTAGATATTTGATGAAAAATAATGAGCAGGCAGGTAGGAATAAGTAACAGCCAATGTGTTTTATTTTGAGTATTAGTGCATTGTATTTTATTTGGTTGTAATAAATGAAAAACGACAATTGCTACTATGATTAAGGCATGCCCCATAGACTCATCAAATTTCAACCATGTATTAAGATATGACTGAGAGGTTTCTGAAAATATGGCGCCTATAAGTATTGCTATGACTACTGCAATAACGCCTTGATAGTTGATTTTTAATGCAACGCTTTTAGCTTTTATCATAATCATTAGTGCATTGTCCGTTTGCTATACTTTTCCAGCTGCCCAATTGAGGATAATCATTGTTTAAATGAATTGATTTTAACGTGTTAAATTCAAAATCATCACATAATTTAGATAACTTTTTAAGTGCTGTTTGTTGGTTAACTCTGTGCCTAAAGTTAGATTTTAAACTTGTTTTAATTTTGGGTTGTTCAGGATCATACTCCCAAGGGTGAGTATAAAAATTAATAAAGCCTGTTTGTTTATATGCGAGTAAAAGTCTTTTTTTAAATAACCAGTAGGGGAGTAAGCGAAAGAAGCCACCGCCACCTGCTGGTTTAGTTTTACCATTTTTCTCGCAGGTTGAAACGGGAATTTCTAATAAACCATTGGCAATGTAATAAGGTGTTCTTGGGGCGTTTGGAACACCATAAAAGTCATGGGCTATTGGGTAGGTACTTGAACTATATTTATAGCCAGCAGCAAATATTTCATCGTGCGCCCAATTGTTTTCGGGAGTAATAGAGAAACAAGGGGCTCTATATCCTACTACTTCAGATGAAATAATATCTTCTAATAACGCTTTTGATTCTGTTATATCGCTAATGAACTCTGCACGAGTAATTTTAGTAATGTGCTGATGGTTAAAGCCATGACTTGCAATTTCATGACCTTGTTCTGCTATTTTCTTTACTAAAGAAGGATGATGTTTTGCAATATAGCCAAGTACAAAAAAAGTAGCTTTAATATTTTTTTCTTGAAATAAGTCCAAAAGCAAGCTCATTTGATAGTCAATTCTACTTTCAAAACTTTGCCAGCTATCTATGGTAATGTTTTTAGCAAAAGCTTCTACTTGAAAATATTCTTCGACATCAACCGTAATTGATTTTTTATTAATTGTCATTTTTGATAAAGCTTTATAATCCAGAGAGTATTTCTTTATATGTATCAAGAATAAAGGCGCTATTAGGAGCTATTTTTTTTGCTGTTTCGATATATGAAACAGCTTGCTCTATTTTACCTTCTTTGTATAAATACCAGGCAATATTATTTAAAGCCACAATATTATTATTTTGAACTGCAATCACTTTTCTTAATTGCTCTATTGCTTCAAGCCTATCAATGTTTGATAGGTAGCCAGCATAAAGAAAACGGGTAGCTGCATCTTTCGGAAATTGTTTTAGATGTTTAATTACCATTTCAGCGGCTTTATTTTCTTTATTGAGTTTTAAAAGGCAATCAAATAATTGTGATGCGGTTCTACTTTCTTGAGACTCATTATATGCTTTTGTAAGGTAAGGAAGTGCTAAACTAAATTTTTGTTGTTTATGCAAAGCCATTCCTTTGATTTTCATAGAAAACAATTCTTTTTGCTGATTGTCACTTAGTGAGTTTATAAATGTAAGAGCATCGTCAGCATTATTGGTAAGTGTTTGGTAGTATGCTTGTAATAACCCTAGCATTAAGTTGTCAGGATGACGCTGGTTTAGTTTTGACAGTAATAATAAAGCCTCTGGAACTTTACTTATATGCTCATAAATAAATAATTGCTTTGATAAGACATTAAAGTTAGGTGCTCCTGAAGCCTCTATACGATTATAGTGTTTTAATGCATTTTGATAATCAACTTGTTGTAAAAAGGCATCACCAAGTAAAAAGTTTTGTGTATTTTGTTCTTCTTTGGTGGAAAAAACAATTTCACTTAATATTTCTATTGTGCGTAAAGGTTTGTTGGCTAATAAATTAACTTGAGCTAGCAATAACCCATACAGAGGATAAGTTTTATAATTGGATAATTTTACTTCTATTATATTTAAAGCAACCTCTTCATTTCCTAGTTGCTTGCTACTAAAGAAATAGCCTTGTATTGCTTTTAAGTTTGTTATTTTCAAAGATATTGCTTTGTCATAAAATAATTTGGCTCTCATAAAGTCTTTATTTTCTAATGCTAGCTCTGCAAAATATAAATTAGCTTCTAAGTTGTCTTCATCAAGTGTAAGGATGTTATCGTAGACATCATTTACCTTATCTATTTGAAAAGGCTTTTTCAGTTTTGTAACTTCTCCTAATAATAAATAATTTCCAATTTCATTTGGTTCTTTACTTATCCATTGGTTTATTTTGTCTTCAGCTCTTTTTAACTGGTTAGTTGAAATTAAAGATGAAACAAATAAGTACCTTCCTTTATTTTGGCTAGATCTTTCAGCATTCTTTTCTTCTAAATCATTAACTAAATATTCAATATCGTCTACACCACTAACGTTACCATTTGCTAATTTGGTTAACCCTAAATTAGCTCTAAGTGTCGCATCTGCTATTGTTGTAGAATCAATTTTATCTAGTAACTCCTTTGACTCCTTTTTAGCGCCAGATTTTAATAATTCTATGCCTGCGACAGCAATCATTTGAATATTTTCTTTGTCTAAATCAATGCGGTTTAATTCACTAAAAACGGTTGTCGTATTACCAAGCTTTAATTGTGCTGCAATAACCAATTTATTCACAAATATGTTATTTGGTAAATTATGTTTCAAAGCGTTTAAGTAACTTAATGATTGTTCATAATTTGAAAGGTAATAATGGGAAAGGCCAGCGATGAATTTAACATCATTAGTATTATAGCCATTTAAAATAGCGATATCTATATGCTTAATTGCATCTTGGTAGTGTTCTTTTTTTATAGACTGTAGAGCTTTTAATTGGTTTACTTTTGGTTGGTTTGGAAAGAGTTTAAGCAATTTATTAATATAAAAATCAGCTTCATCAACTCTACCTAATTTTACATATATATCAGCTAATAAAATAGATGATTGATAATAGAAAGGTAAAGAAACAACCAGGCTTTCTAGAATAATGGCGGCTTTATTGTATTGTTTATTTGAGAATAGTGTATTTGCTGATAAAGAGCATATAACCCAGTTGTTAGGTGTATTTTTACATGCATCTTCTAATAGGTTCGTTTGTTCTGTTAAAGATATTTGGCGCTGATAAATTTTATTCAAACTAGTTATAAATGATGCACTTGATTTTGAACTATCTTCTTTAGCCCAAACAATAGCTTTTGTTATAAGCTCTTTACTTGAATCTGCACCTTCAGATTGGAGTAGCGCTAGACTAACAATTGCAGCCACATCAGTTTTAATTTTTGTTGTTAAAAAAGTGTGGTGTTGCTTCCATAATGAAATAACTTGTTCATAATTTGCAGTAGAATATAAAGTATTAATTAATGGCATGATACCTTTATTGATGTCATACCCACTTGATAGTGCTTCTTCCCACTCTTTTTCTGCATTAATAAATAACCCTTGCTCCATATAGGTTCTTGCAAGTAAAGCTCTCGCAGTTGCATTTTGTGGGGATTCTTTCAAAACATTTTTTAATTCTATAGTGGCAATAGAATATTGCTTATTTTCTATTTGAATAGCGATCATTTCAAGCTGATTTTGTGGTGTTGCCTTTTCGCAGCCAGATAAAAATAAAATTGTGCAGATAAAAAGTGATAAAAGAATTATATTTTTCATAATAGTTATTTACGAACATTGGAGTGTTTTTCTATAATACAGAAAAACATAATTTATGGTAGTTGTTATTGTTTTTGACATGTTTTTTGACATAAAAAAGGCGACTAATGTCGCCTTTTTTATAATGTTGAAGCTATTACTGTTGTTTACGTTTACGAGATAACCCAAGTCCTAATAAACCAAGACCTAAAATTGCTACAGATGTAGGCTCTGGAACAACTGCTACATCAAACGAATTTAGTAAAGTTTTACGTGTATATACACCATCGTTTGCTGTTAAATCACCACTGTTGGCAGTATCACCATCGTCTAGAGGAACCGAGCTTAAATCAATTAAATCACCACTTACTTCAACCTGTATAGCTGTTCCTGCTGCCAAGTAAGATTCAAAGCTAGTACCATCAGTGAAATAAAACATTTCTTCAGATGCTGATACTGCATCACCGAATAACTGTAATGGTGTTCGATTATTAGCAATACCACTATTTACCATGTGAGTGTAATCAATGGCTAAAACATCATTTTTAACAATTGTACCATTGCCATCGGTTAAGTTAATTGACATGCTACCTGAAGTAAATAAGCCAACATAATTAAACTCTTCTACACCATCTAAAGCATCAAAAAGAGGATCTGGTAAAACGGCAGCAGTACCGTTTAAAGACCAATCTAAACTTAACCCCCAAGTATTACCAAAACCACCCTCACCAGAAACATTAACAATAGGATTAAGTAGACCTATTTGAACATTTTCAGCGCTATCATAAACTGAATCGCCAGTGCTAACACCGTCGCCACCGCCAGCCAAAACAAAATCTGTTTCTATTGCTGTAGTATTAGGGTTATCACCTAAGTGAGTGTTGTCAGTATATTCAGACACTGGAGTAAACTTAACAGTAGTTAATAGCTGAAATATATCAGTTACTAAGCCTGTATCGTATAAAGAGTTTGACGGATCAGTAACACCATTTACGTAGGCATTTAAATCCATATACAAAGAAATTGGAACATCTTGAGCTGAAGCCATTGGAGCTGCTAACGCTAAACCTAATGCTGTAGTTAATAGTGCTTTTTTCATGTTGTGATCCTTATCAAATAAATTGAGTTTGTTTACTTGAGTAGACTAATGCACCATAGGTGCCAACTTTTCAACTGATTGTAATTGTTGTACTTTATTTCTTTTTGTGTTTTGCTTTGATAGGCGTTGTAAAAAAAGCTGACAATGTTATTTGGTGATTTTAACACTATCCCCTCTACCTATAGCGTAATAAGTAAAGCTTTTCTTCTTCATTAAGCTAGGTTCAAATAAGTTTCTACCATCTATAAGTACTTTATTATTTAGTTGCTCAGCTATTATATCGAAATCTGGTGCTTTAAATTGACTCCACTCAGTGCATATAACTAGCGCATCAGCATTTTTTAAGGCGGCTTCTTTTGTTCCTGAAAGTATTAAATCACTTCGAGAACCATAAATGCGCTGACATTCTTCCATTGCTTCTGGATCATACGCTTGAACATTTGCTTTTACTTGCCATAGCGCTTCCATTAACTCTCTTGCTGGGGCTTCTCTCATGTCATCGGTCTGTGGTTTAAATGACAGCCCCCAAATGGCAATTGTTTTACCGGCTAATTTGCCATTGAAATGATTACTGAGGTGGGTAAATAGTTTTTGTTTTTGTTTATAGTTAACTGATTCTACAGCTTCTAACAATGCAGGTTTATAATTCACTTTATTAGCTGTTTGAACTAATGCTTGTACATCTTTTGGAAAGCAAGAACCGCCATAACCACAACCAGGGTAAATAAACTGATAACCAATGCGAGAATCTGAGCCAATACCATGACGTACGGCTTCAATATCAGCACCGAGTAATTCAGCTAAATTAGACATTTCATTCATAAAGCTAATTTTTGTTGCTAGCATACAATTTGCAGCATATTTAGTTAATTCAGCTGAACGAACATCCATGAAAATCATGCGTTCATGATTGCGGTTAAAAGGGGCATATAACTCACGCATTGTTTCTCTTACTGCTTCGTTATCTGTTCCAATCACTATTCTGTCTGGCTTTTTACAGTCGCTTACTGCCGCGCCTTCTTTTAAAAATTCAGGGTTTGAAACAACGTTAAACTCTAAATCTATATTTCTTTCCGCTAGAACCGAGGCTATTTTGGCAGTGACTTTATCAGCCGTGCCTACAGGAACAGTAGACTTGTCTATAATAATTTTTGGCTCATTCATATGAGTTGCAATCGTTTTTGCTACGGCCAGTACATATTTTAAATCAGCTGATCCATCTTCGTCAGGCGGTGTGCCTACGGCAATAAACTGAACTTCGCCATGCTCTACACCTGCTTTTGCATCGGTTGTAAAACTGAGCAAACCATTTTTATAAGTCTCTTCCACTAATGGTGTTAGACCAGGCTCATAGATTGGGATCAAACCTTTTTTAAGATTGTCGACTTTTGCTTGATCTATGTCGACACAAATAACATTGTGCCCAACTGAAGCCAATACAGCTGCTTGAACCAAACCTACATAACCAATACCAAAAACTGTTACTTTCATTACTTCCCTTAACTGTTAATAATATACGTAATAAATAGCGCCCTACAATATAATAGGTTGAATTTATTCCGCTAAAGTTTTAATCATTTATATTTAATAAGGATATATATTAATGACTTATTTTGCTACAACTCTCTTAGCAATCTGAAACATTATTCTTGGCATTAAGCCAGCGTTACCAAATGGTCGCCATGTCTTTTTATATTTATTTCGATAAGCATCAAAATGTAACCCATAAGGCGCTGCAATAATCTCTCCTCTGCCTAGTAAAATTTTAAGAGCATAAGTCTCTGCAATTCCTGCACAAAGATTAACAGCCATAGGTGTTGATGGACCGCGCTTTTCTTTAAAGCTAACTTGGCTTTCATCAACTAAGTACGGGCGCTGTAACATGGCAGGCGATAGACCGATTAAAAATTGAATGAGTTGATCATCTTCTGTTTCTTTATCTTCAAAGCGAAAATATTCTTCATAAGTCATTTTACCGGGCATGAAACATAAGAAAGCTGCTCCCATACCAAGTGGAGCGGCGGTAATTACGGGTATGTTTTTTTCATAACATTTTTTAAAAACAGTTTTACGAGCTTGTAAAGCAAAAAAGTCTAGGGCATCAACATACAAATCAACACCCTCAAGAAACTCATCTACATTATGTTCAAATATACCTTCGGGAAATGATTTTATGTTAGCTTCAGGGTTTATATCTTTTGCCATACGCTCCATTACATCAACTTTTTGTTCACCTAAAGTAGACATAAAAGCACCTGATTGGCGATTGAAGTTATGTACTTCAAAATCATCAAAATCTGATATGTAAAAATTTCCGACACCTAATCTTGCTAATGTTAGTAAATGTATGCCACCCACCCCGCCAGCTCCCGCTAT
>Ga0209826_1002299_pt1 | contig 12674 bp, 11 predicted proteins | sample GOMGulsemesocosm_5_FD_184637 | JGI IMG/M metagenome (GOLD analysis project Ga0209826, IMG submission 184637) | Methane-oxidizing microbial communities from mesocosms in the Gulf of Mexico - GOM15C Gulf of Mexico (SPAdes) (version 2) | ecosystem: Environmental > Aquatic > Marine > Cold seeps... | reverse complement strand
CAAAGCAACCAAAGCCACCAAAGCCACCAAAGCCACCAAAGCCACCAAAGCCACCAAAGCCACCAAAGCCACCAAAGCCAAGCCATGAATCGTTACAAAACCTTATCGACGTTATCGATAGTGAACTAGAACAGCATAATGGTAGCTTGTCAGAACTAAGCCGAAACAAACTTAGCGACCTTGCGAAACAAACAGGGCAAAGTGAACATAAAACCACCGAACTGATAAAGCAACGCCAAGCCCATTGGGAAAAGAATAGCTCGGCTACCGAACCTAAAAATACCATTAACCTTATCACGATGTTACTGATCGGCCTACCAGGTGGCTTACTCGGTGGCTCACTCGGTGGTTCACTCGTTAGCTTATTAGGTCACTTAAACGGTGATGATAGCGCTGGTTTATTCATGGGTTTACTCATTGGTTTAGTCGCTACAGTGAGCTGGCGCCAAGGCTATGAGGATATGTACGTCCGAGCTATGAGCGTAGCATTTGTCACGGTATTCAGCAGCGTGTTTATTAGCTTTTTCTTTAACTTAGGTGGTGGCTTAATGCTTGGTCTACTTATTGGTTTAGTCGCGGGCTGGCTCATTGGCATATCCGGTACATTACTCGGTGGCTTACGCGGTGGTTTGCTCGGTGGTCTGCTTGGTGGTCTGCTCGGTGGTCTGCTCGGTGGTCTGCTCGGTGGTCTGCTCGGTGGTTCGGTCGGTGGCTTCAATGTTGATTCGTTCGGTGGCTTCATTGGTGGTTTGTTCGGTGGTTTACTTAGTAGAGCTGGGTGGTACTTTAAGCAACGCCAAGCACAAGAGGACCTGGCAAAGAAAGACTTAATCATGGTGTTAAGCATCATGGTAATAAGCCTCAGCTTGCTCGTTGGGTTTGGTTTGCCTCACTTAATAGGGTATTTGGTGTGGGAATTCTACTTCTAAACGCAACAACAATAACGGATTTCGTCTTGTTCAGTACGCCCGTTTATCAGGGTATGGTTCATTACGACTAGTTTAGCTAGACCTGTTTAATGTTAATCGATAACTAAACCCTGCAATTCTCAGTAGTTGGTTTGGCTGAATTTGTTGGGGTTTAAATGGTTTAAGGGGGCTTCCATCAATACTTGTTCCATGTGATGAATTCAAGTCTTCCACATAGAGTTGCTGGCTGTTTCCGGTGATTCTTAAATGTCTGCGAGAAACAAGACGGCTTTCCATGTGAACGTGCACTAATTCCATTGCTCTCCCTATAACGAGCCCTTCTTGCGATCCAATCCATTTTTCCTGTATAACAATCGACTCTGATCCATCGAGGGCTTCAAATGTATAAGGGGGGAGCGGGATGCTGGGGCTGGCTTGAACTTTATTTAATGGCTCTGGATTAGCAGTGCTAGTCGTTTTATTCAGGTGATAGTCTTGAACGGTGGTTTTTGGGTTTAGTTTTCGAGTGACTCGCAAAATAACCCAAACCGCAAATATCATTGAAAGAAACAATAAGCTGATGAGGGCGTATCGTAGATTACTTCTTTTTTCTGGCTTTGCAGGCTCGGTTTTTTTCGTCGGAGTTTTTGTTTGTTCCTTTTTTTGCGTAGGCTGGTCCACTTTTGAAGTGTCAACTTTATTCTTTATGGGGTCTGGTTTAGGTTTAGGTAGACTCCACTGCCCGGGAATACCTACAGCATCCATGGCTTGATGAACGCTTAACCATTCTGTTGATCCCTCTCCATATAAAAAGCTTGCTGTGGCTGCAAAAGCGCTTCGAGCATCTTGGAATTGATCATATTGGTTTAAAGTATAACGGGCCGATATTGCAGCAATACGAGCTGATTTAGCAATGCCAATACCTATAATGTTTGGGCCACTACCTCGATGCGGGTGTTGGCCGCCCATAGCGACCAAGTAAAATGCCTGATTGATAATACCTGAGTTTGTGTGTACACCTCCCCAGTCATGATCTTTATCCGCCGGGGTGTGGAAAAAGTCTAGGTAGTGGTCTGGCTGGTTGTGTTGGCTTGGTTTTTTTAAGCTACGGCTAGGTCCCTCATTAGTGCGCAACTCCCATACGTCTAAGTTGTTCTTGATTTTTGATAGGTTGGGGTTTGTTTTTCCCCCTGATTTATACCAAGCCCTAAAACCAACACCAATAATATCGGCTATTGCTTCATTTAAAGCACCAGATTCATTCTCATAGGCAAGATTGCTACCATTACTGACAATACCGTGTGCTAATTCATGACCAATGACCTCAATATAAGGAAGAGCTATTGTAGGAATAAATAGCATATTCCAAGATGATACCCATGTTGCCTGAAAAGTATCCCCACCACTACAATGGGGGGCTGGTTTGCCTGGGGGGTAAAAAACATTTGTAGCCGCTTTAATTGGCATCCCTTGGTCATCAAGGCTTTCCATCTCTAGTATATTTAACATGTAGTCATTGGCATGTCCTAGAATATCATAGAGGGTATTGACTGACGTTGACTTGCTCTTAGCTTGGCCTTCTCGCCTGGTGTGATGGTTGTTCTGTGCATGGTTTAGTTTTCCCGCGGTAATTCGCCCGTTTCCAAGTGCAGCACAACTTGGCGAAAGGTCGTAAATAATACGTTTTAAAACTGAATGCATCATAGGGGTGCGCTTAATTACCTCCGAATTTATTGCGTCAATGTAAACAATTTCAGCGTCCTGTTCTTCTGATACCGGATTCGATACAGTCACCTGATAAGCAAGTTTTGCTTTATCGTTCTTGTCCAATGAATAAACTAGTTTGATGTCGGAAACATCCTGTTTTTTTAACCCGCTAGAAGCAAGGGCTATTGCTTGACTGATGCTAGGTCTGGTTGGTTTATTTTCCATGCTTGAATGCATGCCTTGCATAAACACAGGCTCGTTACTATTATCTAAGATCAGTATTGAATCCAGCCCAATAACAGGAATGCCCTTATGTGATTGTTTAATGCGATAAGATTTATAGTTCCTATTAAAGGTGGCAGGAGGTGACAGTTGGATTTCGTCATCCGAGGATAACTTCCACCAGTTACGAGCGTACTTGTTCAGCCAGTTTTTAACTTCTGCTGAACTTTCGAGTTTTACACCATAATTAAGCAGTACAGCAGTAAATCGGCCATTTTCACGTTGTGTTCCAATACTGGAAAGGTCCCCATCTGTCGCTGCAAAAACTGAGGGAGATAGAAAGAGTAGGATGCTTAAAATCTTGGGTAGATTAAATGCGCTTGTTTTTCTATTCGATATTTTCATAAGAGAATTAATTTTAAGGCTTAGTCTTGTTAGCACCTGAAATAATAACGGGTGCTTTACTTACTAAATTACCATTTGAGGCATTAATGATGATTTCTTCTTCTATGCTCCCTGCAACCTCAGCCCGCCAGACTAATATGTATTCCGTTGCTACTTTGTAAATCAGTAACGACTTTTTTCCATCAAGCACATAATTTTCATTGTGAGTAATGTTGACTTTATGAAGAGCATCTTCAAAAGACATTGGTTGTGCGTTGCTAAGCTTAATCCCCTTGCCTAAACGAGCCATGACCCTGTGAATGGTCTGTTTTTTAATGATGATAGTAATGTTTGATCCGTCAACCTCTATGCCATTATGCTGTTGTTGATATCGAATGAGTCTTCTGTCTTGATTACCGCTTAATTTAGATTTAATGGTCAATGCGTCATTATCACCAAGTAAGTTTTGTTGCTGTAGCCACTGTAATATGATCGCGCCTTCGTTGTTATTTGGATCAATAGGGATATTTGTTTGCTGGTCAAGAGGGGGCAGTCTGTTAGTGGGTTCTTCATCACTGTCTTTCCCTTCATCAAGGATGGAGGTCAGACGTTTTATTTCTGAGGGAATTGGGTCTAGCGATATGGCTTCGAGATTATCATTTTTAGATTTTGCTTCTTGTTTCTTATCCTGAGGTGATGATGGGGGCGAATTATTAATTGGCGAGTTGTTTTTCGAATTAATCAAAGTAAAATAAAGTGCCGCTGCAACGGTTACTATTGCCAACGCCATTAATTGTAACCAGACGGGGTTTGTTTTTGGTGTTTGATCAGGGGATGTAGGGGCTGACTTGCTACTTATGATCTTGGGTCTTATTATTACAGCCGTTGAATTATCGTGATCTTCGCTGGCTTGGTCGATTGACTTGGAGACTAGAAGGTTCAGTGCTGATTGCAGGTTAATAGAATCATTAAATAAAACTGTTTGATTATCATTATTTATAATCTCCCAAAATCCATCACTGCAAATAGTGAAGAATTGGCCTTCAGATAGATCCCAATGTGTGAACTCAGTTTCAGGCTCTTCGCTGTCGCCAATGTTTGTAAAAACTTTTTTCTGGTCTGGGTGGGTAGCCATTTCTTCTTCGGTAATCGTTCCTTTAAGAACATGTAACTCGGCGACTGAGTGGTCAATAGTTCTTTTAATGAAGCCTTTATCTCCGAACTGGATAACACGGCTGTCCCCTGCGTGTGCAGATAACGCGAATTCAGGCGTAAGCCAAAGTGCAACTACAGTGGAGTGAGGGTCAGTTGACGTATTTTTTCCAGCTTCTAAGACGGCATAATGAGATTTTTTGATGAAATCATCCAAGAAACCTTCAGGCGAATCATAGGCGTTTCTTTTATCCCAGAAAGACCCCGCTGTTTGTATGATTATTTCCGCCGCAAGTGAGCCATTTTCATGTCCTCCCATTCCATCTGCAACAATAATGAAATTAACGGACTTATCTTGAAAAGCTGCCAGCCTATCCTGGTTTTCATCCCGCCCTCCGATATGACTTGTTGAGGCTACTTCCCATTCTTGCATTTAAATTTAAATCCTTTTTATTTAAAGAAATACCATCGTACTTCAGCTGCTTGGTTATTTAAACTAAGGTACCACAAAATATATTTTGTCATATCAAAGCATATATGTTCCACTGTTTCTTCTCATTAAAAAGTAACAATGGGTCGAAAATGAACTTTAACACTTTTTCTATAGGGCGCTCTAAAAGCTGTACAATTATTCTTGATAACGCAAGGGTTTCACGTGTTCACGCTGAGATAACAGTGGCGGGCAGCGAGCGTTTGTATCTTGTAGATAGGGCTAGCCTTGGTGGTACTAGAGTTTGGCGGGATGATGAGTGGGAAGGTATTCGGCAAGGTTACGTGTTAAAAGGTGAGATGTTAGCTTTTGCTGAGTTTAAAATTAGTGTTTTAGAGCTGATTAATCAAATTACGCCCTCTAAAATAAACCTGGTCGAATCTATTGAGGAGCCCTTATCAATAAAACCCAGAAGGAAAGTCGATACGGGTGAAATTAAGCTTGATTAAGGATAGCGTATGAATATAAGTCAGAGAAATGAGGAAATGTTTAGAGTCATTGTTGCGTTAGCAATGCTGATGATTTCAGTTGCTTTTATTACATTGATGGTAATGATATTACCGGCTAAAGTAGAAAATGAAGGCGATCTTCTTTTTGTTAATGTTATCTTTGATTTTAATGGGAGAATGTTTCCGTTTTCTATTCAGAATATGATGTGGCTAGTCTTTTTTTTGGGTTTGGGTGAGTTGTGGGTTCGTTTTAAACGTGCAACAGATGAAGTGAGTCAGGAGGCGCTAGGCCTGTTGCCAGGTGATATGGCTACGATGCTTAGAGCAAAAGATCTATCGCCTATTTATAAAGGGATTGCTTTACACAAGCATGCGCGCCATTTTTTTCTTCAGCGCATGATATCGAGGGTTATTCTCCAATTTCAAAATAGTCAATCTATTGAGCAGGCCAATAATCTTTTAAACTCAAGTTTGGAGTTGATGCAGCACGAAATTGAACTTAAATATAATATGCTTCGCTTTATTGTGTGGTTTATTCCGACACTGGGTTTTATTGGTACGGTGATTGGTATTGCGTTTTCACTTTCTGATGCAGCCATGATGCCTTCTGTAACAGATGCTGAGGCAATACAACTTTGGATGAAAGAGTTAACCCAAAGTCTTGGTGTTGCTTTTAACACCACCTTAGTTGCATTACTAATGTCTGCGGTACTGGTTTTTTTTATGCACCTAGCAGAGGGGCGAGAAGAAATGGCTTTGAATAACACAGGGCAGTATTGTCTTGATAATTTAATTAATCGTTTATACGAAGAAAAATAATAGGAAATATTAATTATGAGAAAAAAACGTGGGCCAGGTGGTGTTTTAGTGGATGTACCTTCGCATCGACCACCTAAAAAGGAGGGGCGGGCATCGTTGGCCGATTCTGGAGAGAGTCCTACTGATCCACCGAATAAAAAGGTACGCTCTTCTAATGGGTTGTTTCCTGAACCTCCAACAGAACCGCCTGAAGATTCTAGAAAACAAAAAAAAATCAAAAATCAGGCTGCTAAAAAGGAATTATCAGACGCCAATAATAGTTTTGAAGAGCCCAAAACAGTACCCTATGTAGGTCGCAAAAAAGCTAGGCATCAGAGTAGCCCCGAAGCATCAAGTAAAGATAATGTGGTTAACGCGGGCCTTAAAAAGGCAGATGCAATGGCTGACCCTGTTGCCGGCTGGTTAGTTGTTACGGAAGGGCCAGGTAAAGGTGAAGTGTTAACGATAGGCTATGGACAAAATACGATTGGCAGATCAAAATCTGAGCGTATTTCAATAGATTTCGGTGATAATGAAATCTCACGGAATAACCATTCAATGATTACTTTTGACCCACGTGGGCGGGCTTTTTACATACAGCCTGGAACTGGGGTTAATCTGGCCTATATGAATAATATGGCTATTCTGGCACCGACTCCTCTTCAAAGTCATTCAGAGGTGACGATTGGTTCAACCAAATTACGGTTTGTTTCCTTTTGTGGCTCAGACTTTAGTTGGGAAGATACCGATGATGATTAACGCATAATGCGTATGGATGCAGTTTGGTCGCAGGTTATCGGCAAACGACAGTCACAACAGGACTCGATCATAGTTAATCGTTGGGAAAATGGTTTTCATTTATTGTTGCTGTCAGATGGTATGGGGGGGCATGTAGGTGGTAAGGAAGCAAGTGAGCTTATTGTAAAAACAGCTCAAAAATATTTTTCTTCTCATGCGGCTGATGGTGCAGCGATTAAGCAACAGTTGCTAGAGGCTACTTATGCGGCAAACACCGCTATAAAAGAATACACTCAAAAACACACCGACTTACGTGGTATGGGAGGGACTTTTGTTGCGACTGCCTTCGACGGCGAGGAGTTGCACTGGGCTAGCGTTGGCGACAGTCCAATGTGGCTTATTAGAGATGGCTGTATTCAACGCCTAAATGAAAACCACTCTATGATGGCTGTATTAATCAAAGAGCTTGCTGAAGGTGAGTTAACAGAAGAGCAAGTTAGGACGCACCCACACCGTACGCAATTACTGGAAGCCGTTATGGGTGAAGAGCTTGAGCTGATCGATACTAAAGGTGAGTTTCTATTAGAAGTTGACGATATCATCATTATTGCTAGTGATGGTGTTGAAACGTGTAGCCCAGAGGAAATCATGGCGGCCTTTCTTGAGGATAGCGACTTGGAACTGGAAAATATTTCTTCAAAAATACTTCAAGCTGTTGAGTCAAAAGACCGACCAGGGCAGGATAATATAAGCCTTATTATATGCCGAATTACACTAGATGACGAAGCGCCTAGCCAGGCTGAAGTATTAACAGTTGACTCTTAAGCAAAGAAAACGACAGGACATTAAAATGATAAGTGAAGCGGTAAGATTGAGTTTATTAATATTCACGTTAAGTTATTCCCTGATGGTATCTGCAGCCTCAGTTGTTCCTTTAAAAATTTATAGTCAGGATGAAGAACTTGCTTCGGGTTTAGCAACAAAGGTCTCAGATGATGTTTTTCTTGCCAGTTATAAGCTAATAAATCATGGGTCTCGATGGGCTGTCATAAATGAAAAGACAGGCGCGCTATTAATAGGCGAAGTGATAGCAGAAGATAAAGCAACTGACCTAATTTTACTTAAAGTTAAAGGTACAGATGCCGATATTCAAGACCTTGCTTTAGAAGGTGCTTCAATTGGTAGGTTGGTATCAGTACCTACTTTGTCAGGAGGCAGGATAGACGGTGTCATTTCAAATTTTGATAAACGACAATTAAAAAATGGAGTGATCCATACCGCTCTGTATTCAAAAGAGGTGCTGGGAGCACCGTTGTTGAACAACTGTGGTGAAATGATAGGTTTAAATCAAACAGCCGAATCTGGGTTTTTATCAAGGACTATTGAAATTCCAGACCCAGTTATTGCAACAGGTTATTCTTCAATCAAAGGTTTTCTAGAGAACAATTCAGTTAGTTACTCCATTTCGAAGAGCCGCTGTCTTTCTGCAGCGGAAAAATTGACTAGGCATGAAGAAGAGTTAAATAAAAAGAAAATCGAACTGGATAACCTTAAAGCTAAAGCGAATAAAACACCCGGTCAGCTGAAAAAACTAAATGAAAAGGTACTTGAGCTTGAGAAGCAGAAAAAAGCAGCTGAAATGGAGAAGTTAAGGCTTGATGATGAAAAAATAAAATCTGACAAGGCTCATGAAAAATTAAAGAAAAAACAGCAGGAAATAAAGAAAAAGAATTCTGAACTAAAATTGCAACAGGAAAAGCTTGAAGACAATGTAAAGCTTGAAAAACAAAGAAAGAAATACCTGATTTATGGTAGCGCCACTTCTTTCATTTTGTTGTTACTTTTTAGCGTTATTATGCTCCGCAAACGTAAAGAGGCCTTAATAAAAGAAGAGCAGCATTCAAGCAAAATTAAAAATGAATTGGATAAAGCGACAGAAACTTACCCCGATATTATATTGGCAGGAGAAGATTTTGAAGGTAAGAAGCTCCGTATAAAAATAAACGGTGCCGCTCTTATACAAAGTGAAGTAGGGCAGATTATAGGTAGGGATGCAGCCGTTTCTGACTACGTCATTTATATAAGTGAAGTTTCAAGAAAACATATCTTGCTAAAAGTTATGGATCAGGGCTTGTATGTTACAGACTTGTCGTCAGCCAATGGCACTGCCGTTAATGGAAAAAAATTAGTCTCTGGAGAGCCTTGCCTCGTTAAGACGGGTGATAGACTTACCTTGTCAACTATAGACTTCGAGTTAATTGAGGCCACGTGAGTTTTAATTAATGAAAAAACGTAATCGTGAACTTAATATTTTTAGTATGTCGGCACTGGATTTGTTTGCATCAGCCCTAGGGGCGTTTATTTTGTTAACGGTTGTTGCGTTGCCTTTTTTTCCTAATACAGGTAGTTCTGAAGCGATTAATAAAGAGATACTGGAAAAACATAAGAAAACAGCCGACGACTTAGCTAAAGAAAAGTTAAAGTCGGAATTACTGGCGACCGATATTGATAAATTAAAGAACAAACTTAAGAAGCAAAAAGAGATATTGGAGGCGATGGAGGATGCTGTGAAATTTGCATTACTCGGTATTACTACGACGTCAAAAAGTTTTGTTTTGGTTATTGATATGTCAGGTAGTATGGAGGATTACACTAAGGTAATGCTAGATACGGTTAGGCGTATTTTAGAGCCTTTAGATAATACAAGAAGCTTACAAATTATAGGTTACCAAGGTGGTAGAAGTTTGTATTATTGGCAAACAACGGGGCAGTTGATTGGCATGAACTTGACCAATAAACAGTCGGCTGTTGAGTATGTCAATTTTTTATCTAGCAAGTTCGATAATGGGACGCCAACAGAAAAAGCACTCCAGGCAGCACTAAATAGCCCAGCTGAAACGATTATTTTGATCACTGATGGTGCGCCAGATGGTACTCCCGCCGGGATTATCAGGCGAATTACCAAGAGAAATGCTGGGATAAAAGAAATTCATACCGTCGCGTTGGGTAAATACTATGACGACTCTATGTTCATTAAATTTCTTCAGGGGCTTGCTTCTAAAAATGGTGGTGTTTTTGTAGGTATTGGGCAGTAATAGTCAGTACTAAAAAGAGCAGATTTCCTTCACAATTCAGTAAATGATCGATTACCAGGTAGTGAGAAACTTAATGGCTAAAGCTCTATGTATGTTCTATACACACTAAAAAAATAGCTCCATAGGCCTGTTATCATAAAATTATTCGATTGATTTTTTATCAGGTTATTATGTTTATTTAAGGTAATTAAAATGATACGTTTTTTAAAATTCAGCATATATTTTTTTTTCATATTCCTAGCGGTGCTGTTAGTACTTATTGATGATACGAATATGGAAAATGAACGTAGAGAAGAAAGGAATAAACCTGTTTGGCTTGATTATGGGCCTCCTACTGAAGGTATTGATAGCTTCATATTTAAAAGCAAGGCTTATGATATTTCATATAATGGTAAAGAGTTTTATTTGTATGATAACCATAATAAAAATACTACAAAATCGATTTTAAATATTGGCAGCATAGAAGAAGTTGAAGCTATCTATCTTTATATAAAGGATTTAGATTCAAATGGTAGGAATGAAATTATATTTTTTAAACGAAATAGATCAATGATGAATGAAATTTACATATTCTATTTTTCGAGTGAAAAAGTCGTAAAAACATACTTGCTTTTAGAAGATGATTTTTCTCTTGCTCTTTCGTTTAGGAAAGATGGGAGCTTATATACTGAAGATTGTGGTTCGCGATACTGTACAACTACTTATTACAAGTGGATCAATGGTGAGTTGCTTGTAACCGGTAGTGAGTTTGCAGAGAGTTGGTGAATTATTGGTTCGAGTTTAACCTAATATTATTTTGTTTAGAATATTCTTCTTTCAAACAATACGTAAGGTAGATTCCATGCTTGATTTTTTTATAGAATTTTTCCTCCAAATAGTACGTCTAGTAAAATACATTCTTATGTTATTTAGAATGTCATCCCTGCAAGCAAAGCGTCAATTAAATTTTATACTGTGGCTATTGTCGGGCTTAAATGATAAAAAATTAAAAGCGGTAATAGAAAATGATATTGAATATTTGAATGGTCTTTCTGATCATGATTTAGTTAACTATTTATCAAAAGGCTACTATGGTTTATTGCCATTATTGATCGTACGGAATTGTGAGTGTGACGTTCCGCTTTCTTTTTTAGATAATCTTAACCAAGATATACTGAAAAGCTCAAAGTTTATAAAGAAACTTAGGGTGCAAATTGGTCAAGGTAGAAAAGAGTTATATAGAACGCATACAAGGGAAAAACGTTGGTTTGATAACTCATCATCTGACGATGTGTTTAGAACGTATTCTTGTTTTTTGACAGAAGACAATAAAATTGACAGAGAGCTTATTGATATAAGCTACCAGGATAATTAAGGCTACAAACAACTAACTGGATTACTTTCAGGCTTTGTTGCTAGATAACGTATTTTTGATTTGGAATGGTTTGACATTTTATAGGTGAATATAGGTTGTTTGCCTGGCTATTACTGATTACTAGTAGACTAAAAAGTAAAATCAGGAAGTAGGGGGTAAAATCTATTGGGTATCGTTTTATTATTATTCATTGATTATTTTTAATATAACTCGATTGGTTGGTAATTTTTGTAAGAGATTAGTCTCTCGCTGATATTCTCCATTCGTTTCTGTGATGTTATTTTCTGATACACCTTCATCTATTAATATGGTTTTTATTATAGTTGAATAGCGTTCTGCCAAATGAGTGCGGTATTCTCGACTAATGGTTTTATCAGAAAAAGAAGTAAGATTTATCGATGCACTTGGATATTGTTTGTTATTTGTTCGAAAATCTTTAATAAGTTGTTTAGTTACCTTTTTGTGATTTTTATCGATTATCCCATCAGGTGAAAAATTGATATGCATGATAATAGAAGGACTACTATGTGCAAAAATTACTTGAGTAAAGAGTAAGTAGCAAACTAAAGCGAAGGCAATGGAGTATCGAATTTTAATCTTATGTTTCATATGCACTCCAGCATATGGTGAGATGGAACTGAGGTCTCACCTTGATAGCTAATATACATCTCTCTATTGCCCATTTTAGATATTGTTGCCCCTTCAGCACTTACTGGTAACCATCATCCGAAAAACCTAACACTTCAAGCGTGTGGATTATTGAAGCTGGTAACGACGCTCTTTCTTTATCAAGTGTTAGCGCAATAGCACTAACAAGATTACATGCGATTACCCACTTAAGCAACCGGTTAAAACCACTTCTTTAACTTCCATATGCAAAAACCTTTAATTTTAATATTGCTTCTTTAATTGAGTATTGAGTATTGAGTATTGAGTATTGAGTATTGAGTATTGCTGTAATACTATCTGCAAATAGATGCATTAATTTCTAATGTATCATTAACAGTAAAGAGGGTCTCTATATGGATTTAAAAATAAAGTTTGGTGGGCTGGCTTTTTTATTAATGCTTTTTCTAACGACATTTACGGCGATGGCTTCGGATAAAAAAGAAATGCCGGCTTCTGATGATGGCGAAAAAGCACAATTAGCTATGCAATTCGTAGAATATGGCAAAAGCTCGAAAGATGCTAATGCTGTATTAGCTGGGGTGAAATTAATGAGAGGGATGGCAGGCCCTGTTATGGCACCACCTGTTGATGGTAAAACAAAAAAATACGATACAGTTGCTCTTTTAAAAGCTGCTCGTAGTTATGAACCGTCTAACAAAGGCTTAGTGCAATTGCTTAATGATGAAATAGAAAATACAGCTGATGTTT
>Ga0209826_1002296_pt1 | contig 12677 bp, 15 predicted proteins | sample GOMGulsemesocosm_5_FD_184637 | JGI IMG/M metagenome (GOLD analysis project Ga0209826, IMG submission 184637) | Methane-oxidizing microbial communities from mesocosms in the Gulf of Mexico - GOM15C Gulf of Mexico (SPAdes) (version 2) | ecosystem: Environmental > Aquatic > Marine > Cold seeps... | reverse complement strand
CCGAGTTATCTTTTAATAAACTCGACAGTAGCGCCTGGTTACACAACCCATGCTCATTAAAAAACACTCTATCTAAAGGGGCTGATATTGCAGCCCTGCTCAGCCATGTTGAAGGCCTCAACATCAACAAGTTTGATAGCTCACCATCTTGCTGTGGCGCGGCCGGCAGCTATATGCTGCAACAGCCGACAATCGCCAACCAGCTACGCGAACAACTGATCAAGCCGGTCAAACAACAGCCAACACAATACTTACTCAGCAGCAATATAGGTTGCGCCATGCACATCCGCGCAGGCCTAAAACAAGCCGGACTCAACATCGAAGTGCTACATCCGGTATCATTACTTGCACAACAATTGAAGGCATCATCATGAACAGAGCATACTCCCCCGCCGACACCCTGATCGACCATGCCGACCGCGTTTTACGCACCTTAACCGGCCACGCTAAAACTACCGGCCGCGCAAACCCTGCGGACAACGCCGCCGACAGCGAGTTATGTGACGATGAGAGCAAACTATCCGCTCAGTTAATGCGCGTAAACCACGCCGGCGAAGTCGCCGCACAAGCCCTCTACCAAGGGCAGTCATTAACCGCGAAGAATAAATCTGTACAAGAAGAATTAACCCAAGCCGCCGAAGAAGAAAACGACCACCTCGCTTGGTGTAAAAAACGTGTTAACGAACTCGGCCAGCAAACCAGTATTTTTGATCCACTATGGTATGCCGGTTCATTAGCCATTGGCGCAACCGCAGGGCTCGCCGGAGATAAATGGAGTCTAGGTTTTTTAGCTGAAACAGAAAAGCAAGTCGTTAAACATATCGATAGCCACTTAGACAAACTACCCGATAACGACCATAAAACCCGCGCCATTTTGCAACAAATGCATATCGACGAAAACCAACACGCGGCCAGCGCTATCGAACAAGGCGGTGTCGAACTGCCCGCGCCGATTAAACACGGCATGGGCCTAGTGTCTAAAATAATGACCAAAGCCTCGTATTGGGTTTAAAGCAGTATGCCTAACGATTACCAACAGCTCATTGATTTTGACCAGAAACACATCTGGCACCCCTATACCAGCCTAAACCACCCGACACCCGTGTTCCCCGTAGAGTCAGCCTCAGGGGTGCGCCTCACGTTAGCCGATGGCCGCGAATTAATTGATGGGATGTCCTCGTGGTGGGCCGCGGTACACGGTTATAACCACCCCGTATTGAATGCGGCGGTGACAGAACAATTAACAAAGATGTCACACGTGATGTTTGGCGGCCTCACCCACCAACCGGCGGTTGATCTCGCAAAAACACTGATCGACATCAGCCACCCAGATCTACAGCACGTATTCTTTGCCGACTCCGGTTCAGTCTCGGTAGAAGTGGCAATAAAAATGGCCATTCAATATTGGGCATCAAAGGGCCAGCCGCAAAAACAGCGTTTACTCACCATCGAAAACGCCTACCACGGCGACACCTTCGGCGCGATGGCCGTTTGCGACCCAGACAATGGCATGCACCATTTATTTAAAGACGTGTTAGCAAAACACTTGTTCGCCAAACGCCCGCAGTGCATAGATGCCGAACACTACGACCCAGCGGCCATTGCCGACCTACAAGGCTTACTGACGACTCATCAACACAGCATTGCCGCAGTCATATTAGAACCCATCGTGCAAGGTGCCGGCGGCATGCGTTTTTACAGCCCCGCCTATTTAAAGAAAGCCCGTGAGCTTTGTGATGAATTCGGTGTCTTACTGATTCTAGATGAAATTGCTACCGGTTTTGGCCGAACAGGCAGTCTATTTGCCTACCAACAAGCCGATGTTCGCCCAGACATTCTCTGCGTAGGCAAGGCGCTAACCGGTGGTTATATGAGCTTAGCCGCCACCTTATGTAGCAGCAAAGTCGCCAATGGCATCGGCAGCGGCGAATACCCCACGCTAATGCACGGCCCCACCTTTATGGCTAACCCCTTAGCCTGCGCGGTCGCCAACGCCAGCTTGAAATTACTACTCGATTCACCCTGGCAACAACGCGTGAGCGCGATAGAACAACAACTTCAGCGTGAGCTCGAACCCTGCCGCTCGCTCAGCGCGGTAAAAGATGTCCGCGTTAAAGGCGCTATTGGGGTTATCGAACTGCACCAGCCCATCGACATTCACTGGATGCAACCACGCTTTGTTGAGCTGGGTGTTTGGGTGCGCCCCTTCGCAAACTTAGTGTACGTGATGCCCCCCTATATTATGCCAGCCGAGGATTTATCTACCCTAACCGCCGCCATGCAGAAGGTCGTCGCAGAAACCGGCCAAAAACGATGAACCGCTGTGCTGCAGGCTCGCCCTCCAGCACAGCAAATAAACACTTCCGCTTGCCTATCAAGGTATTGATACGCCACCGCCTACGCTACCTATTCCTTACCCTCATCAGCTCGACGCTATCGTTTGCCGACAACAGCTTCGGTGAGCCGCCATTAATTGGTATCCAAGGTATCGACAACCGCATCACCGTCAATGGCTCCCAAGCCCCCTGGCAAGCCATCGGTAAAATCTACACCGCCGACTTATTCGCTTGCACCGGGGTACTGATCAGCCCAAAACAGGTATTAACCGCGGCCCACTGTATTTGGAACAAACAAAACAACCATCTCATTCCGGCAGAGTATATTAACTTCGAAACGGGGCACCACCGTGAAACATTCCTCGCCACAAGAGCCGTCAAACGAGTCAAGATTTCTGCCCAATACCAGTTTGAACAAGACCAACCAATGAGTCTAAATATTTTAGCGCTAGACTGGGCCATCTTAGAGCTAGCCTCACCGATCAATAATATTCGACCGATTCCGTTGAGTACCTTAAGCGTAAAACAACTCATCGCAACGGGGCAAAACAGCGATATTATTCAAGCGGGGTTTAGTGGTGATAGACGGTACATACTGACCGCCAATAAACGCTGCAAAATAATAAAACAACACCAAAAACTACCTTTAGTCAGACATAACTGCGACGCCACTAAGGGCGACTCAGGCTCCCCCTTGTTAATAAAAAGGAAAGGCCATTTCCAAGTTATCGCCCTACTGATAGGCTCTCAATCGCTATCAGCAGGGCAAGCAACGGGCTTGGCCGTTATCGTCCCACAGACGGCCCGTTAAAAACGAGGCTTATTTGCCAATCAGCGGCGGGTGGCAAATAATCTGCACAATAATCCCCTCAGGGTCATAACAATAAAAACTCTTTGCACCATCGCGATGCTTACGCGGCTGAGTTTTCATTTTCACCTCATGGCTCGACAAAAACTCAAACCAATCATCCACGTCTTGTTCGCTGTTTAAAAAGAAACCGATATGATCGAGTTTTGGCACCCCAGTTTGCTCACCTTTTACCACGTGCAGGGCTAGGTTATCGTTACCCGAGCTCAGGTAAACATTCTCCGCATCTGGCCGCCATTCAACAGCCATCCCCATCAACTCCACATAGAAGTGTTCTGCCGCGACGAGGTCGTTCACATTTAACGCGACATGGCGTAAACCGGTGGTCGGATTAGGCCTTTTCATCCCTCATTCAACTCAATAATTTCATAATCATGGCTAATATCTACCGCCTTGCTCAACATAATGGAAGCCGAACAGTACTTCTCTGCCGACAGGCTTACCGCACGCGCAACCGCCTTATCACTCAAGCCCTTGCCCGTCACAATAAAGTGTACGTGAATTTTGGTAAAAACAGCCGGCACCGCGTCAGCACGCTCGGCTTCAATTTCAGCCACACAATCGGTGACATTCTGCCGCGCTTTATCCAAAATCATTTTCACATCAAACGCGGTACAACCACCCATCCCTGTTAACAACATTTCCATTGGGCGCAAACCTAGGTTTTTGCCGCCATTTTCGGGTGCTCCATCCATAATCACCGCGTGACCACTACCCGATTCACCCAAAAACATCGCACCATCAACCCATTTAATCTTTACCTTCATGTCCCCTGCCCATCAGTTAAAATTTTAGCCGCAAAGAATATCATAAAAAGATCAGCGGTATTTTCAGCCACCGAGTATTTTCAGCAATCTCTGCTACACTTTCGCCATGAGTAAGCTCAAGCCCATCCTCAATTTTTCAGGAATGCCAGACGAAACCTTTGCTCGGTTTATTAATTTCTGCCATCGCCATGAATACGCCAATAAAACCGACATCATTCAGCCCGGCGATGAAGCCGATACGCTGTATTACTTTATCGAAGGCTCAGCTTATGTTCGTGTCGACGAGGTGGATGGTCACGAATTTATTTTGGCCTGCCTAAGCCGTGGTGACTTTATTGGTGAAGCCGGCTTCTTTGAGGCCGAAGCACAACGCGGCAAACGCGATGTTTACGTGCAGACCTGCGCAAAATCGCAGCTCGCTAGAATTAGTTATAAACGCCTCAACAGCTTATTTGAAAATGAACTAAAAACTGACAGCATTGAAATTATCAATGCCTTAGGCCGCCAATTAGCCAAGCGTTTATTGCAAACTAGCCGTAAAGCTGGCCATTTAGCCTTTTTAGACGTCAGCGGCCGAGTCGCCCGCACCTTAATTGATTTAAGCGAGTCCCCCGATGCGATGACTCACCCAGAGGGTATGCAAATCCGCATCACTCGGCAAGATATCGGTCGGATGGTCGGTTGCTCGCGCGAAATGGCGGGCCGTGTATTGAAGTCGATGGTCGAAGATAACCTCATCGAGACGGCCGGCAAGACCATCCTCATCAAGGGCGCTCGTTAAGCGATTAACTCCTTTAGCGCTAACCCCGGATCCTCACAGCGCATAAAAGCCTCGCCAATTAAAAACGTATGAACCTGATGCTCTTTAAGCATTTTTATATCGGCGCTTTTATGCAAACCACTTTCACTCACCACGATAACCCCAGCAGGAATCTTATCTAACAATTGCAGCGTATTTTGCAAAGACGTTTCGAAGGTATGCAGGTTCCGGTTATTAATCCCCACCAAAGATAAATTTAAGCGCAATGCGCGCTTTAACTCGTCGGCATCATGCACCTCAACCAACACATCCATCCCCAAATCAGCCGCCAATTGGTACAGCTCAGCCAAACGCTGGTCATCCAACGCGGCCACGATCAATAAAATACAATCGGCACCCATCGCCCGCGCTTCATACACCTGATAGACGTCGACGATAAAATCTTTCCGAATAACCGGCAAATCACAGGCCGCCCTTGCCTGCTGTAAATACAACTCAGACCCTTGGAAAAAATCCTTATCGGTTAACACCGACAAACACGCTGCGCCACCTGCTTGGTAGCTTTGTGCAATCTCCGCGGGGATAAAGTGTTCACGTAATAAACCCTTACTCGGCGAAGCTTTTTTGACTTCGGCGATCACCGCCGTTTCACCCTTAGCGAGCTTTGCTTCAAGCGCTTTAACAAAACCACGCACCGGCGATGCCGTCGTAATCTGCTGTTTTAAATCAGCAATTGACAATTTAGCTGAACGCTCGGCAATTTCTTGCTGTTTTCTGGCTAAAATCTTTTTTAAAACGTCTGGGGTATTGCTCATATTAGAAACTCTGGGTTTTTTCTGTTAAATCGGTTATTTTTTGCAGCGCTGCACCGGAGTGAATAGTTTGTTGAGCCAGCAACACACCGGCCTTGATACTCTCGCTAACGCCGCTGACGTAAAGCGCGGCACCGGCATTTAACGCCAACATATCGGCTGCTTTTTTAGCCTCCAAGCTAACACCCGCACCCAATGCCGCCTTAATCAAGGCCAGCGATTGTTCGGCGCTATCCACAACCAACCCAGCCAAGCTTTGCCTAGCAATGCCAAATTCTTCTGGGCATAGGCTGTATTCGGTAATCTGCGAATCTTTCAGTTCAGCAATATGGCTGGATGTCGCCAAGCTTATTTCGTCCAAACCATCGTCCGCGTGGATCACCAAGACGTGCTCACTACCTAGACGCTGCAACACCTCCGCAATCGGCCGACAAAGCGCTTTATCAAACACCCCGACAACTTGTGATTTTACCCCTGCCGGATTAGTCATTGGCCCCAACATATTAAAAATAGTCCGCTGCGCGAGCTCTTTGCGTGGGCCTATCGCGTGTTTCATCGCACTATGGTGTGCCGGCGCAAACATAAAACCAATCCCCAGCTCTTGAATACAGACCGCGACCTGTTCTGGGCTGAGGTTTAAATTAATCCCCGCCGCCTCCAACACATCAGCGCTGCCGGTGGAGCTGGAAATCGAACGGTTACCGTGTTTAGCAACAGAGCCCCCCGCCGCCGCCACGATAAAGGCACAAGCGGTAGACACATTAAATAAATTTGAACCATCACCGCCGGTGCCACAGGTATCGACCAAAAAGTCAGCCTGCACCTCAACTGGGGTGGCCAGCTCACGCATCACAATCACCGCGCCTTCAATTTCGTCTAGGCTTTCACCTTTCATCCGTAGCGCGACCAAAAAACCACCAATTTGCGCCGGCGTAGCCTGCCCTTGCATGATTTGCCCCATCACCGCCGTCATCTCCGCGGTGGATAAGTGCTGGCCGTTAATGGCTGCTTCGAGTGCCTGTTTAATATCCATTGTTAAGCCTTGCTTAAAAAGTTTCTGAGTAAATCATGGCCGTGCTCACTCAAGATAGACTCGGGGTGAAACTGCACACCCTCCACGTCTAACTCACGGTGGCGTAAGCCCATAATTTCATCGAGTTGACCATCGTCCGTTTCTGTCCAGGCGGTAATTTCTAGGCAATCGGGCAAAGAGTCTTTTTCCACCACCAAGGAGTGATAACGGGTGGCCTTAAAGGGTTTATTCAAGCCCTTAAACACCCCTAGATCGTTATGGAACATCGCTGACGTTTTACCGTGCATAATTTGTTTCGCGTGAACCACCTTGCCACCGAACACCTCACCAATACTTTGATGCCCCAAACACACCCCTAAAATAGGCAGTTGTCCCGCCAGTGTTTTAATCAATTCCAGCGAAATACCCGCCTCGTTTGGCGTGCGTGGCCCTGGGGAAATAACCAACTTATCCGGTTGCATATCGATCACTTGCTGAACGCTCAACTGGTCATTACGCACCACCTGCACATCAGCTCCCAGCTCGGCAAAGTACTGCACTAGGTTATAGGTGAACGAATCATAGTTATCGATCATTACCAATTTACAAGCAGCCATTAATCTTCACCCTCTGTTAAACCACGTTGCACCATCGCCACCGCTTTAAATATTGCACGACCCTTATTCATCGTTTCAGCCCATTCATTTTCGGCGATCGAGTCGTGTACGATACCCGCCCCCGCTTGAATATTCAGCTGACCGTCTTTAATCACCGCGGTACGAATCGCAATCGCGGTGTCTAAATTCCCAGACCATGACAAATAACCCACCGCGCCCGAATAGATGCCGCGTTTAACCGGCTCTAATTCATCAATAATTTGCATCGCGCGTATTTTTGGCGCACCGCTCACCGTGCCAGCCGGAAAGGTCGCCGCCAACACATCCACCGCATCCAGTTTAGGCAAGAGTTTTCCGGTGACATTGGAGACAATATGCATCACGTGTGAATAACGCTCAATCACCATTTTATCGGTCAATTCGACGCTGCCTGTTTGCGACACACGGCCGGCATCATTACGCCCTAGATCAATCAGCATAAGATGTTCAGCACATTCTTTAGGATCCGCTAACAGTTCTTTTTCTAAGGCGGCATCTTCCTCACGAGTCGCGCCTCGTGGACGAGTGCCGGCGATGGGTCGCACGGTCACTTCATCGTCTTCTAAGCGAGTTAGAATTTCAGGCGAGGAGCCCACCACGTGAGTGTCCTCCAAATTCAGGTGGTACATATAAGGCGAGGGGTTGATACAACGCAGCGCTCGATATAAATCAATCGCAGGCTCGGTGTACGGGATCGTCATTCGCTGAGATAGCACCACCTGCATCACATCGCCTTCGACAATATAGTCTTTTACCGTGTTGACCGCCTGCTGAAACCCTTCTTGGGTAAAGCCCGACACGAAGTCGGCCTCTTTCACCGCACTCGTGGTTCGTTTAGCAAAAGAACTCTTCAGCTGGGTATTTTCTAAGGTCTCCACGATATCTTGCAAACGCTGCATACCTTGCTGATATGCATCCGTTGATCTCGGGTCTACGTGTGTCACGATCATCAGCTGGTTGCTCACATTATCGAATATCAGCACTTCTTCCGAGACCATCAATAAAATATCGGCGGAACCAATGGGATCTGGCTTTTTCTTCTGCGCGCTAGCAGCCGCCACCTTAGGTTCTATATAGTGAATCGTTTCGTAACCAAAATAACCGACCAGGCCACCGCTAAAACGCGGCAAGCCGTCAACTTCCGGGGTGTTAAATTTTGCGGCATAGTCGCGTACCCAGTCCAAGGGACTATCGCTGCTAAGGGTCTGTACTATTTCCCCAGCCGATTGCACGCTAATATTATGACCGTTCACCTTAATAACGTCTTTACACGGCAAGCCGATAATCGAATAACGCCCCCAATTCTCACCGCCTTCGACGGATTCAAATAAGTAGCTATATGCGCTATTGGCCAATTTCATATACGCGCTCAACGGCGTTTCTAAATCGGCAAGAATGGTCTTCATCAGGGGGATTCTGTTATAGCCCTGATCGCTATATTGTTTAAATTGTTCGGGTGTCATCACACTGTCTCTTAATTACTTCATCAATGGTTGTCTTGCCGCTATAAAAATTACCAGCCGAACCGCCATCGCTGCTCCATTAAAATCACCTTTAAAACACCCATCTTAAACCGTATCCCTTACGCTGCGTCGGGCAGCACACATTTAATATCTGAAAATTGACTGATCACTACATCGGCACCGAGTTGATGTACGTCGTCATCACCATGGTAACCGTAATCAACACAAATAGAATAAAAACCCGCCGCTTGAGCCGCCGCAATATCATTCACCGAGTCCCCCACCATAATAGCCTGTTCAGCCGGTAGCTGAAAAAATTCGGCCACCCGCTGCAATGGCATCGGGTGTGGCTTACGCTGCTCGAAGGTATCGCCACAAACCACCATGCTAAACAAGGCATCCAAGCCAAACTGCTGCAATAAGGGCAGGGTGAATTCAGTTGGTTTATTGGTAATACAAGCCAGCTCTATGCCCGCCGCTTGGAGCTCTAATAATGTTTCTTTAACATTATCATACAGCGCGCTATGGGTATTTAAATTGTCTGCATAATGCTTCAAAAACAAGGGATAGGCCTTGGCAAACAGCGCTTCGGCAACCTCGCCATTAACACCCGCCGCTAACGCTCGCTGCACCAACTTTCTCGCACCATTACCGATCCACAAACGAACCTGCGTCTGAGGGTGAGTAGGCAAACCCAACTCTGCTAAGGTCAGCTGCAAGGCCGTTGTCAAATCGGGCACACTGTCGAGTAAGGTGCCATCTAAGTCAAACGCCATCAGCTTTAGCTGGCAGTTTTTGCGTAATTGCTTCAAGCGTGGGCCTGGGCAATTTGCGCACGCATCTCGGCGATGGTTTTCGCGTAATCATTGCTATTAAAAATAGCTGAGCCAGCGACAAACATATCGGCTCCCGCCGCAGAAATCTCCGCAATATTATTAATATTGACCCCACCATCTACTTCTAGACGAATATCATAACCGCTGGCATCAATCCGCTGCCGAACCTGGCGTAATTTGTCCAAGGTCGCCGGAATAAAGCTTTGCCCACCAAAACCGGGGTTGACCGACATCAATAAAATAACGTCCAACTTATCCATCACATAATCTAAATGGCTCAACGGTGTCGCGGGGTTAAAGACTAAACCCGCTTGGCAACCTTGTTCTTTAATCAGCGCCAAGGAGCGATCGATATGCTCAGAGGCTTCAGGATGAAAGGTAATGATGCTGGCACCGGCACTAACAAAATCAGGAATAATCCGATCCACCGGTTTGACCATTAGGTGTACGTCGATGGGTGCGCTCACCCCGTGTTTACGCAGCGCCTCACAGACCATCGGCCCTATCGTTAAATTAGGCACATAATGATTATCCATCACATCGAAGTGGACAACATCTGCGCCCGCGGCGAGCACGTTATCAACCTCTTCACCCAAACGGGCAAAATCGGCCGACAAAATAGACGGGGCTATTAACGGTGTTTTCATGAGTCGCTTATATCTTGAGTAAAAAAAGCAGGGTACCCGAAATCAGGATTTATTTCACCTGAATCATCGCTAAGGCGGTGATTTCCAGTACATTTCTAGGCGATTGAGTAAGCGATGGCTTAAGTTGCTGAGAATCAAGCGCTACGCGCTGGAATAAAATCATTCCAGCTATTTCGCACGTTTAGCTTAAGCGCCTGATGCCAACAAACTTATGCGCCTCGGCCAACTCCATTTCAAAGGTTCCATACACCCCATCATGGGTTAAAAAAGGCTTCACCTTCTCAGCAGAAAATTCTAACCGTCTACCATCCACGGCGATGGTTGAAATGTTTTTAGCCCGCCCCTTATACACCGCCAAAAACGCTTCGGCGGATATCGCCAACTTAAAGATGATTTTTTCTGTCCTCATCGGCTAATTTTATGCGCTTAAAGCAGCTATCGCACTAGATTTATTTTAGCCACTGATGCAACATGAACATTCTGATCACACTCTAGCGCTAATCTTGAAGCTTTTTTCCTTTCCCACGATATTACTTCTGCTCTACTGCAGCACACTGTGCTCGCTCGCTAGCGCCGCCGATATCGCACGCGAGCAACGTCTGGCGGAGAATATTAAAAACAGCATCATCGTCGGTGAGATCGTCACCTTACAAGCCGAAGGCGGCGAGTTTATCAGTCTAATCAATAACGAAGAACCCGATAAACCTCGCGGTAGTGTAATTATTCTGCACGGCATGGGCTCAAACCCTAATGCACCGCAAGTCATCCACCCTTTACGGAGCCAATTGGCTAAGCTCGGCTGGGTCACCGCGGCCATTCAATTACCGGTGTTAGCCGCCGACGCGAGTATCAATGAGTATCTAGAGCTAATTAAGCCCAGTGCGGCTCGAGTTCAAGCCAGCCTAGACTACATGCGGGAGAACTTCAAAAATCGCCCCTGTGTATTAATTGCGCACAGCTTGGGCGCCATGGTGGCGGTCAATTTTTTCGCTCAACAAAAAAAACTCGCCTGTGACGCGCTGGTGTTAATCAGCCTACCGACCTTACCGACTGAACTCGCAGAGGCTCAGTCACTCGATTTATTAGCTAAAATAAAAATCCCTACCCTGGATGTTTTTGGCAGCCAAGACCTCGTTAGCGTGACGGGCATGGCAACCACAAGAAAACTAAGCCTGATAAAAAACAATCCATTAAACCGTCAAATCGAAATCTCCGGAGCTGACCACGGCTTTAATGGCCTAGGCGACAGCCTTGTTCATTCTATCCACGGCTGGCTCATTCACACCTTTAAACCACCTGAGGAATAATATGCTCCCACTCGCCATTAGCCTACACCTACTTTCCGCCGTCATCTGGGTCGGCGGAATGTTTTTTGCCTATTGTATTTTACGCCCAATAGCCGGCAGCCAGTTGGAAGCCCCGCAACGGCTGAGCCTGTGGGCCGAGGTGTTTGCTAAATTCTTCCCCTGGGTTTGGGCCGCGCTGATTTTACTACTCGGCACCGGCTTATGGCTGATCAAACACAAATTTGGCGGCATGCAACACGTCGGCGTACACATCCATATCATGCTGACTATTTGGTTATTGATGACGCTTATTTTCATGCATATATTTTTCGCGCCTAAACGACGACTGAGCCGCGCCGTCAGTGAACAAGACTGGTCAACGGCTGGTCAGGCACTCGCGCAAATAAGAAAATTGCTCGCCATTAATCTCAGCCTAGGCATTATCGTTATCATTATTGCCACCGCCGGCCGCTACCTTCTCACTTAACACTCAACGTTTATTCATGTCCAACTCAGTAAAACAATGCACTATCGATAAGAGCCTCGTCACCAACCTGCTGGCCATCGGCATCATCGTCCTTAGCTTTTATGTCCCGCAATACGCCGATAACATCCAAGCCGTCGGCGTTTTTGCCTTATCCGGCGCGGTCACCAACTGGATCGCGATTCATATGTTATTTGAACGCGTCCCCCTCTTATATGGCTCAGGGGTTATTCCTGCTCATTTCGAGGAATTTAAGCGCGGCATCCGTGAGCTGATCATGACCCAGTTCTTCACCCAAGAAAATATCGAGCGTTTCTTACAACGCGAAGAAGATTCGGCGCAAAAACTATTTAATGTCGAGCCACTATTAGACCGCCTCGATTATGACAAGCTATTCCAAGGCTTATTAGACGCCATATCTGAGTCATCTTTTGGCAGCATGTTAGCCATGGTTGGCGGCACCGATGCCTTATTGCCATTAAAAGAACCGTTCTGCGAAAAAATTCGGCAAACTCTCAGTGAAATGACCGAGAGCAGCGCCTTTAACGAAGCCCTGCACGAAGGCATTAATTCACAGAAAATCAGCGGCGACCTCGTCTCTGATATCGAGGCGATCGTCTCTAAACGCTTAGATGAACTAAGTCCCGAGATGGTTAAACAAATCATTCAACGCATGATCAAAGCCCACCTAGGCTGGCTGGTGGTTTGGGGCGGGGTGTTTGGCGGTCTGATAGGCCTCGCATTTAGCCT
>Ga0209826_1002295_pt1 | contig 12682 bp, 12 predicted proteins | sample GOMGulsemesocosm_5_FD_184637 | JGI IMG/M metagenome (GOLD analysis project Ga0209826, IMG submission 184637) | Methane-oxidizing microbial communities from mesocosms in the Gulf of Mexico - GOM15C Gulf of Mexico (SPAdes) (version 2) | ecosystem: Environmental > Aquatic > Marine > Cold seeps... | reverse complement strand
CAAACATCAGTGCTAAATGGGTCGGGATAAACACCATGAATATGCCTTACATCGACTAATTTAAGTATGGGTTTCCAAATTTTATTATTTAAACTCGCCTTCCATACATGAACTGCACTACGCTCAGAATTACCTCTATATTCACCATAAATAATATCGTTGTTATGCCTTACAAATGATAACGGGCGGTTACCCTGAATATTATCACGCTGTATGACCTTCTTCGACTGTAAATCTAGCCAAATAATTTCTTTGTTAAAAACACAAATAGCATTATTAGTATCTATTTTAATGAAGTGATGAATGTCTAGCCGTAATAAACGAGCTAATAATGCTATTTTAAATAAAAATCTAAGCCTAAAAGAACAAGGTATGGAATAGAACTTACTCCAAGTAATTCCTTGATCTAAACTTTTAAAAATATGCCTGCCTTTACTAGCCCATTGCTCTTGGTTATCCAGATATAAAAATCGTCCTTTATCCATTAAGACCTCTTCTGGCTAAAATAACGAAAGGTCATATATATAGGAGTTAATATCACAATAGCACCATGGCTGAAAAGAACACTAAACTTATCTGCTAGAGAAAGTTTACTTATTGCATCCGAGCTTTTGTAATTACCAATTTCAAAAGCGTCTTTACAACTTAGCTCTGTTAATGCTATTTCTTTATCGATCAACTGTGTTTTCCACTTATCTGCATTATTAGCCAGTAATGGTCCAAAGGTTTCCTTCTTCCAACTTTCTTCAGATTTACTCACTAATTTTTTAGCCTGTTTACCAAAATCCAATAAACTTTTTTCATAGGTTAATTCTAGCTTATTACATAAGGATTCAAGCTGCATTTCAGGATCTTTTATAAGATCTTCATACACTATTTCAATATATCGTTTTCCGAATAACTTTGAACCTAAGTGACGCGCTATTTTTAATTGCACTCTATTTGCAAAAGCATAAAACATGGTACTACGCCCTGCAGACCACTCTGCTTTTTTCTTTGAACTCAGTACATCACGAGGGTCTCTAACAATATTTATAACATATGCCTCTGGAAAATTATGATGAACTGTTGGTAAATATTCAATTAGTCTCGGATCTTTATCGCCAAAGCGCTTTTTACCACTAGCCGCCATGCCAAGTTGTTGCAAGGACATATAATATTCAAAATCGACTTTGCTAACGTTATTATCGTTTATTTTAGGCATTTCAAAGTTCATACGTGAAAACACCTCGTCATCTTCAATCACTTTTTTAGTAGTAGAAAAACCTGACTTACCAATATGCTTTTGTAGCTTATTTTTTGCAATATACCTACGAACAAAAGCAGTCTCTGGTAAAAAAGATAGCGCGGAGTGACTTGCCAACATACTTTGTAATAAAGATGTACCAGAGCGACCAACACCAACAACAAAAATAGGGGGCATAATTTATGAAACTAATATTATTAGAACGCGCTATTTAAAGGTGACATATTCATTTATATCAATATCACTTTTAATTATTTTAGCGGGGTTGCCTGCAACAATACTATTAGCAGGAATATCTTTGACAACTACACTATTTGAGCCAATGATTACATTATCTCCTATAGTTATATCACCTAAAATTACACATCCTGCTCCTATTCTTACTCTATTACCTAAAGTCGGCAGCTTTCCTAGCTCTTTTTTAGATGAACCACCAATGGTTACGTTATTGCTTATAATACAGCAATCACCTATTACCGCTTTTTCATGAATAACGACACCAAGACCACCTTTCCCTAAGGTGCAGTTTCTGCCTATTTTTGTACTTGCTGGTAGCCACACACTAAATACAATTCTATTAAAATATGTAATCGTCATTGGCAACAATGGAATGTTTTTCATGTGCAAGAAATGAGATATTCGATATATAAACATTAGGAAATCACTCATTGTATAGTAAGTTCTAATTTTTCATTTATCATGTCTTTTTCGCTATGTAGTATGATGAATTTCTGTAGAGCTATCACTAAAGCGCTTAAATCATTTGGAGGTATTACACGGCTGCCTTTAACCATGTTTGCGTCGAGTGCAAGCTCACCTACATTAGTAACTAATAGCGGGATATTATAGGCAACACCTAGCATGGATACCCCTGATGCAGTTGCTGAAATGTATGGGCAGACCATAACATCTGTATCTGCAATATATTGGTGAAATAATTCTGAGGGTACGTAATCATTATCCAAAACCACATTGGTGTACTTTTGCAGCTTGTTAACAAGCTTCAAACAGATGGTGCCTCTTCCGACAATATATAATTCGAAGTATTGGTCATACTCACCTCGCTCACAAAGAGCTATCATTGCTTCCAAAAGACTCACAAGCCCTTTATAAGGCTCTATACGTCCAGCAAAAAGAAATCGAATTTTTGATGTTTTTTTTCTTTTTCTATAAGTTAGAGTTTTTGGCAAAGGATGTGTAATATATTCAATTTTAGCAATATTCTCCCATAACGACCCTCGCACAAGATTTTTTCCATGTATATGTATGTACACGGCTCCCTTCTGCGCAATCATTCGCAAAAGCCTTTGATTACATTGAAAAATAACTTTGGATAATTTAGATTTAAAACTTCCTTCGTGAGGGATGGGGTCATGAATTGTAATTCTAATTTTTCCTAAAAAAAACTTACTTATTAGGTAAACATATAAAGAACTGAAGACAAAAGAGTCCAATATCCAAATTTCTGTAACATTCTGCTTTGTAATGTTCGAGCAAAGTGCCTTTACTTCCTTAATTATCTTTTTGAAATTTAGAAATATGTACCCTGGATATTTTTGATAGCCAATTTCATCAATATAACTGTCAAACGAGATTATATTTTCACTTGGAGCTAAAATGGAACGTGGCAAGATAGGAATATATCCTCTACGTTCTTTTCCTAATTGGTTCTCCCAACATTTAAAATACTGATACATCCCGCTGTTTGCATCAGTTGTACCAAGCATTAAAAGCCCAATCACAAACTTCCCCTTAAATCATTTATTGGTTTTCTACACATAAAACCTAACATAAAATGGAAAATAGCATATTCTGGTATACGACTTATATATGAGATAATCATAGGCAGATCATATGTTAACCCCATCACTAAGAAAAATAAAATTACTGGTTTATATTTTTTACTACAAGCGCCAAATACTTCAATAAAATAAAGGCAAAAAAGAATACATCCAACAAGCCCTGAAGTCACCAAAATCTGTAAATAGAGGTTATGAGCAGTTGTCAACTTATCTCCCCCGTTCACTATGTACTCATTGGGATATAAACCGCTCCCAAATAAATAATTCTCTTCTTTTATGTAGAGTTCAATAGCTTGTATCCATGCGTCATCCCTTCCTGATAGCCCCAAGGATAGAATTCTAACTGATTCAAAATCAAAGTCTATTGTGATGAACGTTAAAATTAAACATGTGAAAATAATTGTAGCAAATACCATTATTTTTTTGAGTGACAATACATAAAAGATATTAGCTAATAAAATAACCAATCCAAATACTAACTGTGACCTACTACCAGATAGAAACATGAGAATAATTATTATTATTGTTAAAGATATTTTTATAATATTTTTTATGGATTTTGAATCTAATAAAAAGAATAAAAAAAGAGGTAGGAGCAAAGATGCAGCAAAAGGCCTTCTCACTATAAAATATTCGGCTGTTAAAATGGTATAAATACCGAAGACTAGACCACAGATGATAATGAAGAAATAACCATTCGAGAATAGATTAACTTGAGATAATTCATAATGTCGACCTGCATAATATGCAAATACAGAAATAATCAAACACAAAAAATAGGATGCATAAAATGAAATGGTAAAATCACTAATCTTCCCAGAATTAAACATTACAGTTGTAATTAAACAATATAATTGAAATATTAAAATAGCTACTAATACATTGTCATATTTAAGCTTTTCTTGAAAAAATAAAAATATTAGCGATAAAGAGATGAATATGACACCGAGATATTTCAAAAAATGATATTGGACTGCCCGCTCGCGATCCAAGTCATAAACAAATGGGTTGGCTAGCAAATACAAAAAAAACAATACTAACGCTAGTTTTAAAAGAAGCGCTGAAATATGTGATATATTGATCATCTAGTTATATAGTCTCAATAAAGAGTATCTAATTCCTAACTTTAATTCTGATAAGGTTTTAACTATTCCCGTTCTTACTTTAAACTTAGAGCGATTGCTAATGCAGTTTAGTTCAGGAAGGTAATCGATAGGAATATTTTTGGCTCTTATTATATTGGCCATAGAGACATCTTCACCTCTTCCCCAAGGTATATCAGAAACGATCTCAAAAGGATTAAAATTGAATAAAGCTGTATTAAAAATGAAAATCCCACCATCAATATAACATTCATAATTTATATTGAGCAGCTTAAGGTAATCATTGCCAATACGGGAAGCAAATTTGGGCATAGATTTACCTACTGATGTTAATTTTAGACTTCTTTTAAAAATCAGATCGAGATAAGGTAGGCCGTCTAGCAATTTTATGTTCGGGGTAGAAAAAGCGATAGCAACTTTATCAATTTTTGAAAAAAAATTGTTAGTAAACAAAATTCTTGTGTGGCATATAATTAATTTACTGTAGGTCGCTTCAAACCAAATTTTTGATTTTTTTTCTGCTATGTATACTGTTTCATCCCTGTAACAATTATGGATTATTACTCTTAAGTTTAGATAAAGTGTTTCGCCTAAATTCACAATCACTTGATAACTTTCATCCTTGCAAGACATACAAACGACGATCTCAACTGGGTATAAAATACCTTCTAGTTGTGTAGATATATTTGTTAATTGGCTTTTTAACGATTCAATTTCTGCCGCATCATTGCTAGCTACAATTCCTAAGGTAACGCCATTTTCAAATTTGTCATTTTTGGTTGAGGTGAAAATGACTTTATTTTTCTGAACTCTTGGTTTTAATTCACTTCCATACACAGCTTTAACTAGACTAATAATTTGCCATATTCTTAAATTATTAATTCCAAACCCATATCCTTTTAATTCGACACCAACAAAAATCAAATCACCATCTAATTCCAATCTAAATAGCCCCCAATGAACACATGTATTTAGCAAACCATTTTCAATTTTTGATATATCAATTGTTATATGTGTATAGCTACGTTCTAAAAATCTTAATTTTTTTACTGTTTGATAACTGTTAACAAGCAACTGATACACACGTGTCCACCTTAATTAATTTAACAAATGCAATATAACTAACTATTGCAAACAACATATATACAAGGGAATAAATTAAAAACACAAAAGATAAACTAAATTTGGACGAACCAACTAAAAAAATAGCAGTTATTATTAAAGAAAACAATAAGCTTATATTTTTCATTATATTTAAGCCTTTTTTAGTAACTGCAGAAAATGTTCCTGCAACATGTAGAATCGCATTTGAAAAAACAAGTATTGCTACAGCGTAAATCATTTGATCTGGGATATTATAATTAGCTATCCATATAGGTAAAATCAAATCGTAGAAATATAAAAATACAATTAGACCCGTTATTGCACAAAAGAGAGTTTTGTTTCTGGTACTTATAAATACATCAGCTGCTGCGCGGTATTTTTTTTGGTGATAAAGCTCAGTAAACTGGTGAACATAAGAATCACCGAATATTCTTATCATCATAGCCATAATTAAATATAAACGCATCGCTATACCAAATATAACTATATCTTTTTCATCATAGAAAAAAGGTAAAATCAAATAGCCTACATTATAAATTGTCACTTCTGCCAAGCTAAAAATCGCACTCATTTTTATAAGTTGTCTTAGTTGGGAACTACCTTCTTCATTATCATTTGTAGCTTTTCGATGATGATACAGGTGCCAAAGGACCATTAATAGAATAGGTAGAGACAAAAATAAATTTATGATGGATGCTTCTGTAAGAGACATATATAATATTAAAAGACAAAATATTAATCCTAAAAATCTTCTGTATATATCCCAATATGCAACATAAATATATTGATCAATAGCATTAAGGATAGGCTTATAAAAAGAAAATATGATGGCTATCAAGACAATAATAGAATAAAAATACCCCCAAATAGAACTTTTTTCCAAGTATAAACCAGAATAGTACTTTGCGACTAAGAAACAAAAAAAAGCAATAACAACATACAAGACAATATAAAAAGAAGACGCTCTTTTCAGCTTTTCTTGGTACCTTTTTCCTTTTATGAAAGCTGCCCGAATATCTAAGTAAAAAGCGCGACTTACACCTGAATCCAACACAGTCACAAAAGCTGTGACACCAAGGAAAGTAGAAATAAAGGCATATTCTCCTACACTTAAGTATCTTGAGAATATTCCGGGTTGGAGAACTCCTGATATAAGGGTAACAGCGATACCTATAACCTTTAAGAGAAGAAGTTTTTTTACTTTCATTTATTTTAGCACTAACGCTTCGTATTCGAGAGGCGTTCCACAAAATATTACATTTTCTTTACTGATTTCGTTAAATTTAATTTTTTTTATTTTTGAAATGAGATAATTATACATTGGGGCAATATAGTATTCACCATTTACAAGCTCATGGTCGGGCATAGTTAAATACTCTTCAAAACAATCGAAAAAGTCTGAAACTCTAGACCAATAATACAGCCCAGTACAACATTGCTCTGATAATCTTTGTTTTTCGACAACTTTAGTCACATTGCTGCCAATATAACTAATTGTTGACCAATTGCTCCCCTCACCATTAAACGTTTCTAAGTATCCATCAACTTCACTTATCCATTCAGGGTATTCAAATGCAGGGCGGAAAGTGTCAATATTAAAAATAGTTAGGGAACCTTCAGTTTCTTTCATTTTTTTAAGACCTAGATAAACCGTTTCGGCCTGTCCTTTAGTAGAACCGGCCAAACCTATAATTTCATAATTTTCAATACCTTGCGCTTGAATAGTTCGCTCTATAAACGTTCTATTTACTTGATCTTCTTGCAATATGAATATGAACTTTTCTTTATTAAAATAATTTGAAAATCCTTCAATCACCTTATCAAAAACAGTAGCTCCTTCTATTGTTAACATATATTTTGGCTTACTATAACCTGCCTTTGAAAACCTACTTGATAAACCTGCCATTGGAAAAACGATCATTTCATACTCTTTAAAATATCAGTCATGCGATACACATTTAGTATCATTGCTAATTGTCTTGTTGGTTTGTCTGCATGCAAAGGTAGCATAGAGAGAAATAAATGAATGCATTCTGCATATAAAGATTGTAGTTGCCTCGTAGCAATAGAATTAACCTTTAAGTATTCATTTTGAATTTCATGTAAATTACTTTGCTCATAAAATTTAATTTTACAATCTTGTTTGTTTGAAGTTATTTCAAAGCGGCCCGCGATAATAAAATCATACAAACCAAAAACACTATGAAAGAACTTACTATAGTCATACGAAGAATAACCACTCAAAGGGTGCTCTCCCATTCCATAACCTCTTGGGTCTATGACTTTTATTATCTGCGCTCTACTATCGTAGAGTATATTTGAAAAACAAAAGTCTCCATGGCAAATTGTTATATCGTCTTTATCTAATAAATACTTATTTGCAATTTCAATAACTGCACAAAAATCAAACTTCAGATCGTTTAAGATGATTTTTGAAGGATTTACCTGCCCAAGTTGGCTACAGAACTCACTTAGCCGAGCGTTAGTTTTACTTTTAATAAATTCTGTATAACTACCATTTTCAGCTGAATATTTATGACTATGCATAGACAGTAAAAACTCATTACAACATTTGAAAATCAACGACCATACCCTAGGTGGCAAATCACCAAATATAACTAAATCATTTAGCGGCATACAATGAATATATTCAATTTTATATTCTGCTTCCGATTCATATTCTGAAAAATCAATTACTTTCGGAGTGAATAACGTCAATTCTTGTGGAATATTTGACAGCCAATTAAATTCAGCCCTCATTTTATTTATATCTGTACTTTTCTTCGTTACTACATGTTTCGAAATTTCGATGTTATTAAAAGACCGCTGTGTAGTATAAGAGCATCGTGCTTGGAAGTAACTATTTGTATGGCCTACATCAATCCAAGATTCTGATTTTACATATTCGACATTATTTTCTTTAGCGTATTGAGTTAACGCAGATATGAAATCACACCTGTTAGACACTAAAGATTTAACTAGCCCATAAGGCGACTTAAACCTAAACATTCCAGCTAACACCAACTTATTTTCGTCAACTATACCATTTTTCATTAAATCACAAGTAGCTGTCTTTAATTCTGCTCTAGAATAGTAACCATGATTTTTAGCAATAACAAAGTAGTTTTCGTTGATCGTCGGTGGGTCCAAGATCAAGGTATCTCCGTGTAATAGGATCAGATCTGAGATCATAGTTCCAGTTTGATTCATACTGAATAATATTGACTCTCCTAAAGTCATTTCTTCTGGAACATATACTAATTTCACATTACTTTTGTTTAATATTTTATTGTCCCATGCAGAGATTTCATAACTTGCCGGAATAGATAGATAAATATCGTGACTATTGAACATAGTTAGATGTCTAAGTTGCTCAATATATAGCCGATTATTACCAATAGGTAGGAACGCAGGAGGTACTAAGCCTACCTCGCTAACAAGATCTTGATTAATATATGCACCAGAAGTTATTAGGATCATACTTTTTCCAACTCGAGTAAAGAAGTTAATTCGTCAAATGATTTACTAATGAATTCAGAAGGCCTAATAGCACGATCATCAACATAAAAACCTTCATTACCACACCAGGGTTTACCCACAATGATTTCATCATAAGGTACATTGTGTTCATCTAACCAATTTATTATGGTAGGTAATGTATAGATATTTATTTTACCGATGTTTCCTTCGTGTGTTCTCATATTTCTAGCCGTAAATATGACTATGGAAAATCCCATAGCTTTGTATTCAACTAACTTTGCAACAACATCTTGGTTTACAGGTTTGTCTTTATAGGATGCCTCACTTTCTCTCGTTATAGTATTATCTAAATCAACGATTAATTTTTTCATGGGTTTCATATGATCCTATTTTTAATGGTTTTACAAACTAAAACAATATGGTTATGTAGGAAACCTATTGTTTTTATCTAGTAAAGAAGACAATGCAAAATTCATCTCAACCCCTCTAATTCTTGTAGTGTATCTTTATTTATAACGGGTTTATAATCACCTGAATCAAAATATACCCATTGACCATGGAAAGAATAAAAACGATTATCTAAGAAACCATCTTTTCTAATGACTCTTTGTTGCCCGACCACAACGCAATTGTCAGGAACGTCCCTAAAAACAACTGCATTAGCCCCTATACGAACGTTATTACCAATTATGATCCCGCCAATTATTTTAGCGCCAGCACCGATGTAAACATTGTCCCCAAGGCTTGGTGCTCCCATATTTTTAGAACCAACAATGAGAACCGAACCTATTGTAACCTGTTGAAATATTACATATCTATTGCCTACTTTAGCGCCCCCTGAAACGAAAATCCCTTTCATACCATGTGGGAAGCAAGGCTCTGACTTGAAGGATGAATTCCATGCAATAGAACTATTATTTTCATATTGATAATAACCATAAATAGTCTGCGATATTTTACTGATTAGACTATATTTTGATGAACAGTTTTTTTAATGTCCATACGCTGCCAAAGACTTTCACAAACACTCGAGCTAACATAGGCTCTTCTCTGATTTAACTTTGATGATTTTTATCCTTAAATTAACGAGTATTAATTTCATAAAAATTTATTTTATTTTACTACCTGTTATCGCTTAATAAAATTCCTTTAGTATCTATCACCCTGACCCCTTTTCTCGGTTGAAGTTTTTCAAATTCTTTATGGTCGACTAAAACCACTATAACGTCAGCTTTTAACATGGATTTATTGAAAGACACAAGGTCAATATTTGACGTAATTGTATCTGGTAAAATAGATATATTAGGTTCTACAACCAATGTCGTGCCTAAATTTTTTCCCGCTATAGCTATAGCTATATTTAGAGCTGGACTTTGTCTGAGGTCGTCAATATTTGCTTTAAACGCTAAGCCCAAACAAGCGATAGTTACATCTTCAGCTGTTTTTTCTGGATTCGCTTGTAAAAAATTAGCAATTGCTATTTTAACTTTATCAATTACCCATTGAGGTTTTTGATCGTTCACTTTACGCGCAGTATGAATCAACTGAGCTTGCTCTGGTGTTTTGGATACAATAAACCAGGGGTCAACCGCTATGCAATGCCCTCCAACTCCTGGGCCTGGTTGCAATATATTGATTCGTGGATGCCTGTTCGCTAACGAAATAAGCTCCCATACATTAATATCTAACTTATCACAGATAATTGACAGTTCATTTGCAAATGCAATTTGAACATCTCGACAACTATTTTCTGTTAACTTTGCCATTTCGGCAGTACGTGCGTTAGTGATAACACAGTCACCTTGAACAAAGGTTTTATAGAGCGCTACCGACTGCTGAGAACATTTAGCCGTTAAACCACCTATTACTCGGTCATTTTCCACCAACTCTCTTACCACATGGCCGGGTAAAACACGTTCGGGGCAGTGCGCGATTCGAATATCCGAGTTTTCACCATCCGTTTTAGGGAACGTTAGATCGGCCCTAACCTCTGCTAACCACTCTGCCATTTGTTCTGTCGCACCCACGGGTGAGGTTGACTCTAGAATAACTAAATCCCCTTTTTTAAGTACAACCGCAATAGATTTGGCAGCGGCTTGAATATATTTTAAATCTGGTTGAGGGATATCACCCTTCTTATCAGTTGGTGAAAAAGGTGTTGGTACAGCAATTAAAAATGCATCTGCAGGCTCAGGTGTTAAAACTGCCTTTAGCTTTCCATCATTAACTGCTTTTTGAACGATAGCATCTAGCTCAGGTTCTACGATATGTATCTTGCCGCGATTAATTGTATCGACTGTATCTTGATTTACGTCGACCCCGATAACCTGTTTACCGTATGCGGCAAACATTGCTGCTGTTGGCAGGCCGATATAACCAAGGCCTATTACTGATATTGTTTTAAATGACATTTATTTTTCTTCTTTGGCATTTATTTTGCGAGCACGTCACATATTTGTTGGCACGCTTGACCATCACCATATGGGTTATGAGCAAAACTCATTTTTTCATATGCTTCTTTAACGTCCATTAACTCATTTATTGCAGAGGTTATGACCGCTACATTTGTACCTACTAGCTTAACCGTACCTGCGCCTACCGCTTCTGGTCGCTCAGTTGTATCTCGCATAACTAACACTGGCTTACCTAAGCTTGGCGCCTCTTCTTGAATGCCACCAGAGTCGGTTAAAATAATGTGCGTTCTATTCATTAGGTAGATAAATTGTAAGTATTGCTGTGGTTCTATAAGGAAAACATTATCTATATTTTTTAATATACGGTTTACCGGCTCACGTACATTTGGATTTAAATGTATGGGGTATAGCACTTGCGCATCTGGATAGCGTTTAGCTGTGATGGCTAAAGCCTCACAGATACGTTCAAATCCACCACCGAAACTTTCACGTCTATGCCCCGTAACCAATATCAGTTTTTTACTTTCATCTAGCATTGGAAACTGGGTAGACAGCTCATCATTTAAAGCATTATTTTTATCAATTTTATCTTTAATAAAAAATAATGCATCAATTACCGTATTACCTGTTACATGAATATCACTCTCGGAACAGTTCTCCATGAGTAAGTTCTGTTTGGATGTTTCTGTCGGCGCAAAATGAAATTTCGTTAAGGCGCCCGTTAATTTGCGGTTACCCTCTTCCGGCCATGGCGAGTAAGGATTACCTGTACGGAGCCCTGCTTCAACATGCCCTACGGATATTTGTTCATAATAAGCGGCTAGACTTGCCGCAAAAGTTGTTGCCGTATCTCCATGTACTAACACCACATCAGGCTCGAACTCTTGCAGTACTGGCTTTAACTCTAAAATAATACGAGCTGTCACTTCATTAAGTGTTTGCCCTGCTTTCATTATGTTGAGATCGTAGTCTGGCTTAATTTCGAAAAGCTCTAATACCTGATCAAGCATTTCTCGATGCTGTGCTGTTACACAAACCTTAGACTCAAACCGTACATCAGCACTCAACTCATGCACTAATGGCGCCATCTTTATTGCCTCAGGACGCGTGCCAAAAACTAGAAGAACTTTTTTCACAATAAAACCAATTCCATTTATTTAATCAATTAATCAAGGGGTCAGCCAGTTTGATACGTACCTAAATGTATCAAACGACATACACTATGTGACTGTTTACATCTTCCTATACCCACACGGTTGTCATTCTACTACACACCCCTCAACAACACCCATAAAATACAAATTCACTTACAACAGCGTCAGGTCCCGAATTGCGAGCCAAAAGCAAGAGTGCTTGGGGCGTTAAATAGTGTCACCGGCCTAATTCGTTGATGTGTTTTTTTTTCAGATGTTCTTAACAGAGTAATAGATGCGTCTGTATTTGACAAATATAGACATACTGGAGAGATAACCCAACCCTCTCCCGCTGAAAAGGGCTGTTGATTGGTCATTGCTAACCCACGAAATCATGAGG
>Ga0209826_1002292_pt1 | contig 12689 bp, 7 predicted proteins | sample GOMGulsemesocosm_5_FD_184637 | JGI IMG/M metagenome (GOLD analysis project Ga0209826, IMG submission 184637) | Methane-oxidizing microbial communities from mesocosms in the Gulf of Mexico - GOM15C Gulf of Mexico (SPAdes) (version 2) | ecosystem: Environmental > Aquatic > Marine > Cold seeps... | reverse complement strand
ATTTGTATCGGCACATTGGCACTGGATGGCTATGATATTTTATCCATCGCGTTTGCTGCCCCGGGTATTACACAAGAGTGGGGGCTTTCGAAATCTGTCCTTGGCATTGTGTTGTCGATTGAATTAGCTGGTATGGCCGGGGGCGCGATTTTATTTGGGTCAATTGCCGATAGTCATGGCCGGCGTTTTACCATGTTGTCAGGACTCACTATTGTTACTCTTGGTATGTTCGTTGCGGGTCTTGCGCCAAATGTCTACATACTAGGTGCGGCTCGTTTGGTTACTGGTTTAGGGATAGGCGGTATTATGGCAACCGCTACGGCGACATGTTCGGAGTTTTGTAATAATAAAAACCGAATTATGTCGGTCTCACTTGTTGCGGGTGGTTTTCCACTTGGTATTTATCTTGGTGCAACCTTTCTAGCCCCTTTACTTAAACAATATGACTGGCGTATTGCCTTTTATCTGGGTACATTTTTGAGCTTTTTGTTCATCCCTCTTGTTTACTTTTATGTACCAGAAACGATTTCATTTCTAAATCGTAAGCGCCCTAAAGGGGCTTTAGAGCAGATACAAAAAATCATGCACCGCTTAGGGCATGCAGCACCTGATTCCTTACCAACAGCGGCCGAGCAAGAAGTGGAAGTCGTTGGGATGAAAAGTCTGTTTAGTCCAAACTTACGGTTTATTACTTTCCTATTATGTTTTGCGTATTTCGGAAATATAATGACGTACTATTTCTTCGTAAAGTGGCTGCCTACGGCTATTACGGATTTAGGTTACACCGTCTCTCAAGCGACTGAAATTCTAGGTATTGTCAGTTTAGGCGGTATCCTGGGGTCTATAGGAATAAGTTTATGTGCTCGATTTATGCCGATTAGATCTCTGATGTTCGCAAGTCTTATACTGACAGCAATAGGCGTCGCTCTATTCCCACACTTTACGGACAGTATGGTCAATATGCAATTGGTGGGGTTCTTTGCAGGCACCTTTGTCATGGCTGCTGTTTCGGGTTTTTTTGGGCTATTTGCAAGCAGTTTTCCTTCTTCTGTTTTAGGCTCAGGTTCGGGCATGGTGCTTGGTGTTGGTCGTGGTGGCGCTGTTATTGGCCCGATGATTCCTGGTTTTTTATTCGCAGCTGGCTTAGCCTTTGAAAACGTAGCTATTATTATGGCGTTAGGTTCTTTTTTGGCGGGTGTGGCCGTTATCTTTCTGCACAAAAAAGCTAATTAGGTCAAAAAGGGCCGTTATGTTTGAAACCGTAAACCAAAGGGCTTAATGACGAATCTGTTTTGTTATTTTTTGATGTGGCCCAACCGGAGCAATATTAAAAACCTCTGAATCTATTTGATAATCAGCTTTCCGGTAAAAGCCCACCGCATCTGATTTAGCATTGGCCCAAATATAATTGGCATTGTTATTTGCAGCATGTTTTTCTGCGGCCGAGAGGAGTTGGATACCTAAACCTTTGCCGCGTTCTTCGGCTATGACGGCCATAGCTCTTAGTTGGAAACCTTTTTTATTGCTGATGCTTGGGTTTGAACGTTGGAATATGGAAAGAATGCCTACGATAATCCCAGCTTTAATAGCGGCAAAGTGAAGGGTGCTTCTATCATCGTCGCCTTCAAATATACAGGCGTTTATATCAGAATTAGGCAGCAATATTTGCTGCCTTAATATGAGAGTGTCAGCAGATTTAATTTGTTTTATAAGCACTGCTGGTAGTTATGCTGATGTCTCTTTATGGAAGCTCTACAACAGGTGTTGCTGTCCAGCCGTCACTTTTATGTTCAGCAACGACCGTTGTATAAACACCACCGCGAACATTAAATTCAGCTGTTAAGCGCATAAAACGGGGTTTACACACTTTTACGAGATGGTCGAGTATTTCATTAGTAACGGCTTCATGGAATGCGCCTTTATCACGGAATGACCATATATATAGTTTGTAAGCTTTTAACTCGATACACGTTTGATCAGGGATATATTCAATATCAATCGTGGCGAAATCGGGCTGGCCTGTTTTTGGGCAAAGGCAGGTGAATTCAGGTGTACTGATGCGGATAGTGTAATCACGATCGGTATTTGGGTTTGGGAATGTTTCTAAATCTTGGCTTGGTTGTGTGCTCATAATGGCTGTGTTTTATTGAGAATTATGCAATTTTACAGTGTTTTTAAGATACTCGGCAATTATATAAAGCTTGGTGCTACTTTATGGCTGGGCAACTATCCTGTATCGTTCCTCGATGCGTTTGGAAAAAATAAAACTATCTGGCTTTAAGTCATTTGTAGACTCTACAACAATCAGTTTCCCTGGGAACATGGTGGGTGTTGTGGGGCCAAACGGTTGTGGTAAATCTAATGTGATTGATGCGGTACGTTGGGTGATGGGGGAGAGTTCTGCCAAGCATTTACGTGGTGATTTAATGGCCGATGTGGTCTTTAATGGCTCAACATCGCGTAAGCCCGTAGGCCAAGCATTTGTGGAGTTAACCTTTGATAATTCAGACGGAAAACTAGGTGGTGAATATGCAAGCTACCAGCAAATTGCGCTAAAACGCCAAATTAATCGAGAAGGGCAATCAGGCTATTTTTTAAATGGTACGCGTTGCCGAAAGAAAGATATTACCGATTTATTTTTAGGAACAGGGCTAGGCTCAAGAAGTTATGCGATTATTGAACAGGGCACTATTTCTCGTTTAATTGAAGCAAAGCCAGATGAGCTACGGGTTTTTCTTGAAGAGGCGGCAGGGATTTCAAAATACAAGGAGCGTCGCCGAGAAACTCAAAACCGTATTCGTCGTACACGTGACAATTTAGAGCGGGTGAGTGATCTTTGTGATGAACTTGAAAAACAATGTCGCCACCTTAAACGACAAGCTAATACAGCAGAACGATTTAAGCTCTTAAAAACTCAAGAGCGTGAATTAAAAGCACAGTTGCTGGCACTACGCTGGCGTAGCTTGGACTTGCTTGACCAAGCAAAAATAGTCACCTTAAATGAGTTAGAGGCTAATGCCGAGAAAGAGGTTGTTGGCCAGCAGGCGTTGGAAGGCAAGCTTGATGCGACACGTAGTTTATATGAAGAGCAACGTGAGGCATGGACGACACTACAAGCTGATTTTTATGCGCATGGTTCAAGCATTAGCCAAGCAGAGCAGAGCTTACGCAATCAGCAAGATCAGCAGAGTAAAGATCAGGTTGAATTAAGCCAGTTACGGAATGCTATTGCTAGTTCGGAGCAGGCTTTAAAAAACGATCAGTTAGCTTTAGCGGCGGCAGAGCAGTTAAAGAATAAAACTGAACAGTCCCTTGCGGGTCTAAAAAACACCGAACAAAGTAATGAAGAAGCGTTGATTGCCGCTGAAGAATCAATGCGTTTGTGGCAAAAAAAATGGGATGATTTTATTTCACAGATTGCAGAGCCCAAGCGACAAATTGATGTTGCAAGATCAGTGACTAAGCAGTTGCAAGGGCAGGTGAAAAAAACAGAGCAGCGCATTAATGGGCTAGTTACAGAGCAGAAAAAAGCCGAAGTTATGCTGGAAAATAATGATCTTGCGGATAAGGAAAATAAGCTAAAGGCGGTCATACAATTACAACAAGCAGAAAATGAAAAGTTACAGACATACCAAGAGCAAACTGCTTTGTTGCGTAAAACGATTTATCAGGATAATGAGCAATTAGCTGAATTAAGGGCTAAGCATTCGACAGTTACGGGGCAATTGGCATCAATTGAGTTGCTCGAAAAGGCCAGTCAAGATAAGTCAGATGAAGAAGTGGCTAGTTGGTTGGAAAAGTTAGGCTTAACAGATAAGCAGCGTTTAGCTGATACGCTTGAGGTTGAAGCAGGCTGGGAATTAGCCGTGGAAACTGTTTTAGCAACAGCACTTCAAGCGTTTGAGGCCAAAGATCTTGCAGACGTGGTTGCTCAATTATCGGAATGCCCTAAAGGTAATTTAACGCTCTTTTCCAAGCCGGCACTTAAAGCATCAGATCAGCGGGCAGAAACGGCTATAGCAAAGGTGGTTAAGCAGGATATGGCGGCGATGTCATTATTCAATAATGTCCATATTGCTGAAACGGCTGATGATGCATTGAGGCTGTTAAATAACTTAGCCGCAGACCAGTCGGTTATAAGCCGTGATGGTGTTTGGTTGCGGCACGATTATTTGTCAATTAAGCAGGGGGCGGGTTCTACTGGGCAAGTGTTATCAAGGGTAAAGGAAAAGAAGCAGGCTCAAGTTAATTTGGCTGGTTTTGAAGCCAATATTGCCGTTGCTGAAGCAGCATTGACTAAAACGACTCGTTTAATTAGCGAAACTGAGCAATCCCTTGGCCAAGCTCAACAGAATAATGCTCAGCTTTTAACCCAAGTTTCCACGCTAACTCAGGCGTTAAATAACAAGCAGTCTCAAATTCAGTTAGCCCAGCAAATTTTGCAAAAAACAAACGATGACCTAGCGGCTTATCGCCTAGAGCAAAAGAATGATGAAAGCAGTCTTGTCGAAAGTGATCGTATATTGGCTCAATCCCTTGCGAAAGCGGAACAATTAGATGGGCAACGTGCCGAACTGGAATTGCAAGGTGAGCAAAAACGCCAGCAGTTGCATGTGGCGCGGGCGACAATGCAGGCAATGAAGAATGAGTATCATCGGCTACAACTAAAACAAGAATCGGAGCGTTCATCTTGTGCGCTAATTGCTAACAATAGCAAGACGATAGCGCAACAGCTTGAACAGTCAGTTATTAACGTTAAAGCATTAGAGGCTTCTCTTGAAACATTTGCAGATCCAATTGATGCTCAAAAGATCACCTTACAAGCGCTACTAGAAAAGAAGCTATATTTGGAAAGCCAATTAACGCAATCTCGTGAATCAGTTGAAAACTATGAGCTAACTATTCGACAAATTGAAAATCAGCGACACCAAGCAGAGCAACAAGTGTTAGCGGAAAGAGATAAATTGTCGACAGCAAAAATTGAGCAGCAAGAAGTGCTAGTACGTAAATCAACATTAACGGAACAGCTGCAAGAGCGAGGAGCTGATCTTGAACAATTATTGGAAGGTTTGGCTAGTGATGCCGATAGTGAGAGCTGGCAGCAACAAGTGGCTGAGATTACATTAAAAATTGAGCGTCTTGGGATCATTAATTTAACTGCGATTGAAGAGTATGACGTGCAGTCGGAAAGGCAAAGGTATTTAGAAGACCAGCAAGCAGACCTTGATGGTTCGCTGTTAATGCTTGAGGAAGCGGTTGCTAAGATTGATAAGGAAAGCCGTTCGCGGTTTAAAGAAACCTTTGAAAAAGTGAACGCGGGCTTTGAAAAACGCTTCCCGAAACTTTTTGGTGGTGGTCACGCTTATTTACAATTAACGGCTGAAGATTTATTGGAAGCAGGGGTGACGGTGATGGCGCGCCCACCGGGCAAAAGAAATAGTACAATTCACTTATTATCAGGTGGTGAAAAGGCGCTGACTGCAGTAGCATTGGTTTTTGCTATTTTTGATTTAAACCCAGCGCCATTTTGTATGCTTGATGAAGTTGATGCGCCACTTGATGAGGCAAATGTTGGGCGGTTCTCTGAACTGGTTAAGGAAATGTCTGAACAGGTACAGATGATTTTAATCACCCATAACAAACGAACCATGGAAGATATGCACCAATTAATTGGTGTGACAATGAAAGAAGCAGGTGTGTCACGGGTTGTGGCGGTTGATTTAAATGAGGCGGCCGAAATGGTCGAAAGTTAATTTTTAGGTGTAGAGAAAAAAATGAATGATGATGTGCTTCGGTTAATATTACTTGTTCTAGGGGGTGCTATCCTGCTGGCTATTTACTTTTTTGATAAGTTTAAAAATAAGCCTGAGTCAACAGACGAGCAGCCACCGTTTGTTCGCACGCCTGTGCAGAAGAAGGTTATTCCGGTTATATCAGATGAGCCAGTAGAGCCAGTAACTGAAGCTGAAGAGTTTGAGGTAGGGCCTATTGAGGGTGTGCCTGAAATAAAGGTGGTTGATGAGCCAGTTGAGGCTGATGTTTTAATGGATGTTGTTGAAGCGGAAGAAGCAGAGGTTGTTACAAATGCACCAGAGATGCTTATTCAAGTGGCGGTACTTTCGAAAGATGAAGGTGTTTTGTCGGGAGCAGAATTACTGAATAGTTTTACCAGCTTAAATTTAGAATTTGGTGAGATGGGGATTTATCATCGCTACCAGTATCAAGATGCTGTCAAAAAGCCAGTCTTCCACATCGTTAATGTAACGGAGCCAGGCGTTTTTCCTGCAGGGGATATGGCTGACTTTGAAACAAAAGGGCTGATGCTGTTTATGCAGGCAAGCGAGTCAGTAGATGCAGTTGCCACTTTTGAGGAAATGTTAGCCGCTGCACATCACTTAAGTGAGCAGTTTAAAGCCAGCTTAATGGATGAAAAAATGCAGCCATTAACCTTGCATAGAATAAGTGAAATTAAAGCTGAACTGTTAGCTTCAAGGGCTTTATGACGGCATTGGATCAGGCGCAAAAACGTTCGCTTAGCCTGTGTGAAGAGATCGATCAACATAATCAAAACTATTACCAGCTTGATGCACCGCAGATATCAGATTTTGATTACGATGCATTGGTGCAAGAGCTAATCGCGCTGGAGAAAGAATATCCCTCATTAATAACTGCTCAATCGCCAACGCAAAGAGTAGGGTCGGCGGCACTCGATCTGTTCAGCCAAGTAGATCATGTCGTGCCCATGCTATCGCTAGATAATGCTTTTAGTGATGATGAGTTTGCCGCGTTTGATGTGCGGGTTAGCGATGCCTTGGAAACCAAGCAGGCGGTTGAATATTTGATTGAACCAAAACTGGATGGGTTGGCTATTTCTTTACGTTATGAGCAAGGTTTGCTGGTTCAAGCGGCTACCCGAGGTGATGGTAAGCGTGGTGAAAATGTTACCGAAAATGTCAAAACGATTGGGGCGATACCGTTGCGCTTAAAAGGCGATGATATTCCAGAAATTGTAGAAATAAGGGGTGAGGTTTTTATGCCCTTAGCTGGTTTTAAGGCACTAAATGAGAAAGCCAGAAAGGCCGATGAAAAAGAATTTGCCAACCCCCGGAATGCAGCGGCAGGGAGCTTAAGGCAGTTAGATTCTAAAATTACCACAACACGGCCCTTGGCCTTTTATTGTTATGGCGCAGGGCAGATTGAAGGGATGCCGTTACCAGAAACCCTATCTGACTTATTTGCGATATTCCAGCGTTGGGGGTTGCCGATATGCGATCAGATAACGACCGCAATGGGTGTGGAAGAAAGCTGTGCAGCCTTTCAGGCAATATTAGATAAACGCGATCAGCTACCTTATGAAATAGATGGCGTGGTGCACAAGGTAAATAATTTTAGCTTGCAAGATCAGCTGGGTTTTGTCTCTCGTGCGCCGCGTTGGGCGATAGCGCGTAAATTCCCGGCTCAAGAGAAAACCACCACGGTATTAGGTATTGATGTGCAAGTAGGGCGAACCGGTGCGATAACGCCTGTAGCAAGATTAAGTCCCGTGTTAGTGGGTGGTGTAACCGTTACCAACGTCACCTTACATAATGAAACTGAAATGCGCAGAAAAGATGTGCGTATTGGCGATACCGTGATTGTACGTAGAGCCGGTGATGTTATTCCAGAAATTGTTAGTGTCGCATTAAGTTCACGCCCTGATGATGCGGTTATTTTTGATATGCCGACGACATGTCCTGTGTGTGACTCTCATCTTGAAAAAATTGAGGGTGAGGCTGTTTTACGTTGTACAGGAGGTTTGTATTGTCCGGCGCAGTTAAAAGAATCGATTAAACATTTTTCATCTCGCAAGGCGATGGATATTGATGGATTAGGCGATAAAATAGTTGAGCAGTTAGTCGGTAAATCGCTGATTAAAACAGCCGCTGATTTATATGATTTATCAACCGATGATTTGGCTGGTCTGGATCGAATGGCAGAGAAATCAGCCAATAATCTAAAGGCATCGATTGAGAAAAGCCTAGTGACAACGCTGCCGCGTTTTATCTATGCCTTAGGAATTAGAGAGGTTGGTGAGGTGACTGCGGAAAGCTTGGTCAATCACTTTAGAAACTTGCCCGCGATACAGCAGGCAAGCTTAGATGAATTGAAAACAGTGCAAGATGTAGGGCCTATTGTTGCTCAGCATGTGATGTCATTTTTTGAAGAGGCACATAATCAAGATGTGATTCAGCGATTGATAATGGCAGGCGTTGAATGGCCTGAACTGAATAGTGCCAGCCAACAACACACCACATTAGCAGGCAAAATATTTGTATTAACTGGTTCTTTGTCTACTATGAAGCGAGAGGATGCTAAAAAGCAGCTAAAAAGTTTGGGTGCAAAAGTATCAGGTAGTGTGTCTAGGAAAACAGATTTTGTGGTGGCGGGCGAAGCGGCGGGTTCAAAGCTTCAAAAAGCACAACAGCTAGGTATCAATATATTAAGTGAACAAGAGATGATTGTCTTACTAAAGGGTATTAATTTAGAGTGAAATAAGCGGCATGAATGATGATTTAGAAACGCAAGTTAGCATGCTTCAAAGCCACCTGGACGGGATGATCAGCCGTGCCCAGAAGAATGAGAAAACCTTGCAGCGTTTTCAGGATTTAGAAATGCAACTGCTGTCATTAAACTCATTAAGAGAACTGGTTGAGCATGTTCTAGAAGATGTGCAGCTGACCTTTGATTTGGAAGCAATTTCATTTGTAGTTGCTGATGCGGATGGAGAAATTAAAAAATTTCTTGTTGAGGATGGATTTAGCTTTGATGAATATGTTGATGCTATTTTGCTTTCTGACCTAGCCGTTTTTAAGAAAAGCTTTGGTCGTTCCCAAAGTATTATCCTTGGTGATGTCGGTAAAGTATTACCGCCTGAATTTTGGCCTCAAGATAGTAATAAACCAACAACAGTTTCTTTGATACCGTTAATGAGGCGGGGGATGTTTTTGGGTGCACTGGTTTTAGGTAGTGATGATTCTGAGCGCTTTAAAGCAGATATGGCGACTAGTTTTTTAGATAGGTTAGGCAAGGTATTAAGTGTCTGCATGGAAAATACACTGAACTACGAACAACTGCGCCGTAGTAGCCTATACGATACTCTGACAGGCGTTAACAATAGACGTTTTTTCGAGCAAAGATTGGATGAAGAGATTTTGCGCTCACTAAGAACGGGGGATTATCTTTCCTGTATATTTTTAGATATCGATTTTTTTAAAAAAGTGAATGATACCTATGGTCATCAAGTGGGAGATATTGCGTTAAAGCATGTTGCGGATTTAATTAAAAGTCAACTCAGAAGTAATGATATATTGGCTCGGTATGGCGGTGAAGAATTTGTAGCAATTTTATCCACGGCGAATATAGATAAGGCACTGGAAGTGGCAGAGCGAATGCGTGCCTGCGTTGAAGTGACACCTTTCCTTACACCAGAGGATGCAGAGATTACGATTACCGTATCAGCAGGTGTAGCTACTTTTGTCGTTGATGCACCTGGGTCTTGTAAAGCAATTGGTAAGAATGAACTGATTGATCTAGCAGATAAAGCACTTTATGCAGCCAAAGGTGCTGGGCGTAATCAAGTGATAAGTGGTGGTGAAATTATGGCAAAAAAGACCTTAGCTAATAGACCAAAATAGCTAGCTCGAATAAGTCAAATCCTTTCTAATAGATCTCATTCTAAGTAGGGATTTGGGTTCTAAACAAAACTCCCTAATTCAGTAGTAAATAAGATATAATTCCAGCTTTATTTTAGCGGCTTTTTTGCGCTTAAATATGAGGCTGTCATCTGTTTTTCAGCATGCCTTAATGATTATAAAAAAACGGCTTAAATCAAGCCTTTGGAGATAGAGCGTCACATGGCAGAGTTAATCAAGCAAACCATCCCCGTTAATATTGAAGACGAGATGCGTCAGTCGTATTTAGACTACGCAATGAGCGTTATCGTGGGTCGAGCACTTCCTGATGTTAGAGATGGCTTAAAGCCAGTTCATCGTCGCGTTTTATTCGCAATGAATGTGCTCGGAAACGATTGGAATAAGCCCTATAAAAAATCCGCACGTATTGTTGGTGATGTGATTGGTAAATATCACCCGCATGGCGATACCGCTGTTTACGACACAATTGTTCGTATGGCGCAGCCTTTCTCAATGCGTTATATGTTGGTTGATGGTCAGGGTAACTTTGGTTCGGTTGATGGCGATTCAGCTGCGGCAATGCGTTATACCGAAATCCGTATGTCGAAGTTATCACATGAAATGCTTGCTGATATCGACAAAGAAACCGTTGATTTTAGTGCTAACTACGATGAATCTGAGCATGAGCCAACGGTTATGCCAACGCGCGTGCCGATGCTGCTTGTTAACGGTTCATCGGGTATTGCAGTGGGTATGGCAACCAATATTCCGCCGCATAATCTAGATGAGATAATTTCAGCTTGCTTACGTCTTATTGATGAGCCAGATACAACGATTGATCAACTTATGGAGTATGTGCCTGGCCCAGATTTCCCAACAGCTGGCATTATTAATGGCGCAGCAGGTATTCGTGAGGCTTATCATACTGGCCGTGGCCGTATTTATTTGCGCGCCCGTTATCACGTAGAAGGCCAAGACAATGCTAATGGTAAGTTGTCTATCGTTGTTACGGAGCTGCCCTATCAGGTGAATAAGGCTCGTTTGATGGAGAAAATTGCCTACTTAGTTAAAGAAGGTAGATTGGAAGGAATTACTGGCCTACGTGATGAGTCTGATAAAGACGGCATGCGTATGGTGATCGAGCTGAAACGTGGTGAAGTGCCGGAAGTTATTATTAATAACCTTTATCAGCAAACACAGTTGCAAAATGTTTTTGGTATCAACATGGTGGCACTGATAGATGGTCGCCCACAGTGTTTGAACCTTAAGCAAATACTAGATGCGTTTATTGATCACCGTCGTGAAGTGGTAACACGCCGCACTATTTTTGAATTGCGTAAAGCACGAGATCGCGCTCATACCTTAGAAGGGTTGGCTGTAGCCTTATCAAATATCGATGAAATGATCGCGATGATTAAAGCTGCTAAAACACCAGCAGAGGCAAAAGTTGCTTTGCTTGGAGCCGCTTGGCAGCCAGGTTTAGTCGCTAGTTTGTTAGACCGTGCAGATTCAAATCGTTCACGCCCAGATAAGCTTGAAGAAGAATATGGCTTGCGTGATAACAATTACTACTTATCACCTGCCCAAGCACAGGCGATTTTAGAACTACGTTTACATCGTTTGACGGGGCTTGAGCAAGATAAAATTCTTGATGAATATAAGCAGTTATTGGTCGTTATTGATGGTTTGCTTGAGATTTTGGCTGACCGTGCGCGATTAATGGAAGTGATTCGCGGAGAATTGGTTTTACTGTTGGAAACATACAGTGAAAAGCGTCGAACAGAAATTGTTGACCAATTCTTAAACTTAACAGCTGAAGATTTAATCACCGAAGAAGATATGGTGGTGACGTTATCTCACGAAGGTTATGTGAAGTCGCAACCGCTTACTGCTTATGCAGCGCAAAAACGTGGTGGTAAAGGCAAAACAGCAGCCAAAACAAAAGATGAAGACTTCATAGAAAAGCTCTTTATCGCCAATACGCATGACACTATTTTGTGTTTCTCAAGTTATGGCAAAGTTTATTGGTTGCGTGTGTTTAACCTACCTGTTGCCAGCCGTATAGCACGCGGTAAGCCAATCGTTAACTTATTGCCTTTGGAAGGTGATGAAAAAATTAATGCTATCTTACCAGTGCGTGAATTTAAAGATGATGAATATATCTTGATGGCAACACAGGCTGGAACGGTAAAGAAAACATTGATTAAAGAGTTTGAAAAGCCAAGGCAAAGCGGCAAGATCGCGGTAGATTTACGTGGTGAAGATACCCTAGTCGGTGTAGCCGTTACCGATGGTTCGAAAGACGTTATGTTGTTTGCAAGTTCAGGCAAGGTTGCCAGCTTCCATGAAACCGATGTGCGACCAATGGGGCGAACAGCTGGTGGTGTTCGTGGTATGCGTTTAAAAGATGATGAGCAAATTATCTCGCTTATTATTTCAGAGCCAGGAACTGTACTGACATTGACAGAAAATGGTTTCGGCAAACGGACTAAAATTGAAGAGTACCCTATCCATAAACGTGGTGGTCAAGGCGTTATTGCGATGCAAACCAGTGAGCGTAACGGTGCCTTGATTGGGGCAGTATTGGTTGAAGATAATGATGAGTTAATGCTGATTACCGATGGTGGGACTTTGGTTCGTACACGGGCAAATGAGATATCCGTATTGGGTAGGAACACCCAAGGGGTACGCGTTATTAAGCCGGGTAAAAACGAAAAAGTTATTGGGTTAGATAGAATTGCCTTCTTAGAAGGTGAGGAAGATGGTGACGAAGAATCAGATGATGACGCGTCTCCAGAGCAAAACACAACCGAAGATTGATTGAAGGAGATCTAAGTAAAATGTCACGAGTTTATAATTTTAGTGCAGGACCTGCAGCAGTACCTGAAGCAGTTTTAGTAAAAGCTAGAGATGAAATGCTGGATTGGCACGGTGCCGGTATGTCCGTTATGGAAATGAGTCATCGTGGTAAAGACTTTATTTCGATAGCTGAAAAAGCAGAAGCAGATGTACGCCAGT